>ENA-OZFZ01000007-OZFZ01000007.1-human-gut-metagenome-genome-assembly--contig:-NODE-7-length-144801-cov-43.341232_pt1 | contig 144801 bp, 118 predicted proteins | sample MGYA00244621_ERZ653640 | MGnify/ENA primary metagenome ERZ653640 (study PRJEB26926, sample SAMN06165019) | human gut metagenome | biome: ENVO:00009003; feature: ENVO:2100002; material: ENVO:00002003... | reverse complement strand
TATCGTTCCCCAACAGTTCTGCGCGACACCCTTGGGCGACGTTACAGCCCCTAAAACGTTCCCCAACAGTTCTGCGCGGCACCCTTGGGCAACATTACAAGCCTATATCGTTCCCCAACAGTTCTGCGCGACACCCTTGGGCGACGTTACAGCCCCTAAACGTTCCCCAACAGTTCTGCGCGGCACCCTCGGGCAACGCTTTGCCCCTTTTTCGTCGCTGGAGAGTCCGCATTGATCCCGCCTCGAATAAGCTCGGAGACACCTTCAGCGCCCTTGGGCGACATTACAAGCCTATATCGTTCCACAACAGGGCCGCGCGACACTCTCGGGCGACATTACTGCCCCTAAACGTTCCCCAACAGTTCTGCGCGGCACCCTCGGGCAACGCTTTGCCACTTTTTCGTCGCTGGAGAGTTCGCATTGAAGCTGTCTTGAATAAGCCCGGAGACTCCTTCAGCACCCTTGGGAGACGTTTCAAGCCCACATCGTTCCACAACAGGGCCGCGCGGCACTTTCGGGCGACTTACAGCCCCAAAGTGTTCCCCAACAGTGCCATGCGACACTCTCGGGCAACACTTTGCCACTTTTTCGTCGCCGAAACGTACGCATTGATCCCGTCATGAACAAGCCCGGAGACACCTTCGGCACCCCTTGGGCAACGATACAAGCCCACATCGCGACCCCAACAGAACCGCACTGCACCTTCGAGCGAGATTATTATGTCCCGGAACGAGTTGTTGACGATGGAGCCGCTGGCTGTAATTGCAGCCCTAAAAAAGGCTAATAATACATGTAATTGATTGAAGAACAACACATATAAAAAATATTTTATATTCATAAAGATTATTTTTTGCAGCCTTTCTTTTGCAAAGAAACATATATTCATTTTTTTGAATAGAATGTTTTTCTGTTTTTGAATATGAGTCTGCGATAAAGGTGTTATATTGCGGCAATCCTAAATTTAAATTATTATGGGTAGAAACAAAATCAGAAAACTCCTGAAGGAGTACAGAAAACAACCGAAATGGTACTATCACGTCACTTTCGATGCGATTGAGACGGGGCAGTTATTCAACAATGATGATGAATATGTCTGCGGAATGAACAGCGTCGCGATCGGGCAATATGTCTTCGGCCTGTCCGTGATCGCTTTCGTGCTTATGGTCAACCATTGTCATTTTCTTGTCTATGGATCAGGAGAGAGCATCGTTCGGTTTTTCCTGTTTGTCAAGAGACGCATTAACCGGAAACTCAAGGAGGACGGTTTTCCTCCGCTTCCGGAGGATTACGGATTCAAGATGGTGAAGGTCGAAGATGAGCGGCAACTGGCGGACACGATAGTCTACATTGCGAGAAATCCTTTGAAGGCGAGGCCGGATGTCACGGCGGAAGGGTACATCTGGGGATCCGCCAGGTTGATTTTCAACGAGTGCGGGCGGCTGTATGACAAAGCAAGGGTAGCCGACGTTTCGTACAGGGAGTCGGTAAGACTATTCAAAACCAAAACCAGACTGCCCGAGAACTATCTTTTCAACCGGCCTTTGGGATTCATTCTTCCTGAGTCCTATGTACTTAATGACAAGGCTGAGCGGGTGCTTCTGAGTTCATGGAGGTACAGTTCCGGTCTCGTCAGGAATTTCGACGCTTATCTCAGGATCGCTGAGGGTGTCGGAGAGTTGATCGTCTTTTCCGATAATGAACTGAATGAGATTGTTTATCAGATTCTTAGAGATCAGTTCAAGGTAGGTTCCGTAAAGGATCTTGGCGTGGACGACAAGTGCCGTCTCGCGTTGCTCCTGAAGAGAAAGTACCGCATTGACACGAAGCGCATAGCCCGCAAGATCCAAGTTGAAGTCTCTGTACTCAACAAGTTGTTCGAATAGTGTACCTACAGCATCCCGGGAGCGTTTCGAACAGCTCATGGGCGACGAAAAATCTTGAATATGTTGCCGAAGGAACCGTGCGCCACCATTGGGCGGCACTATAACTCTTTATTGTTCCAGAAGGGTATTGCCTGACACTCTCGGGGAACATTTCATGTCCTAATTGTTCCCCAAGCATACCGTGTGGCACCCTTGAGCGACGTTTTATACCTTTATCGTTCCCCGAGCGTGTCGTGCGGTGCTTTTAAGCAACATTCCAGATAGATTCCGTAGCCAAAGGTTCTTACTTGATTCCGCCTTGAATCCGCCTTGAATCCACCTTGAGTCCGTCCTGCAGGCGCTATAATCCTTGGGCAAGTTTCAAAGGCTTTCAGGGCTTGCCCCGGGATATTCATAGAGTCAATAAAAAATGACAGCCACTTAGAACGTAAGCCTGAACAAGTCGCCTTGGGCGTGGATGATGAGGTCGCCTTTGTAGTAGGCGCAGTCCTCCAACTCGCCGAATGTGGCCTTTGTCAAGTCAATCACATTCTGCATGGTACGGGTCTCAAGGTTCCAGACATAAAGGATCGATGGACACTTCTCATTGCCAAAGCCGGTAGGCATGAAGAGTTGCCCGTTCTTGATGAACAGCCCTTGTCCGATCGGGTTGAAAGGAGCCGCGTAGGTGTCCTCGATAAGATAGTTCTCCAACAGATCGTCATTTGTCAAAGTCACGATACCGTCCGTGGACTCGTTCAGTTTCGGGATGCGGAACTTGACGATGCGGTGATGGTTCAGAGGATTGGTATTGTCAACGGTGTTGCCGTAGCCGTAAAGGTAGTTGTTGTCGGAATCGATAACCCACTGAAGCGCATAGCCGAAAAGATGGTCGGTGTCCTTGAAGTAAATAGTCTGCACCAATTCGGAAGACTTCAGGTCATTGGCCACCCGCTCGACATAAAGCACGTCCTTACGCCCGTTGATAGGCTCACGGTTGCACTGGCTGACATACAGAAGCGGGAAACGATCCTCCTTGTTGTAGAATGTGCGTCCGAAAGTGGCCACATTGGCATGGTTCACCTTGTCATAACTGGCCAGTTTAAACGGCTTACACTCCCGTTCAATCAGGCCGCCGTCAATCCTATAGACTGTCAGCCAACCCGAATTCTGACAACTGAATATGTAGTCTCCCCAAATGTCCATCCCCTGATAGCCCTCCTTCTCAACTCCCTGAAGCTTAAGAATATGTTCGCACCTGAACGTGTGTTCAGCAAGATTGACCGGCACCCCCGCGTAAGAATATTCCCCACCTCCCTTCGCCATGCCCAAGGAGCGGCTGAGAGTTGTAATGCCTGTAGGTTCAGTCGCCGACCCGGTCGTTGATCGCGATGCGGCGCCACTAGTCTGCGCCACCATCGAAGCCGGAACCAGCAATGATGCCAAAAGAATATACCATTTCATTTTGAATAATAATTTTCGCACAAATCCGTTATTGGAATAATGTCCACATTTATAGTACTAATAATAAACGAATTATCTCGGCCTGACTTCCGCATTGACTCCTGCAAACTCAAAACAGACAAAGTAACAAAATCCAAGATCGGCCTGCAAAAATAATGATTATTTGTCAGTTCACCTACTCCTCCCCACAACCATTCCGACCGCAGCACCATCTCCGAGGAACAAAAAAGGGTCTAAACGTCGCTCAAGAATTCCGCACAACACGCTTGGGGAACAATTTTGACATGAAACGTACCCCGAGAGTGTCGGGCAATACCCTTGAGGAACGATAATGGTATAAAATGTCGCTCAAGGGTGTCACACGGTATACTTGGGGAACAATTAAAGCATGAAATGTCGCCCGAGGGTGCCACACGACACGCTTGGGGAACAATTAAGGCATAAAATGTCGCTCAAGGGTGTCACACGACACGCTTGGGGAACAATTAAGGCATGAAACGTCGCCCGAGGGAGCGGCGCGGCAATGTCGGGGAACAACATGGGGACGGAATGTAGCCTTAGGAGACGGACGGATCACTGGAGAATTACAGGACAGATTCATGGAAGGATCTTCGGCTACGGAATCTTGCTGGAATGTCGCTCAAGGGTTCCGCACGGCACGCATGGGGAACGATAAAGGTATAAAACGTCACACAAGGATGCCACACGACACCCTTGGGGAACAATTAAGGCATGAAACGTCGCCCGAGGGAGCGGCGCAGCAATGTTGGGGAACAACATGGGGACGGAATGTAGCCTTGGAGACGGACGGATCACTGGCGGACTCATGAAGGGATCTTCGAAATGGAATTCTTTTTCTATTGACATTCCAGCTATTCTTCACACTTCATAATTCGGAAACCACTTTCATACCCAAATAATTAATTATTTAATCTTCAATATATTACATAAATAAACATATTCGGGGCTGACTAAAAAGTATTAGTCAAGCCCTTCTTTCTTGCTTTTTGGCGAGGTCAACCTCGACATTGTCTCCGATTATTAAAATCTCAGAAAGTTATTCAGACTTTTTAGTCCTCGTAAAAAACCTTGCACTTTCCACCGGTCACCTCGACAAGCACAGGCTGGAAATTGAAAAATAACTTGACACAAGCTCAGTGACCGGAAAAAAACGTTTACAGAGCCCCGTGGTCACTGAGCCTGTCGAAGTAACCGGTTCAGTGGAAGTTCCATGACCGCAGTTCCATGACTGGCGTCCACATTTGCATATTCAAAAGACTATTCCTTATTTTGCATTGTAAACGCGACAGCATCTATGAGCTGACATATTCTTTCTTTTTAATAATTCCATTTCACAATCCGGACGAAGGTCCCTCAACGGGTGTATTGTACCCGGACGGGAGGATCCGGTCGCCGGTGATTTTGTTCCGGTTGGAATGCCCTTAGGGCGCAGCCGAAACGTTCTTTGAAATAATTCATTGATTATGAGAAATTGTAATTGTGAAATGGTGGCCTGTACCGACCATGGAAAAGTCAGAATGAATCTTGATCTGGTGAAAGAGATGTCAGGGTACTATCTTGGCAGGATCCAAAGACTTGAGGAGACGTTACGCAGACATTACGGTGACAGAAAAGAAGCGTCCTGCACGATCAACCTAAGTCTTGAATTCGAAAGGTACGGGGATTTCCTCTTGGAATCCGGCCTGAGTTTCATGGCGTTAAAGAACCACATCAACGCCGCAAGTGTCTGCACCTCAGGAAGTGACCTCCGCTGGGCCGACACCAATGACGGCTACCTGCTTTGCTCTCCGTACAGAGGGCGGTTCATCGAAATGTACTTCAAGATCAAGAGTCTGGTCAAGGCCGACAGCTCACTTGAAGCCACTCTCATCCAAAGCGGACTGGAAAAAGAGTATCTATCCGTAACCGCCTGCCAAAGGGCTTGGAGAAATGAATTCGATACTTTTGTCAGATCTCTGCCCCGGCAATGAGCTGATACCTGCCGAATAATCCACATTACCGGACAGTGACAATGGTCACACCGGGTGTGCCGACAGTGTAGGTACAGCGAAGGGAATAGACCTCGTCCAGTTCCTTGCGGATGACGTTGGTCAGGACATAATCACCGACACCGGTGATGAAGCGGACACGCATTCCACGATGCGGAAGGCATTTCTTAAGTTCGGATTTAAAGGCATCCATCTGGAACTGAAGTGCTTGCCCCGATTGAATCGAACGACCTCCGGCCAACGCCTCAAGATGAAGATCGACCGTGATTTCTCCGTAGTCCGTGTAGCGTAACCGAGACGGTTCATCCTGCGAGACAGGCCTTCGTCTCGCGAAAATGGAGTTGCGAAGCCTTTCCTCCTCTTTGTCATCCGTCACAGCAAAATCCCATTTGACAAGACTCACGACAAGTCCGTTGTCCAATTTAATGGAATATGTTTTCCCGTCAACTCTCTGTATTCTCCCATGCTCATCGGACTCCATCAACACAACCATGTCTCCAACCTTAGGCTCTTCGTTCACACGAGCAGGTGTGGTCTGCCTTTCATGCCCTTTGACCGGCGTCGAAGTCTTCTTTACCGGTTCTTCCTTTGGAATCAACCCTTTAAGATCTTTCAAACTATGCAATGTCTTCCCCATAGATGAAAATTTTCAATTAACCAGACACAAAGATATAATTTTTAGAAACCACAATAAAACCCCTATTTATCACACCATCACCACCCAACACACTTTTCGGCAGCACTTCCTCCCCTTTCCATCGCCCGAAAGTGCCGCACAACACTCCTCGGCGACATTTTCGCACCTTTCCGTCACCCAAGAGTACCACACAATGTGTCCGGAAAACTATTCAAACATTTTATTACAGAATTATTTTCATCAGCGAAGAAAAATTGTTACATTTGCTCCGTACTTGCCAGATGGGTAAGATTTAGATTTAGGAGGAAAGAATATGGCAACACCTATCAGACCTATCCCGATCCTTAGAGGAGAGACAGCACAGCGTTTCATACAACGGGCTGACGCTGCCGAAAAGGTTCCTCATACGCAGGATAGCGGGATTTCCAAAGAAGATTTCAAGAAAGTTCTTGCCAAGGCAAACTTCCAATAGGATGGCTTTCCTTGCAGAATTCTGTAGTATTAAGGTTCTTACACGAGACCTTCTGGCCTCGTGCAAGACATTTCGCTGTGGTGACAAGGATTTAGACGAGTTCTTTCTTGAAGATGCTGTTCTCCACCACAACGCATTGTTAGGCAAATCATATTGTTTAATCCTTGACGAAAATCCAAGAATTATCGTTTGTGCGTTTACTCTTGCAAATGACAGTGTTCACGTGGACACGATTCCCAATGCCCGCAAAAAAAGAGTTAACGCCAATATATCACACTCAAAACAGATGCGCCGGTACCCAGCGATCCTAATTGGCCGTCTCGCTGTAAATGAGGATTTTGCTGATAAAGGGATTGGATCCGAGCTTCTATCAATTCTTAAACTGCTGGCTATTCATCAAGGCAACCTTTCAGATTGCCGTTTCTTGGCCGTTGATGCCAAGAATGATCCAAAGCCTCTTCACTACTACGAGAAAAACAATTTCATCTATCTATATTCCAGCGAAGAACAAGAAGCCTGCAACCTGACTCTGAGTATGCCACTTAAAACACGTTTTATGTTTTTCGACCTGCTCGATCTGAAGTAGTCAACACGATTCAGATCTAAAAGCGGTTGATCTCATCGTCGGCCGAACCGCTGCCGTGGTACTTATCCTTGAAACTGTTGAAGTTGTAGGTGATGGAGGCGATGACGCAGCGGTTGAAGCTGTTCACCTTTCGGTTCTGAACCACAAAGTTGACTCTCTTCACGTCACTCAACCTTGACCAGTCAAACAGGTCCTCAGCCTTCAGCGTCACTGTAAGCCTCTTCTTGAGCAATTGCTTCTGAACCATCACGTTGAAAGACGCATGACTGTTCTGGTCATAGATGCCGTGATGTCCTTTTAGGTTCCAGTAAAAATCACCACGCAAAAGCCAGTCGCCTTTCAGTTCGACAGCGTTCTGGAAAGCCAGGAGGCCGTAAGGACGATTATAACTAGTCTCGGAACCGTTGTACGCAAGCGTAAAGTAAGGCTTGTACACTCCTGCCGTCAGGGTCGGCCTCCAGCAGCCAATAACCGGAGCCACAACGCATTGCGCGCCTAACTGCTGGAATCTGTCGGCATTTGTTGACATCCAGGCTACCGTTCCGGGTTTGCCGGCGATGGCCACAACCGTAGGATGAATATAATCCTTGATGTACTGATAATCAACTTTGAAGTCGAAAATGCCGTAATCCAGACTGAACTCAGCGTCATAGACATATTGCGGTTTCAGATAAATGTTCCCTTGTTCGTAATGGTATTGGTTGTTGTAACTTACACTGTTGTTCAGCTGACGGAACGAAGGGCGGTTGACCCTGCTGCTGAAATCAAGACTCATATCCACTTTCCCGAGAGAGGTTGAAAGAGACAGTGAAGGCAGAAGGTCAGAATAATCATTCCTGTTCTTCACCTCACCCTGGTCTGTGTTGATGGCGTGGACATATTCATAGCGAAGCCCGACGCTCCCCTTCCATTTTTCAGAAAACAAGCGATAGGAGACAAATCCCGCATACTTGGTTTCATTGTTTTTGAACCGGTTATCGGCAATCTTGCCTTCTTCATTGACTGACGTGCCCCAAGAGCTGATCCTGCTGAAATCAGTCCCGAAATCAAGTCCGCTGACCTCACTAATATTCCAAGCGAACACGTCCTTGAAAGCGACCGCGCGGTTGCGTTGGTCATTTTGAATATGGGTGCTCTCTGACACCGCGTCAATCCGGCTTGTCTCAATCACTTGCTGCCAATGATTCAACCGGGAATATACATAGTCGGCATCCACATTGACTTGTAATTTATCAGAAAACTTGCCGATATAATAGACATTGGCATTGTGGAACCTTTCCTTTTCCGACTCATCGGTCTTGTTGTCCGTGGAAGTCAAAAGCTCACCGTTGCGATACACCTGCATATAGTCGTAAGGAGAATCAAGCAATTTGTAGTCGGAAATGGTTCCCATATATTTGCCACCAACGGTATGATTCTTATTTATCGCGTAATTCGCCCCGGCACTGTAATCGTGCGAGCGGGAGCGGTCTGAATATTCAGAAGCCGAAACCTCGTGGAAGGTATCTTGCTCGTAATTGGTCTGGTCGATGTCGTACCGAATGTCGCTTTTCGTGTTGTCATACCGATATGCAAGAAAAACATCCACGGCCCCTTTATGAACATTAAGGTTAACATCCTCGTTGCCGGACCACTGCCTGTGCCTGGAAAGTTCCGCTCCGACAATGCCGGAAACGCCATCCAACGTGTGCCTGACGGTGGCGATGGCAATGACGCTCCTTGTGCCAGCGTCATATTCAGCCCCCGGATTGGTTATAAGTTTGACAGACTTCACATTGGAGGAGGATAGAAGCGATAGCTCGGAAACGTTCGCCATCTTTCTTCCGTCAATATAAATTACAGGCTCACCCTTCCCGAACACCTCATATTTGCCGTTGGCATAAAGCATTCCGGGAATATACTTGATCACATCAGCGGCCTTACCGATGTTCCTCAAACCGGAGCCCTGAACATTCAGTGTCAGCCCACCGTTTTCCCTTGAAATGTATTTTCGGTGAGCCACCACAGTCGCATCTTCCAGCAGGCTCGCATCGGTCGTCATATAGATTGTGCCCAAATCCAACGCCGTCACAGGCATCTCGATGGTCTTATATCCGATACAACTGATATTGAGCACAGTAGGGCCACCCGGGAATCGCAGAGAAAAACGTCCACGCTCATCGCTCATTTCACCGGCGACAAGCGTGGAATCTTTCTTTGAATATAATGACACAAACGCAAATGGTACGGGAGTGCCACCTTCTTCCATAACCACTCCTGTGATTGTCTTTGTGGTGTCACCAAGCATCAAGGCCTCTGAATATGAGCGTTCGGCTGAAAGCAGACACGAACGCTCATCAAAGGCGGTATTACTTCCCGAATGTGCGGATGCTGAGATTGTTATGCATAAAAGTATCGGCGCATAAAAGTATCGGCGCATAAAAGTATCGGCGCATAAAAGTATTTTACACAAATATTCCATCAAATATAAACGGTTCTACTTCAATGAATATTCCACAACGATGGCGGTGGAAGGTGGGACGATGGTGGAGTCGGAGAGCTGGAGTGGCTCGCCGGTGAGGACGTTGCGGCCGGTGGTTAGGTCGGAGGCGATCTCGGAGTAGTGGGACCACGGGATGGTCTTCGGCTCCGGGGAATTGTTCACATAGACGAAGACCTTGTCGGTGTCGTTGTAGCGGAAGAAGGCGTAGGTGTTGTCACGGCCGAGGAAGTGCATCGTGCGGCCGGTGTGGATCACGTCCTTGGTCTTTCTCCACTGGAAGAGGGTCTTGGCATAGTCGTGAAGCCCAGCCAGCTGGCCCTGCGGGATTGTCTTTCCGCCTACATTGACGGTGGCGGAGGCACGGCCTTCTTCGGTGAAGAGATCCACCTTGTCGCCTTCCCAGCCGCCAGGGAAATCCATCCTCAACTCGCCGTCGCTCTTGTAGGTCTTGCCGGTGGCGAATCCCATCTCGTCACCGTAGAAAATCTGAGGTATTCCACGGACTGTGGCCAGAAGGGTGTAGGCGATCTTCAACTTGTCCGGATTCTGCCTCCAGGCGTCAGCGACACGATAATGGTCGTGGTTGGAGAGGAATATCAGCATCTTGGACACATCATTATAGGTGGCGTCGTGAGAGAGGGCTGAATATACCCGGACCATTCCCTGTCCCCACTGCGGCTCGTCCTCGCAAAGAGCGGCGTTGATCGCCTCCTGGAGAGGGAAATCCATAATCGAAGGCAAGTGGGAGTCGAAACCGTCACGGTTGGCGTTGCCGCCCTGCCAGTAGGCAAGCTGGTCGATGTTGGAGTCCCAGCACTCACCCACGATGTTGAAGTTTGGATATTCATTCATCACGGCCTCGCACCACTTGCTCATAGGGACTTTCTCGTTGTACGGGTAGGTGTCCACACGCAGGCCGTCCTGGCCGGAGAACTCGGTCCACCAGATCGCCCATTGCTGAAAGTATTTCAGCATGAACGGATTGTCGAGATTCATGTCCGGCATCGAAGGCACGAACCAGCCGCTGACCTGTAAATTCGCATCGTACTGCGACGCGTTCGGATCCATCGCCGTTGAAAAGGCGATGTTCGAGCCGGTATATTCAGGAAACTGATGGATCCAGTCCTTGAACGGAAGATTATTCATCCACCAGTGGCCGGTGCCACAGTGGTTGGTCACGATGTCCATTATCACTTTCAGACCCTTCTCGTGGGCTTTGGCGACATATTCCCTGTACTGGGAATTGCTGCCGAAACGTGGGTCGATGCGGTAGTAGTCGCCACAGGCATAGCCGTGGTAAGACCCCTCGGACTGGTCGTCCACCAGAAGCGGAGTACACCAGACGGCGGTGGCACCAAGGTCGGCGATGTAGTCCAAGTGATCGATAATGCCTTGAAGATCACCACCATGGCGGCCAAACGGCTCGCTGCGGTCGGCCTTCTCGGCGGTGTCATCGGTGTTATCATTTCCCTTGTCGGCGTTGGCGAAGCGGTCGGGGCAGATCAGATAGATAAGATCCGAAGTTGTGAAACTGCCACGCTCGGCGGAACCTTCCTCCCTCGCGGCGATCCGGTACGGATAGCGGAAGGAACTGCCATCCTTCGTGAATATGATGCCGTACTCACCGGGCTTAGCCGATGAGCTTACGGCCACGTCAACAAAAAGATAGTCAGGGCTGTCCGCCTTATGAATCTCCTTGACGCCTACACCTTCACCCTCGATCCTGACATCATAGCCGGCGATGCCATCGCCGTGGATCATCAGCTGGAGAGGGGTCTTCATGCCCACCCACCAGCTCGGCGGCTCCACGCGCGAAACCCTTGACTCCGGGACAGTTATACTCCAGCTCCACGGAGCCTGCAACTGAACGCTGACGATCACGCTGTCCTGGTCCAGAGCGCGCTTGAAGACCAGAGCGGAATCGGTGCAGGAAAGCACCTCGAAGGACGGATTGTCAGAATCCAGAGCCGGATGAGCGTGCTTCACCTCATTGAGATAGGTGTAGAAATCCGTGGTGGCGTTGTGGTGCCAGTCCGGCATCGGATCCTTCTCGAAGAACTCGAAACGGTGGTTGTAGCCGACCTCCTGACCGGTGTAGATCAGCGGTTGGGAGTTCGGAAGTGTCCAGCAGAGGACAGCCATCGCCTTCCAAGCGTCGCCCATCCTTTCATATTCAGTGCCGGACCAAGAGTTCTCGTCATGGTTAGTGACGAACGTAAGCCTATGGCTGCCGGATGGATAGGCGGTGGCGTTCCATTCCACATAGCGGACAAGGCTGTCGGCTCCGGCCTTCCCCTGCGCGATGTCGTTCAGCAGATGGTGCAGCTTCCAGGCGTAGGTGGCGTCGAAGCCGGCCTCGTGCAGCCAAGGCTCCTCCCCCTCGGCGAGGAAGTAGAGTCTGCGGGAATATTCAGACCTGAACTTCGAGAACACATCGGTCCAGAAATCCTGCGGCACCTGATAGGCCACGTCGCAGCGGAAGCCGTCGATCCCCCTGTCAAGCCAGAAACGCATGCTCTTCTCCATCTCGGCCCGCATCTCCTTGGACTCGTAGTTGAGCTTGGCGATGTCCGTCCAGTCATATTCGACAATCGTGTTGCCCTCCGCGTCGCGGACGTACCAGTCGGCAGGTTTCCCCGTCACCCACGGATGATCCGGAGAGGTGTGGTTGGCCACCCAGTCGATGATGACCTTGAGGCCAAGGTCATGGGCCGCGCCGACAAAGTCGTCGAAATCCTCCAGGGTGCCGAACTCCGGGTTGATGTCGCAATAGTCCTTGATGGCATAGTAGGAGCCGAGAGTTCCCTTGCGGCCTTTCTCGCCGATCGGATAGACAGGCATCAGCCAGACAACGTCCACCCCAAGTTCCTTAAGTTCAGGAAGTTTCCTCTGGGCTGCGGCGAAGGTGCCTTCGGCGGTCGCCTGACGGGTGTTCAGTTCATAGACCACGGCGTCGCGGGTCCAGTCACGCTCAACGGCAGCCTCTCCGGGATCGCGCCCGCAGGAGAGCACCAGAAGAGAGGCAAGCAGAATGAATAGTGTGCGTCTCATATAATGTCAAATTAACTATTGCAGAAAAACGACTGATGAATATGCTCCCAGAGTCAACCTGGAGCCATTTACCTTCACGGTTCCGTTCGTGGCGACAGCGTTGTCCAGCTTGTCGGACGTAAAGTTGACGGAGGCGTTGCCAGCGGAGAAATTATGGACAACCAAGACCTTCTGGCCATCATAGGCACGGTACCATGCGGAGACGGAAGCCACAGAAGATGCAGCCGGACAGTAGTCGAACGACCCCTTGGCCAAGGCCTTGTACTGATCCCTCAGCACACCGAAACGGCGGTAGACATTGAGGATGGAGCCGTCGTCCTTCGCCTGGCTCTCGACAGAGATTCCGGAGGAGAGCATCGTCCTGTCCACCTTGCCGCTCAACTTGCCGTCGGCGAGCGACGAACCGTCGGAGTTCCACATGATCGGTGTGCGGACATATTCATCGCCGCTGGACTTGGACCCCCAGTAGCCGAGTTCCTCGCCCTGGTAGATGTAAGGCTGGCCGCCCGCCGTAAGGAGAACCACGCCGGCGAGTTTCATCTTGGCCACACTTTTTCCGAGATCATTCCCGGCCCTGTCCTCGTCGTGGTTGGAGAGTTTAGTGGCCTCGATGTAGTCGGAGCGGTAGCCCGCGTAGAGTTTCTGATAGTTCTGGATCGTGCCGACGAAGGAACTTCCGTCACCGTTGTTGATGCAGTCTTTCAGCCTCCACCAGAAACTGAACTCAAAGAGGGCCGGAATGCCTTTGTAGTACGGCGCGACCTCGGAGGCGTCACTGAACTGCTCGCCCACCATGTAGAAGTCACCCTTGCCGCCGGCGGACTTGTAGGTGGAGTTGCAGCGGTCGTAGAACTTCTTCAGGAATGTCGGGTTCTCGTCCGAATCGGCGTTGTGGTAGATGTGCTTGACAGCGTCCAGACGGAAGCCGTCCACTCCCATCCTGATCCACTTGTCAGCGGACTCGCAGACGGACTTGAAAGCTGCGGACTGCTCGCAGGTGGCCGCGGGGCCGTAGTTCAGGTCGGCGAACCAGTCTGTCATGAAATGCGAGTGGTACATCGTCGTGGTCATTCCAGGCAGAATGATGTCCTGAGCGTTGGTGTTCGAAAGCGCGAGCGGAACGCCATAGGAAAGCTGGTTCTTTCCGGACGGAGCGCCGTACTTGTGGGAGTCCCATTGGGTCCGGCTGGTTCTCACAAGCACGCCCCAGGAGGATTCAAACTCCAGTGACAGAGTGCATTCCCTAGCCCCGCTCTTGTAGAACTGCGCCATGTTGTCATCGCCGTAGTACAGCCATATCCCCGAGTTCTGACTGCCGGTGTTGGACACCTCGTCAACCTTGTCCATCCTCAGTGTCGAAGGCTTGCCGGCGTTGTCCAGGGCAAGGGTGAACCTCACCTTGAGCTTGCCGTCAACGCCAGTCACGGCGGAGAACCACTGGCCGGAGTCGTAGCCGCGCGCGCCCTCGGTGGCGATCATCGGAATCTTGCCGTCGCGGATGTCGGCCTGCGGGTTGTCGGAGAAGATATAATAGTCGCGGTACTGACTGTCCGCGCTTTTTTTCGCGTCGAGGAACCACGGATGATCCTTGGATGTGTGGTTCAGCACATAGTCAAGATAGATCTTGATTCCCTTGGCGTGTGCCGCGTCCAGAAGGGATTTGAAGTCGGCCTCGGTGCCATAGTCGGGATTGACGCCGGAATAGTCCAGGACATCGTAGCCGTGATAGGATGAAGCCGGGTGGATCGGGGAAAGCCAGATGGCCTGGACTCCCATCTCCTTCAGATAGTCAAGTCTGGATTGGATTCCCTTGAAGTCGCCGCAGCCGTCGCCGTCACTGTCGGCGAATGAATATACCAGCATCTGGTAGGATATTCCCGATTCGCCGGTGCGTTCCGGAGTCTCCGGCCCCGGAGTCGGAGTCGGATCGGGAGTCGTGCCTTTCTTGTCGCACCCCGCAAGGAGCGCGGCGGCCAGAACAAGGCCTATAAGCCTCAAGAGAAAAGAAGATCGTCTCATAATCTACGAATATAATAAAAAAATCAGACGCACCCTTGGCATATTCCTCCATCGGGTGCGTCTGAAAAAAGTGGATATTACTTCTGGATGGTCACGGCGAGGGTCTTCGCATTGAAGATCACCTTGTAGTCACCAGCCTCGGGAACCTTGATGTTTCCGCCCGGCTGAACCACAGTGAATTCCTTACCTATCTCAACGGTAGTCCCTTCAGCCACACCGTAGGTGTTGGTTTCCTCCCAGGAGTAGTCATAACGGATCTTGAACCCTCCGGTGATGTTCACTACCGGGCTGGTCCAGACATCACCGTCCTGAGTCATCACGAAGTCCTTGCTCCAAGAGCTTCCGCCGATCTCGCCGATGAGGGAGAAAGCGGTCTTGTGCTCTTCGATGAGTATGGTCTGGGCGGCATAGTCGTAGGTGATGTCATAGACTCCATCTGCCCCCACCTGGATGTTCTTGTCACCGGCGGCGAACGCCTTGCCAAGCTCAGGCTTGAACACGCCGTAGGCATTGGCCGGATCGATGGTGCTTGTGGAGTTCTCCTCCGGTCCTCCTACCGTCACAGCCCAATCGTGGTCGGCGCGGATCTTGAACTCGTCGCTTGCGGTGAGTCTCACGCTACGGGCGATCCAGATGTCACCCTCGGTGTTGGTCATGTCAACGTCCGCCGACCAGCTGTCCCCGTTGATGGTACCGATGAGTGACCACGCGCCAGGCTTGCCTGGCTCAGGCTCGTCACCACCTGCGCTCGGCTCGGTCTTGCCGAACATCTTCTCGTTCAGCTCGACGGTACCCTTGTTAAGGTCAAGATAGACACGGTACTTTCCGGTACCCACCTTGATGTTGTCACCGCCCAACTTCGCGTCGGCGCCCCAGTTGTACACCCAGTCCTCGTCGGCGCGGAACTTGATCTCCTGGTCGCCGGTGACCTCAAGGTCAACCCAGAAGCGGAGATAGTCCTTGTTGAACGTCATCTCCACGTCAGGAGCGGCCCAGTTGTTGATCGTACCCACAATACCGATCTTGTCAGCGCCCCACTCCTTGGTCAGGACGAGGGCTTTCTTGTCAAGGGTGAACTTGTAGAAACGCTTGCCGTAGCACATGATGTTGTCGTTGGATCCATTGAGAAGCGTCACAGAGGCAGCCTCGGACGCATCGTCTGGATTAGCCGTTCCCCAGTTGCCAGTGGCTTCGTCCCAGGAAGCCGCACCGGTGAACTTGATGCCGCTCGCAGCCTTGTCCTCAAAGTCAACAACACCTGTGAATATGTTGCCGTCCTTGCTGTAGTTGTAGAGGAGCTGCGCCTTGTCGTGGCTCCATCCGCTGTAGTCGCCCATCACCCAGACGTGATCATAGATATCCTTGTCAAGGATCAGCTGGCTGTAAGGAACGAATGTGGCGGACAACACGCCGGAACGGGCCAGCGAGGACTCCACAGCCATGTTCTTGTTGTTCGCTAGCCATGAGTCAAGCCTGAGGTAGACCGTGAACTCCGCGCCAGGCTCGCCGCCCAGATTCAGGATCACCGAGTTGAGGGCGGACTGCTTGACGGTCACGGTCGTGCCGCCGATGGTGGCGGCGAGTTTCTCCTGCTTCCCGAAATCCTGAGAATCAGAGGCGTAGAGAGCGTATAGCACGCCGGCATCGACATTGTATTTCGGCTGTGTGAACTCGAAGGTCAGGTCAGCGCCGTCGGACGAGAGCGTGGTTCCGGCCAGGGTTCCCAGAGTCGGGGCCACGGAGGATGATGGATCGAAGACCAGCTTGTCCTCATCCGTTGAGCAGGAAGCCGCAAGGATTCCCGCAAATGCGATTATCGTGTAAAATAACTTTTTCATAATCTGTTAATAACCAGGATTCTGCTTAAGATTACCGTTAGCGTTGAGGTCGCTGGACATGATCGGATACAGGTTGAAACGATCGTCAACAGCCTTTCCGGCCTGCACGCCTCCCTTGAATTCCCAAAGGTACTTGTCGGAAGTGAAGAGTCCGAACCTGATCAGATCCTGACGGCGGAAGCCCTCGTAGTAAAGCTCGCGGCCACGCTCGTCGATGATGTTGTCAAGAGTGAGGGCGATGCTGCCCACACCCGCTCTCGCGCGTACAGCGTCAAGGTACTGCTGTCCCTTGGTCTTGTCGGCGGCTCCCCTGGCGGCGCACTCGGCGTACATCAGATAGGCGTCGGCACCGCGGAAGACAGGCCAGTCAGTGTCCACGAAGCCATCGGCCTGAGCCTTGCCGCCATCGTGGTTCACATTCAGGAATTTCATTGACTTCCAACCGTTAGACCAGCTGTCGGACTCACGGCGCAAGGCATCGACGTACTGATCGAACTCCTCGCCCCTGTAGAATGTGGCGCGAAGGTCAGCGTCCTCGAACTTGCTGGTGAAAGCCCCTGTCAGGGAAAGACCGCCCCAACCTGTGGAGATACCGATCGCAGCGGCGTCCATCTTGCCACCCGTGCAGCCGAAGACGAGATAGTTAGTGGCTCCGTAGGACTGAACAAGGATTCCATCCTGCTCCACGGCGAATATGATCTCGTCACCGTTGTAGGTCGTGTTGGCTGTCCAAAGGTGGTTGTCTGCCATGAATAGCTCCTGCCAGGCGCTGTACTTGCCGGCGCTCTTGGTGTGGAGAGGATATTCACTGATAATCTTCTCACAGACAGCGGCAGCCTTGTCGTACATCGCTGTACCCTTCCAAACCTCGGCGTTGAGGTAGAGTTTGGCGAGAATCATCTGCACCATACCCTTGTCGCAGCGGCCATATTCATTCTTACCCGGCTCGGCGAGGTCGCTGTCGCCAAGAAGGTCGTTGCACTCGCTCTCCATCCAGTCGAAGAGGTCGGCGCGGGAGATCTGCTCGGCTCCGGTTGAACCCACAGACTGATGCTCTGTCGCGAAAGGCACGTTGCCGAACAAGTCGATGGCATGGTAGTAGCTGAAGAGCCTGAGGGCTCTCGCCTCGGCGATGTAGGCGTTCTTCAGGGAGTAACCGCTGATGTCGCTGGCGTTGGAGCGGCGTATGAACTCGTTGCAGAGACTGATCTGGAAGAAGATACGGTAGTACATCGAAAGGATAAACTCATTGGATGCGTTCCAATTGAGATTGTGAATGTCAAAGAGGCCGCCATCGTTCCAGCAGCAAGTCGCCACATCCGTGGAGAGTTCCTCCATATTGAAAAGCGCTCTCATGTACTGGCCATAGCCGCCGTCCACACCTTCGATGTCCGGATCGCTGCTCGGCCCGGAGGATGCGGAGCAGGAAAGTCCCTGATAGCACTTGGCGAGAAGGGCTGTGAAAGCCTCCTGGCTGTTGAGCACGTCCTCAGGAAGCTCGATGTTAGGATCGATAGGCTTCACGTCAAGGTCACCTACACAGGACGTGGCCGCTGAGGCGAGCATTGTCGCGGCGAGGGCGACCGCTGTAAATCTGATAATATTTTTCATTGTCTATGTCGCATTAGAAGTTGAACTTGACACCAAGGATGTAGGTACGAGGCCTCGGATACATGTTGTTGTCGATACCGGAGAAGATCTCAGGGTCGATTCCACCGTACTTGGTGAAGCAGGCCACGTTCTGAACGGTCGCGAAGACGTTGAACGACATCGGAGTCTTCTGGCCGAAGTTGAACGAGCGGCTGAGGGTGATGTTGTCGATCTTCAGGAAGGATGCGTTCTCGACGTAAAGATTGGACCAATACTGGGGGTATGACGAGAAGTTGTGCTCCTTCGCCGTGGAATAACGGTTGTTCACGAAGTTGTTGGCCCAGAGGTCGGTCAGGAGGTCGCCGTTGGAGGCGATGTTGTTGTAGACATAGTTGCCGACATTTGAATGGGCGCTCATTGCGAGGGTCCAATGCTTGTACGCCACCTGCGTGTTGAAGCCGAATGTCCAGTCCGGAGCGGCATTGTGGAAGCAGTACTTGTCGTTGTCGTCGATCTTTCCGTCCTTGTTCAGGTCGGCATAGAGGCCTTCGATCGGCTTGCCGTCCGTGTCATAGACCTGCTTATAGACGAAGAACGAGTTAGGGGCGTGGCCGGTCTGATGGATCTGGACCATGTTGCCTGTACCGCCGGCGATGCCTCCGGTAGTGATTCCGAAATAGTCGGCGCGCTCGTCGTCGGTGGTAAGCCTGGAGATCTTTGTCTCATTGAAGGTCGCGTTGAATCCAAGGGTCCAGCTCCAGTCCCTTGTCTGGACAGGAATGGCGTTGAACTCGAACTCGAATCCCTTGTTGGTAAGGTTTCCGATGTTGGCGTTCAAGTAGTTGGACAGGTTGGCGCCGGCGGCCACAGGAGTGCGGTTCAGGAGATCCTTGGTGTCGCGCTTGTAGAGATCCACGCTACCGAAGATCCTGTCGCCGAGGAAGCCGTAGTCAAGACCGATGTTGTAGGTCGTGGTGGTCTCCCACTTGAGGTCGGCGTTGTAGCCAAGCGGCGTTATCGGAGTGATCACCTTGTTGCCGAAGTAGTACATCGACTGGTTCGTGTTGTACTTGTAGGACGACAGTGTCGGGTAGTCTCCGGACTGGAGATCCTGCTGGCCAGTCTGTCCCCAGCTGAGCCTGAGCTTCAGGGCTGAGACCACACCGCTGTCCGCGATGAACCTCTCCTTGCCGAAGTTGTAGCTTACCGCCACCGAAGGGAAGAGACCCCACTTGTTGTTGGCGAAACGGGAGGTGCCGTCGTCACGCAGGGTGGCGGTCACGAGAAGGCGGTCGTTGAACGAATAGTTCACACGTCCGAAGAAAGACACGAGGAAGTACTCGGTTCTGAAGGTGTTAGGACTGCTCAGATAGTAGTCGGAAGCGGTAGGAAGGGTGCCGTCAGCCTTGTACTTCTCGTTGAAAGTCGAATTGTAGAAGTGCTGCCAGGAGTAACCTGCCATCGCGTTGAAGGTGTGCTTGCCGAGAGTCTTGTCGTACTGGGCATAGAACTCAAGGGTCTGGTCACGCCTTATCTGGGAATAGTTGTTGTGATAACCGGAACCGGACTCCTGGGTGTTGTGGAATGACATTTCCGTGCCGGGAGCGACATCAACCGTACCGTCTGACTTGGACCAGTCCAGACCAAGGTTGAGGTTGAGGCTCAGATCCTCGAATCCATGGACCTTGTAGTTGAGTTGGGCGTTGCCGATGAAACGCTTGGCGTTGGACTTGTCAAGCTTGTCGTTCAGAAGGGCGACAGGGTTCATCTGGGCCTGTGCGTTGCAGTTATCGATGGTCTGCGTGCCCTTGCCGTAGTTCCACCACCAGTAGCCGTTCAGGCCGTTCGCGTCGTAAACAGGCTGGGTAGGATCCATGCGGACAGCGCCGCCGATGGCGTCCTGATTGGCGAACCTGTTGTTCATGTTCATCAGCTTGCCGTTGAGATTGACAAGAAGATGGTCGTCAAAGAAGCTTGGGTTGAGGTTGACAGAGATGGTCTCACGCTCAAGGTTGGAGGTCTTGAGGGTACCGTCCTGGTTGTGGTAGCCGATGGACACGCGGTAAGGCATACGGAAGATGTCGCTCTTCCCTACCCTGCCGGACACTGCCACGTTGCCGTCAATGGTTTTACCCAGCTGGTAGATTTCCTTCTGCCAGTCGGTGTTCTCCTTGCCGAGGGCGGCGTAGGCCGAACCTCCGTCACCGAAGTACGATTTCATAAGGTCACGCATCTCATCGCCTGTCAGCACATCCACGTACTTGGCGTTCTGGCTGACGCTTCCGGTGAAGTCCGCGCTCACGTGGATGCCTTCGGAACCCTTGGAACCCTTCTTGGTGGTGATCATGATGACACCGTTGGAGGCTCTCGATCCGAAGATGGCGGTCGCCGAGGCGTCCTTCAGGACAGTGAAGCTCTCGATGTCGTTAGGGTTGATGGAGGAAAGCGCGTCGGAGACTCCGCTGATGCCTGTCTCGGAAAGAGGCAGACCGTCAACCACGACGAGAGGGTTGTTGTTGGCCTTCAGAGAGGAACCGCCACGGATTCTGATGGTGCTGGCGGAACCCGGAGCGCCGTCACCCATCGTGACGACAACGCCGGCGGACTTGCCCTGGAGCAGATCCGATGGTGATGTCACCATACCCTTGTTGAGCTGATCGGCCTTCACGGAGGAGATCGAGCCAGTCATGTCGCTCTTCTTGACGGTACCGTAGCCGATCACGACCACATCGTCAAGAAACTCGGTGTCGGTGGTAAGAATAATCTTGACCGGAACCTCGGAAGCCTTGAAAGACTGTGTCTTGTAGCCGATGCAGCTGATTTCGACAGTGGCATCCGGGCCGGAAACGTTAAGGATGTAGTCTCCGTCGAGACCGGTCGCGATACCGTTCTGCGTACCCTGTTCCATGACAGTGGCACCGATGACCGGACCGGCGGCGTCAACTACAACTCCCTTCACCTGATACCCGCTCTGAGCGGATACGGTAGTGCCGACCAGGCAAAGAAGCAAGGTCGCCACGGCAGCTATAATCCTTTTCATCTGGAATGTTTGAATTGTTTGAATATTCATTTATATGATTATTAAGGTTATTATTGTTTCCTTTCCTTTATGAGACGGACGCTCAGCGCGCCAAGCACAAGCAGGACACCCGCAGTGACGAGCATGTTCGCCTGGACTCCGCCCAGAAGTCTCAGCACCACTCCGCCGAGCGCCGCGGCGACGATCTGCGGAAGGCAGATGGTGCAGTTGAACAGGCCGAGATAGCTGCCCAGATGCTCCCCGTCGAGAGCGTTGGTCAGAAGTGTGAACGGAAGCGCGAGCATCGCGGCCCAGGCGGTTCCGATCAGCAGGTACGACACGCAGAGCAGGTACTGGTTGTGGATGAACGCAACGGAGATGAAGCCGACGGCTCCGATCAGAAGGCTCACCACATAGGCCAGTTTCAAGGAGCGGAACTTAGGAAGTACAATCGCCCACAGGATTGATCCGACAGCCTGCACGGCGAAGACTACCCCGACCCAGTTGCCAGCGGCCTGATAGCCCTCGGAGGCCGTGTCGGTGGCGTTCCAGCAGTTGGCGGCGATGGCTCCGTTGGAATAGGTCCACATGTACATGAACGCCGCCCAGCAGAAGAACTGCACGAGTCCCACGGTCCAGAATGTCTTGGGAGCATGGAGCAGCAGTCTGATGAGTCCCGGATTGTCCTTCTCCTCCTCAGCCTGACGCTTTGGATCGATGGAATGGAACTCGGCATATTCCTGAGGATTCATCTCCTTGACATTCAGGAAAGTGTATAGCACGCAGAGGATAAGGATCGCGGCGCCGCACCAGAAGCTCCATATCACGGACGGCGGCACCTGCCCCTTTGGGGCGATGTTGGCGATGCCGATCCAGGTGAAGAAAATCGGGAAAAGGTAGCCCACCAGGCTGCCGGCGTTGCAAAGAAGCGACTGGATCGAGTAGGCCTGAGCCTTCTGCTCCTCGCCGACCATGTCCCCGACCATCATCTTGAACGGCTGCATCGCGACATTGATGGAAGTGTCAAGGAATATGAGCGAGAACAGTCCGAACCACATGGCGCCGTTGAGTCCGAGGATCAGCCTTGAGGAGAAACTCAGGCTGCCGGCGTTCGGCAGGAAGATCATCACGAGAACCGAAATCAAGGCTCCGATCAGCAGATAAGGCTTTCTGCGTCCCATCCTGCACCAGGTTCTGTCGGACCACTTGCCGATCAGCGGCTGGACGATCATGCCCATCAGAGGCGGGAGGATCCAGAAGAAGCTCAGCTGGTGCGGATCCGCTCCCAAAGTGGCGAAGATCCTGCTGATGTTCGCGCTCTGGAGGGCATAGGCGATCTGCACCCCGAAAAAGCCGAAGCTGAGGTTCCACATCTCCCAAAACGTAAGTTTGCTCTTGGATTGCATTTTACGGTACTAATTTCAGTGTCAATTTCGGCGTAAATATAGTTGATTAGCACCGATTTGTAATTATTGAAACGATGAATGGAAAGAAAAAGCGGATGAATCGCTGGCTTTTAATGACGAAATGAAAGATATTTTTCTTAAATTGCAGTACTTTGGCGATTGTGAAGAGTTAACGGTCATAACGGTCACCCAACCATCATTAACGGCATGAAACTAAGGACATCATCCATAATCCACGCTTTCGCGCTGCTCCACGTGGCCACGGCGGTGCTGTGCAGGTTACTGAACCTCGGGGACGAACTGGCCCTGACCACGCTCACGATCGTCCTCACGGTCATCCTCTGCCTGAGGTACCGGCAGAGCGTGGAGTTCTCCTCCATCGTCATCATCATCGCCAACATTCTCGGCTACCTCCTCGGCAACGGGATCGCCGCGCTCGCAGGGACGTTCATCAACCACCCCCTGCTTTCCCCCGCGATCGCCACATTCACGACCACCGAGTCGATGGGCTGGGGACTGGTCTTCTTCATGAGACGCTACGCCGACAGGTACGGAAAAGAGTCCAAGGCAAGAAGCTTCGAGATCACATGGCTCTCCGTCGCCGTGGCCATCATCTTGATTGTCAGGATCATAATCTACATATTCAGTTCCACCCTCTTTGAAGGGGGATCCGTGGTGAACGCGGTCGCCGCATTTGCCGACAACACCTTCATCCTTCTGGTGATGGTCTGCCTGACGATCCTCTTCGTGGAGCATACCAAGAATATGTCGGACCGGAAATCCTCGGCCGGACACATCCTCGCAACGGCGGTCTTCCTGATAGCGCTTTCCGCTGTCGCCGCGGCCCTTGTCGGCTCCGGACTGCCGTTCGAATTCCGCCGCCCGTCCACCGCGAAGAGTTTCCTGGAGCTCGCCCTGGTGGCGTTCATAGCGGAAGTGATGATCTATTCCGTGATCTACATGATTGAATACGCCATCACGGCCCGCCGCAACGCCGAGAAGGAAAAGAATCGCGCCGACCTCGCCAAGTTCCAGTACCTCAACCTCAAGCAGCAGGTCAACCCGCATTTCCTCTTCAATTCGCTGAACATCCTGGACGCCCTCGTGCTGGACGGAAGGGACAGGGAGGCGAGCGAGTATATTCATAAGCTGGCGGGAATCTACCGCTACATGCTCCGCAACGAGGAGGAGGGCACGGTGACGCTCCGGGACGAGATGACCTACGTGGAGATGTACCGCGACCTGCTGAAGGTCAGGTTCTAGGAGGGGTTCGACGTGGAGGTCGGCATCCGGCCCGAAGACTTGTCAAGGCACGTGGTTCCGTGCTCGGTTCAGCTCCTTATTGAGAACGCCACGAAACACAACGCAGTGTCTCCCGCCAAGCCGCTGAAAGTCAGTGTGATGTCCGACGGGGAGACACTGACGGTGACGAACAACCTCATTCCGAAAATCACCGAGGCGCAGTCCAGCGGATTGGGTCTCAACTACATACGCCAACAGTACAGGGATCGTTCCGGCAAGGGGATCGAGATCATCCGTACTGACGATTTCTACAAAGTAAAGTTGCCGCTCTTATGAAAGTCCTTATTATAGAAGATGAAATGATGGCCCGAAGGAGCCTTGAGAAAATGCTGGAGACCAGTTTTCCTGACATCGAGGTCGTCGGGGAGTGCGCCTCCGTGGCCGAATCCGTCGCCCGGCTCAGGGAGAAGCCTGACGAGGCCGACCTGATTTTCATGGATGTCGAGCTATCGGACGGCGAGTGCTTCGAGATTTTCCGCCAGGTGACCGTCAAGACACCGGTCGTGATGACGACGGCCTACGACAGCTACGCCGTCAAGGCGTTCGAGGCCGGATCCATAGACTACCTTCTCAAGCCGATAGACGCTTCCGCCCTGAAAAGGGCCGTGGAGCGGTGCCGCCAGTTCTCTACCGGAGATCTGGACGTGGAGAAGATCCTCGGGGCTATCTCGCGCAAGGACTCCGGCCACGGCTACAAGGAGCGCTACCTGGTGCAGTTCAACGACAGGATCGTGCCGGTGAAGGCGGACGAGATCGCGTTCTTCTACTCCGAGGACAAGAACAATCATGTCGTGACGCACGGCGGCGCCGTCTACATCGTTGACTCCACGATGGACTCGCTCATCACCGGACTTGATCCCGAACGGTTCTTCAGGATCTCCAGAAGCTGCATCTTCTCGAAGGATGCCGTGGAATGTGTCACGAAGCTGATTGGCGGCAGGCTGCGTGTGACCCCTAAGGTCAGGATCTCCACCAATCTGGGTCCCGCTCCAGACCTTACCGTAAGCCGCTCCAGAGCGGATGACTTCCTCGCCTGGCTGGGAAACTGACCAGAAGCAGGAAGCCATTGACTCTAACGTAGTTCTCTATGACGACTCGGTGTTCCGGGCGACCATCTCGGCGAAATCCATCACCTTGACAGGATCCTCCACTGACCCGGAGGCGGCACCGCCTACGGATTCGGAGAAGGTCTTGAGGCAGAGAGGACAGGCTGTGACTATGGTCCGCGGGGCGTTCGCCATAAGGTTGGCGACCGAGGACTCCGTGATCTTGGCGCGGTCACGTTCATCGAGTGTAAGGCTGCCGAGGCTGCCTCCACAGCAGACGCTCTCGTCCCCCTCCTTGGCAGCCTTGACCAGTGTACCCACCTGAGTCAGAACCTCACGTGGCTCCTTGTAGACTCCACAGCCACGGCCCAACTCGCACGGATCGTGATAGACTATTCGCTCGTCCCCGGCGGAGAGCCTCAGCTGTCCGCTATCGGCCAGACGTTTGATAAACTGCGTGTAATGCAGAACCTCAACACCGTCGAGGGCATATTCATCCTTAAAGATCTTGTAGCAGATCGGGCAGGAGAGGACGAGGGTGCGGCAGCCGGAGCAGAGGATCATCCTGCGGTTGGCGGCGATGGTCTCGTAGGCGGCTTCTGTCCTGCCGGCCAGCATCAGAGGGCGGCCACAGCAGATCCCTCCGTCACGGTCGGCGAAAACGTAGTCCACACCGGCGGCCTTGAAGACTCTCTCCACGGCCTTGATGATCCGCGGGGTGAGATGGGTCATGCAGCCGGCGAAGTACATGACTTTCCCGGCGGACGGCCTCTGGACATCCGAGGTCGGTTCAACCGGAGCAAGTACTGGTGCCTCGGCAAGACCGGCGGCCATTCCGGCACCGGCGGCCTTGAGGTAGGAATAGTCATACGGCAGCGAGTTGTTGACCGTGGCGCGCTGGGCGCGGCGGAGAGCCGGAGCGTCCACCCCCACAGGACACAGCGCATGGCACTTGTCGCACATCAGGCACTTGTCAGCTATCGCATTGATTTTCTTCTCATTATGCCGGCGCAGAAAGCGAATGAAATAGACCGATGAGTATTTCAGATTCTTCTTCCGCACGTTCATCGGACAGGCGTCCAGACACAGGCCGCAGCTGGAGCAGGCATAGATCTCCGCCTCGGCGACACCCTTGCGCGGATGCCTCGGCTGAATCCCGGCGTTGCGCAGCAGGATCCACAGCACCTCCGTCAGGATGTGCATGTAGCGGCTGAACGGCATCGCGGCGAAAAACAGCCCCAAGCATATTGAATATGCCCACCACACCGGCATGAAGAACAGCTTGTCGCCGAAGATCCAGTGCCACAGATGGTTGACAGGAACCGTCAGGAAACTTCCGCCGCTGAGGTCGGCGGTGAAGCTCTCGGCCAGAAGCCTCAGCGGAAAGATCATCCAAAGGCTGTACAGAGCCACCCGGTCGGCCAGCGACGGCTTCGTGGTGTGGCGCATTCCCAGCACGATGGATCTGAATCTTTTGAATATTGCCATTCCCACTCCGGTAAGCACATAGAGCAGGAAGAAGTCCATCAGGAAAAAGAAGAACCAGCCCCGGAGCGTCACGTGGCCCGGATTGATCCAGACGAAGAAGCGGTAGAAAATCGGATAGAACAGTCCGCCGTCCGTCCAGGCCAGATGCTTCGGCACGAACAGCGCCACCTCAAGATGCCCGAGGACAATCAGCATAAACCAGCCGAAGGCGATCGAGGAATGCATGTAGCCCAGAAGCGGCTTGCGCTTCCAGATCTTCGTGTGGAAAAGGCAGTCGCAGAACAGATCCTTGATGTTCTTCAAGGCTATCTTCGGATTAATCAGCGACTTCCAGAAGCGTCGCCTGTCCTCCGAGGGGATCATCGCCAGAAGCCTGAAAAGTCCCACCGTCAGCCAGACCAGCATGAAGCTGATGCCGACCACGAAAGGAATCACGAAGTTGCTGTAGCCCGACGGAATCCTGTCGATGACCTCCGGAGCGGCATGAAGGGGCAATGAATATAGTGGGGTCATTTCGTTCCGTAGATTTTAGCGATGGAGAGTATGAGATGGCGGGTGTTTATGCCTCGGGGGCAGACCATCGAGCATTTCCCGCACAGCTGGCAGGATGCCAGAAGACCGAGAGCCTTGTCAGGATGGGCGTTATGCAGTTCCTCGATGGCGGAGCGAAGGCTTGTCGGCACGAAATGTCCCGCCGTGCAGACAGCGGTGCAGCTTCCGCAGGCCATGCACTTGCGCACATCCGGCTCTACCGCGGCCAACTCTTCGAACTTCTTTCTGTCAAAGAGGTCAAGATTGATTCTGGAACTTGGAACCAGACCGAAACCGAAATCTACCATCTCTCTCGCACCAAAGTCTTGTAATTCTTAGCATTAGGAAACACGTCGGACAGGTACCGGTCAATCTCCGTGACAGCTCCCCTGGCGTCGGCGAGGGTCTCCGGCAGGGTTTTCGGCCCGATCGCCGCGCCGGCGAGGAACAGCCCCGGAAGCTGGCTTCTCTGACCGGACAGGATGCCGTCACGGACTGCGAAGAAGCCATCCTCCTCCACAGGCATCTGGAGCAGGCCGCCCACCCTTCTGCCAGCGGCGGACGGTCTCATCCCGGCCATGAGCACGAGAAGGTCAAGCGTGACCTTCAGCGGCTTGCCCGCCACAGTGTCCTCGGCCTTTACCAAAAGGCTTCCGTCCACATTCTCAGACACTTCCGCGACACGTCCACGGATAAACCGCACGCCATATTCCTTCTGCGCACCAAGGTACAGATCCTCATAGTGACGGCCAAACATCCTCAGATCCATGTAGAAGCAGTAGATCTGCGCGTCAGGAAAGGCCTGTTTCATCTCGCAGGCCTGCTTCACGGCGGTGGCGCAGCAGACTTTCGAGCAGGAACGGCAGCCGGACTTCTCGTCGCGGGAGCCGACGCAATGCACGAATCCGATCTTATTCGGAGAGTCGATCCTCGTATCGGAACCGGAAGCGAACCACGCCTCCAGATCGGCGTTGGTGATCACGTGGTCGTAGATCCCGTAGCCATATTCCTCCTTCCTCTCGGCCTTGAACAGGTCGAACCCGCTGGCCACCAGCACAGCGTCCGCAAGCACCGTGATGCCGTTGGAAAGGATGACATTGTAGGATTTCTCCAGTCTGTTGATGGACTGTACCTCAGTGTCGGTGAAGCACTTGACACCGTCCATCCTTGCGAGCAGACCATCCAGTACCCCGGTCGCCGAGGCTCCGTCGGGGAACAGCCTGTCCCACGAGGCCAGATGACCGCCAAGCATCGTCGTCCTTTCGATCAGTATGACATTGTAGCCAAGCCTCTGGAGTCCCGAGGCCGCCTCCAGGCCCGCAGGCCCCCCTCCAATAATCAGAACGTTATTTTTCATGTGTCGGAATATTCATAAAACTATTTCAGGCAGACGCAGCCGCCGGGCCTCCCGATGTCCTTGCCGTCCTTGCCAAGGTATTTGCGTGCGGGATCATATTCAATGCCCATCTTGTCCAGGAGCGGCTCGACGCTGACCTGATGGGTCTGCAGCCCGAGGTCCCAAGGGTCGTAGCCCAGCACCAGCCCCGCCACTTCCTCGTAGGTGAAGACCGGGATGCCGTGGCCGTCCTCCCCGTAGGTCTTGCCGGTCGATTCGGCGATCACATATTGCCATCTGTCAAGGAAATACGGACAGCCAGGGCAGTTGGTGACGATCATGTCGGGATGGAACGGCTCCATGCTCTCGAACTTCTTGTGGGTGTTGGACAGGGAATATCCACGGTTGCCCTTGACAAGATATTGCCGGAATCCGAAGCCGCAGCAGTGCCGTCTCTCCGGATAGTCCACGATCTCGCCGCCCCAAGCCTCGATCATGCCGACGAGGACGTAGGGATATTCAGCGCCCCCCACCCCCTTCGAAGGGAACATCTTCGAATAGTGGCAGCCGATGTGCTCCACCACCCGGAGCGGGCGACCGGTGCGCGCGTCCACGAGCTTGTGCCTCGCCTGCGCCGCGATGAGATTGCGGTACTTGAAGATCAGGTCGCTGGCATGCACGAGGAATTTCGGCTTGGCGAACTCCAGCCCGCAGGACTTCCAAAGATTCTCCCGCACCTTCGCCTCCAGCTCCGGGAACTCGCGCCAGGTCTCCATCGTCTCGCAGTAGAGTCCGAACGAGGTGATGCAGGAGCAGACGTAGTTCTCGTAGCCGTGCTTCGCCATCAGAGCGAACTGGCGCGCGATGATCGTCATCGCCGTCTCCTGGGGGATGGAATCCGAATGGTAGGCGATGCCGCCGCAGGTGGTGTGATGCTCGGTCTCGAATATGTCCTTACCCAGTTCCTGCCTCGTTATCTTCAGGAATGTCGCCTCCGAAGCCGGAAAAAAGCTTTGTCTGATGCAGCTGCGGACGTAGAAATAGTGGTCGTCCGGTATCTCTTTCTGGTAGTCTGACCAGATTTTCTGTTTGCCTTCGTAGATCATTGAGGGCTATTGATTTAAGTGTTTCGGATCGCTGTCCGTGTAGATTTTTGCCATGAACTCGTCCTCGGTGAGACCCATCTCGGCGGCCTTTCTGAGACCCGCCTCCCGCACCTTCTCCATCCTTTCGGTCGCCCCGGTCTCGTCGAAGATCCTCCTGAGCTGGTCAAGATCCTCCTGCGGGATGCGGCGCATAGCTCCCGGCCCTTCGCCGTCAAGATTGCCGCCGAGCCTCTCGAACACATCGTCCAAGTGCTTCTCCTCCCATTCCCAGACCTTTCCGGCCTCTGGATGTCCGGCGTAGTCGAAACGGCGCGGATAGACGCAGTAGCCATAGTCCAGGATGTTGGCGCACAGATCCTTGACAAGAAGGCACTGCTGCCGCCCCTTCTCGGACTCGATGAAGTAGCCGAGGTCGATGGACAGGCTGCGCAGAGCCATGATAATGAGTCCCGGAGCGTTCTTCCGGGGACATCTCGTCACACAGCTCATACACTCTCCACAGTACCAGATCGTGTCGCTTTTGAGCAGTTTCTCGATCTCCTCATCGTCCTTGCTCTGGACGATGTCCACGATCCGCCGAGGATCATAGCGGTAGAACTCCGCCGCCGGACAGATGGCTGTGCAGGTGCCGCAGTTGATGCAGGCGTTGAGTCCTTCCTTCAGGCGGTAGTCCTTCATCAGGAGGTCATACAGTCGTCCCATCTCACTTCTTTTTTGTAGGATACTTCCTCGACAGAGCCTCCAGGTCGGACTTCGGGTTCATGTTCCTCTCCATCCTCGCCAGCGTCCTGACAAACAACTCCAGATCCTCCCTCGGGATGTCGCCGACAATCGTGGCGACCGCCTCAAGGGAAAGTTCCGTCACGGCATCCTTGATTTTACGTGAATATGGAGTGACCTCTATGAGGTTCTGCCTCCTGTCCTTAGGGTTGCTGACCCTGCGGACCAGCTTCCTGTTCTCCAGCCCGTCAATCAGTTTGACGATGGAGTTCTTGTCCCTCATCGTGATGTCGGCGATCTGCTGCTGGGTCAGCACGCCCTCATCCCAGAGCGTGTCCATCACCAGGAACTGCTCCGGTGTCAGGTTGAACCCGCCCCTCTGGAACACCTCCGACATACACTGCTTCACACTGTTGTGGGCAATATTCAGGAACATAAGTATCTGCTTTTCAAGTACCATATCTTACAGTAAGACCTTTTACTCTTTTCGCAAAGTTAATAGAAAATACCGATTTGGCAACAGAATCCATGAATATTATGATGTTTGTTTCGTTAAATTATCAAGTAAGAAGCGGGTTTGATTTGTTTTGGAAAAGATAATTCCAAATTTTGCTCGTTCTCTACCCTATTCCTAAATCAGGAGTCAGCTAGCCTTGCCTTAAGATCCATTGCCTAAAGAATGGGTCCTCCAGCTCATAGTGGTCGGAATAGACTGCATAGCCGTCCTTTTGAAGACGCTTCAGGGCACTGTAGATGGTGCTTGTCCGATACTCTCCGTCCTGAAGAGATTTTCCACCGGCCAAACGCTGAAGAATCCAACGGTTAGTACGCTTGAACCCCATCCAGATGCGCTCATAGTCGAGAGCATGCGACACAACGATGTGATCGACCGCCGCTTGGAGAACATCCTCCGATTTAGGTTGCAAAACACCAATCTGCCATACGTTCGCGGCCAATTGCTGCGAATAGTATGGATGGCATTCCGTGAAGTTCAGAATACGATCAGCCAAAACCCTGCAGGATTCCGGGAATACAGCGGAGAGTCTCTCCACAAGATAGTCATAAAAGTCTTGCCTTGGGAGTTTTCCAAGTGCGTCGGTTCACATATTACGACTTTTTTCGTTACGACTTTTTTCGTAATGCAAAACTAACGATTTTCAGTCAAACATCCAATAAGGGGACTATCAGCTGATCAATTTGTCTTGTAAAGAACTACCTGAACTTCTTGTCCTCCTCAAGCATGCCGAGGTAGGAGTTGTAGCGTTCGGCGGAGATAAACCCGTCTTCCACAGCCTGTTTCACGGCGCAGCCCGGCTCGTGGGTGTGGGTGCAGGGGGCGAAACGGCAGGCCCGAGAGTACCTGAGCATCTCCGGGAAATATAGGGCGATCTCCTCCTTTTCAAGGCGGACCAGCCCGAAGCCCCTGAGACCCGGGGAATCGATGATGAAGCCTCCGGACGACAGCGGATACATCTCATAGAGGGAGGTGGTGTGCCGTCCCTGAAGATGCGCGAGGGAAATGTCACCTACCTTCGGGTTCAAGGACGGGTCCAAAGCCTTGATGATGGAGGACTTACCCACTCCGGACTCTCCGGAGAAAAGGCAGACGCGGCCATCCTCGGGCGACCCGATGGCTGCCCTCAGCTCATCGATACCCTCCCCCGTCAAAGCCGATGTCTCTATCACACGATAGCCTGCGCTCTCGTAGATCCGATGGAAATCAGCAAGCTGCTCCGGAAATTCTTTTCTGAATATGTCAACCTTGTTCAGGACGATGGTGGCCGGGATGCCATACACCTCGCAGGTCACCAGCAGCCTGTCCAGGAACGGCAGTTTGATCTCCGGGAAGAAAAGCGTCACGACGATGAACGCGCGGTCCAGGTTGGCGGCGATCACGTGCGACTGCCTCGAAAGGTTGGTCGAGCGGCGGATCACATAGTTCCTGCGGTCCAGCACCTCGACGATCGAGGCGGGACATGCGGCGGAAGGTTCTTCTGAATATTCATAAGTCACCCGGTCGCCGACCGCCACCGGATTGGTCGCCTCGCTTCCCTTTAGCCGCACCTTGCCTTTGAGCACGGCAGGGAAAGGCCGCCATTCCGGCAACCTTGACAGCAGGAAATGACTTCCCGCGTTCTTGACCACTGTCGCTTGTCCTGTCATATTCATCGACAAATATAGTGCTTTTTTCCGTGGCGGACAATCGCCGCCGGAACCGGAAGGAGCGCCGCTACCTCCCCAGACGCGCGAGGGTGAAATGCCAGAGGATGACCCCGACGGAGACGGAGACGTTGAGCGAGTGCTTGGTGCCGAACTGCGGGATCTCCAGAGTGAAGTCGGACACGTCGACCACCGACTGGTCAACGCCGTCCACCTCGTTGCCGAAGACCAGCGCATACTTCTTCCCGCCGGAGAGTTCCGGGGAGAAAGTCTCAAGGCTGACCGAGTCGACCGTCTGCTCGACGCTGACCACCGTGTAGCCGTCGGCCCTGAGCCGCGCGACCACGTCCAGCGTGCTGTCCGAATGCTCCCAAGGCACGCTGTCCTCCGCCCCGAGGGCTGACTTGTGGATCTCTGCGGAAGGGGGAACCGCACAGATTCCGCAAAGCCAAAGCTTGTCGATCTTGAAAGAGTCGCAGGTGCGGAAGGCCGACCCGACATTGTGGGCGCTACGGATGTTGTCCAGCACCACAACTACTCCAATCTGAGGAAGTTCCTTGTATTTTTGGGGAGACACTCTACCCATTTCTATGCTCAAAAGCTTTCTATCTTTCACCGAATTTCTCTTTTATAGTTACAAATATAGCAAAAATGGTTTTTTAATCTTATCTTTGTGAACTCTCGGCCCATAATGGACGAGTAACACTAACTAAAGATTTTATGAAACAGGATCTTCAGATTTTTGATCTGATCAGAAATGAAAAGGAAAGGCAGTCTTCCGGACTCGAATTGATTGCATCAGAAAACTACGTAAGCGACCACGTGCTTGAGGCGATGGGGTCCATATGCACCAACAAGTACGCGGAGGGCTACCCTGGCAAGAGGTACTATGGCGGCTGCCAGATCGTCGACCAGATCGAGCAGCTTGCGATCGACCGTCTCTGCAAGATCTATGACGCTGAATATGCCAACGTTCAGCCTCACTCCGGTGCCCAGGCGAATATGGCCGTCATTATGGCTTGCCTCAAGCCTGGCGACACCTTTATGGGACTTGACCTCTCACAGGGAGGCCACCTGACCCACGGATCGCCTGTCAACGCCTCTGGAATCCTCTATCACGCCGTGGCTTACGGCCTCAACGAAGAGACCGGTACGGTTGACTACGACAAGATGGAGAGCATCGCCCGCGAGTGCAGACCGAAGCTCATCATCGGTGGAGCCTCCGCCTATTCACGCGAATGGGACTATGAGAGAATGCGCGCCATCGCCGACGAGGTGGGAGCCCTCCTTTGGATCGACATGGCCCACACAGCCGGGCTGATCGCTGCCGGACTGCTAAAGAACCCTGTTAAATACGCCCACATCGTGACTTCCACCACCCACAAGACCCTGCGCGGACCACGCGGAGGTATCATCCTTATGGGGAAGGACTTCGACAATCCTTGGGGACTCAAGACCCCTAAGGGCGAGATCAAGAAGATGAGCGCCATCCTCAACTCAAGCGTGTTCCCTGGCGTGCAGGGCGGACCTCTTGAGCATGTGATCGCCGCCAAGGCCGTCGCTTTCTACGAGGCCATGCAGCCTGAATATGTAGAGTACCAGAAGCAGGTGATGGCCAACGCCAGGAAGATGGCCGAGGAGTTTGTCGCGAAAGGCTACAAGGTGGTTTCCGGCGGCACCGACAACCACTTGATGCTCATCGACCTGAGAACCAAGTTCCCTGAGGTTACCGGCAGGATGGCCGAGAAGGAGCTTGAGAAGGCAGAGATCACCCTCAACAAGAACATGGTTCCGTTCGACTCCCGTTCTCCGTTCAAGACATCCGGAGTCAGGGTCGGCACACCGGCCATCACTTCCAGAGGTTTCGTGGAGAAGGACATGACCGAGATCGTCGAGCTGATCGACACCGTTCTCAGCGCCGTGGCCAAGTACGCCGATGTTGTCAATGGTGTCTCCCAGGAAGGAGCCGAGGAGTACGCCAAGGTTCTTGAGACCGTAAGGCACAAGGTCCACAACATGACCGCAGGCCGTCCTCTGAACAAGTACTAGCGGATCTGCCCCCAAAGGCAAGTGACATAGCGTTACACGCGATCAAGGAGGAGAACCCGGGCGGCTCTCCTCTTTTGCATATTCATGGATTTTTTGCGGTTTTATTTTTCATTCGTATCTTTGCATCCGCAAAAAGGGTCCGGCCCTCTGACAAAGGAATGGCCCTGTGTTCTTGAAACCACGTTAAAAACAAGAAGAAAACATGTCAAAATCTACAAATCAACAGCGTGAGACGCTGTCTGTTACCTACGTCTGGATGTCAGTGGCATTCTGCGTGTGTCTGGTAGTCTCAAACATCTTCATTCCAAGGCTTTGGCAGGTTGGCTCCCTCCCGGTCCAACTCACCGGAGCGGTGCTGCTGTTCCCGATCTCGTACATCCTGAACGACTGTCTGACAGAGGTCTACGGCTACCGGAAGGCCCGTCTGACAATCTGGATCGGCTTCGCGATGTGCCTCTTCGTGTCCGTCGCCTCGTTCATCGTCACCAAGTTGCCGAAACCGCTGTACGAGGACAGCTACGCCGCCGCCGAGAGCTTCAACTCCCTCTTCGGACTCGTGCCGCGTTCCATGATCGGCTCGCTGCTGGCCTTTGTCGCAGGCTCGACCGTCAACGCCTTGATCATGTCGAGGATGAAGGTGGCGACCAAGGGCAGGGGCTTCGGCTGGAGGGCCATCATCTCCACCATCGGCGGAGAGGCCACGGACTCCCTGATCTTCTTCCCGATCGCGTTCGGCGGACTGCTGCCCCTCGGCGCGGTCATCAATCTGATGCTTACGCAGGTTGTCGCCAAGACCCTCTACGAGATCATCATCCTCCCGGTCACATCCTGGGTGGTAAGACAGGTAAAGGCGCACGAGGGAATCGACACATACGACCACGACATTTCGTACAATCCATTTAGAGTTAATGAAATATAGGCCCGGAGCAGGTCCCGGGCCGCTTCCGGCGGAATGTCCGGGGAATATGTCCGCGCGGGTCTGAAAGTTTTTGAATATGGCAGAAGGAAGAGAATCGGAGGGACTGAAGTCCCTCGGCAGGAAGACTGAATACAGAAGTGACTATGCTCCGGAGGTTCTGGAGACTTTCGTCAACAAACATCAGGACAACGACTATTGGGTCAGGTTCAACTGCCCGGAGTTCACGAGTCTGTGTCCGATCACGGGACAGCCGGACTTCGCGGAGATCCGGATCAGCTATATTCCTGATGTGAGAATGGTTGAGAGCAAGAGTCTGAAGCTCTACCTGTTCAGTTTCAGGAACCACGGGGATTTCCACGAGGACTGCGTCAACAAGATCATGAAGGATCTTATCAAGCTGATGGATCCGAAGTACATCGAGGTGACGGGGCTGTTCACCCCGCGCGGCGGCATCTCCATCCACCCCTACGCCAACTACGGTCGCCCCGGCACAAAGTACGAGACCCTCGCCGAGCGCCGTTTCGCCACCCACGAGTAGCAGCGCCCTCTAACCATGGGAAGAAAAGCCCTCCGGAGGCGGAAAACCTCCGGAGGGCCAGTCTGTTGTGAATAATGATTTCAGCAGACTTAGGTTTATTGGACATCCCACCAGATACGGCCTTCGGTCCTGTCGGTGTCGGAGCCGTACTTGGCGTCTTTCTTCAGAGCGTCGATGGCTGTGTTGTAGTTGGCGATGTTAAGCGTGTTAGGCGTGCCGAGAGAGTTGCGTCTCGGGATTGTGAGGACATTCTCGGCGTCCTTGACCTCCTCCAGGAAGGCCACGCCGCCCTCCGGCTCAGGCTTGGCCTTGAAGGCCGGCAGACCGGTGCGCTTCCAAGTCGCCCACATCTCCTCCGGATGCATGTAGAGGTTGACCCACTGCTGGGAGATGATCTTCTCCAAGGTGATGTCCGAGAACTCCGGACGGGCGAGATAGGCGTTTATCTTCTCGTCGGTCACAGGATTGTAGTTAGGGGCTTTCTCGGATGTCTGAGCGACCACGAACATGTTCTTGGCCCAGTCACGGTACTGCTCCATCGAGGCCTTTACCCCCTCTCTGAACCAACCTTTCGCGTCTTTCCCGGCCACAGAGCCGCCTTTCTTCACGGCAATCTCAGCCAGCATCAGGCAGGTCTCCGGGTAGGTGATCAGCGGAGTGAATGTGTGCATCTTTTCCTGGTTGATGTAGAAGTCCTCCCCCTCGATTGCTCTCGCCGGCATGTTGTTGTTGCCGATGATGCCTCCGTTCTTGATGTAGAAGCGGCTCTCGATCTGGGAGTGCATGCGGATGTCGAGATTGGCCTCCGTACCGTCCGCCTTGTGATAAGGCAGGGTGAGGTAGGCACCTTTGTTGAACGTCGTGGACGCGCTGTCAGGATTGGCTGACATCCCAACGTAGCGGCCGGTGAACTGCGGCCATCGGGTCTCGTAGTCAGGATATTCCTTCTTGAATATCTCGAACCACTCGTCGTTCTGCTTGTTGTTGTTCCCCGGGCCGAAGCCGTTGCGCCTCACCAGAATCGGAAGCCTCGGATCGTCGCAGGACTTCAGGAAGTTCACGAAGGCGGCAGAGGCCACGTAGCGGCTGGTGATGTCCTGGATGTCGTCGGTGTTGTTGTTGTACTCGTTGGTGTGGTGGTAGACGCAGGACTCCTCGTTGCTGGCCATGATGTTGGCGGAGGAGGAAAGCACCTCGCCCACAACGCCGTTGTAGAACGCGGCATCGGCCTTCTCCAGACGCTGCGCCATCTTCACCCTCAACGTGTTGCCGAACTTTATCCATTTCTTGACATCTCCGGAGTAGAAGAAGTCGTTGCCGCCGAGGGCATACTGGCTCTCGTTGGAGGCCTTGAGCGTCTCCACCGCAGCCTTGACCTCGGAGTCTATCTTCTTGTACATCGGTGTCCCGTCGATGCCCTCCTGATAGAGGTCGTAGCGCGGGGTTTGGTTTCCATCGCTTTGCGCGCGAAACGCCTCCGTGATAGGAGCCGCCCCATAGGTGTCAAGCACCCTCCACTGCTCGTAGTTGAGAAGAATCTGAGAGATGGCTTTCACGTCGGCATAGCGCTCGGCGTTATCCTTCTTCGGGATAACCATGTTTATGAGGTTGTCAAGGCGCAGACCGTAGGTGCCGTAGTAGTCGCCGTAGGCCGGACTATAAGGCTGTGGATGTTCGTTCGGCTTGGCAGGAGAGACATAATAGCCGGCGGAGGGTCCGCTTGCGGAGACAAGGTACTGCATGTAGACCATCACACCGCCGTACTTTCCGGTCAGATGCGAGCGGCTTTGGTTGGTGAAGTTCATCGTGGCTCCGGTGAACACGTAGCGTGGGTCAGTCGTTGCCAACTGCTCAGGGTTGGTGTTAAGCTCCTGGTACTCATCCAGACAACCGGCCAACATCATCGGCAGGAGAATCCCCGCGAGAATATATCTTATTGCTTTCATTATTTCTTTCATTTAATTGTTTAGTCAGCGTTAAATGCTCTATGATGCTTTCTTAGAATCTGACGGTCAGATTCAGGGCGTAGGTGCGGTAGAACGGCACACCTCCGATGTCAAACGGTGTCAGAGGGTTGTTGCTCGAAATTGAGGCAGGGTTCAGGCCGTCGGTCAGCTTGTTGATGAGGTAGCAGATGTTGCGGGCCGTGAATCCGAGACGCAGGTAGTTGGCACCAAACTTCTTGCAAAGGCTTTCCGGAAGGCGGTAGCCGAGGGTGATCTCGCGGAGCGCGAACCAGGTGTTGTCCTGGATCGAGTTCGGCATCGCCGGCATACCCCAGCCGTAATTGGCAAGATACCATGCTCCTGTCATCACAGGGCGGATGTTCATCTTCTCGACGGCATCCTTGTATGTCATACCGGAAACATCGACCTCCGGACCCATTGTTCCGTCAGGATTCTGGGTCGGAGCCTTCGCTCCTTCGGCGAAGACGGCGTCCAGCATCAGACCGTCGTAGACAGTCTCTCCCTTGTAGTTGATCCTGGCGATTCCTCCGTGTTCCTTGTCACGGCCTTCGAGAGTGGACTTGAGCGAACCCTGCGGCACGGAGTATTTCCACATGTTGGAGAAGTAGTTGCCGCCGAAGCGTCCGTCGGCCTGTACGTAGAGGTCAAGATTCCTCCAGGACAGTGAGGTGTTGAGGCTCAAAGTAAAGTCAGGCTCTACCTTTCCGAGGATGTGACGGTCACGATCGCCTTCCTCATTGCGGTCGTACCTTGTGACAGGGCCATAAAGTGAAACAGAATTCGTCCCGCCTATTTCTTGCCAATATTCGATTAACATCTTGCCGTTGCGAGGATCTCCCTTCTCTCCCTGGAATGTCACGAGAGGTGACATGATAGAACTGTTCTGGTAGGAGGTCAGCACTCCGAACGGCCCGTTCTCGTAGGCCCAGATCTCAGGTGCCGCGTCATACGCTCCCATCAACTGCCATTCCTTGACCTCGTCGTCAAGCTTGACCACCTTGCCTCGGTTTCTGGCCAGATTGCCTCCGATGGTCCAGCGCCAGTCGCTGGTGCGAATCGGGGTGACATCGACCTGAAGCTCGATTCCCTTGTTCTGGATGTTACCGGCGTTGATGAGCTTGGTGCTGGCACCGGATTCCGCGACTGAACCCACAGACAGGATCTGGTTGAAGTTATTCTTCTTGTACCATGCGAAGTCGATGTTCAGCCTTTCGTCAAAGAGCCGAACGTCGAAGCCGAGTTCGATGGCCCGCTGGATCTCCGGCTTGAGATTGTCGTTGTAGTATGTTCCGAGGTTAGGATAAGCCGACAGCACGGAGCCGCTCCTGTCCGGAGTGTAGACAGACTCCTGGGAGAACACGCCGAATCCGCGGCTTGTGGCGTAGGCGGATGTTCCCATGCCGACCTTGGCGACGGAGGCACGGATCTTACCGAATGAGAACCAGTCCGGAATCGCATTCCGGAAAGAATCCGTAAACACCCACGAGAGATTGGCCGACGGATAGAACACCGTGTAGTTGTTCTGTCCGTTCATGTATTTCGGATAAGCCAGGGAAGATAGCCAGTCGTTTCGGGCTGTGAGTTCAAGGAACAACTGGTCGCGCCAGCCGAGGTTCAGGATTCCCGAAAGGCCGAAGGTCTGCTCGCTGCGTGGTGAATAGTTAAACTTAGGGTCGATCTTATTCATTGAGTTCGAGAAGGAGAATACGCCCGGGGTGACAAGTCCTCCGTTGGTCTGCTTCTCCCAGGAGTGAGCCTCGGTGTTGCCGTAAAGCTCGGCGGCGGCGATTGCCGCCACGGTGAAGGCCTCACCACCGATTCTGAAAGTCTGTTCCGGCATCTGGAGCATTCCCATAAAATTGTAGTAGCCGGAGATGCTGCCACTTCTGCCGTAGCCTCCGGAACCGGAAGGACCTCCGTACTCTCCGGTACCAACCCAATGGCTCTCGTGACTTGTGCCGTAGTAATTATGGTTGGCCTTCAGACTTGCCCTAAGCCATGGAGCGATGTTCGCATGGAGAGCCAGATCCGAGAGAATAGAGTTCTCGTTGCGCCTTTGGAGTTCGGTGTCCCGCTTGTGAAAATAAGCACGAAGTTTGTCGTATCTTGAGGTGGATTCCACCGCCCCGGTCTCCGGGTCGCGGTACTGCTTGTAATAGGCGGCGATGTCCACGTTTCGAGGCAGGTGATATGCCGTCATCATACCGACATTGTTATCCCAGTCCCAACCTCCCTGGCTGGCACCGTTCTTGGCGGAGGAGAAGGCGTACTTCACACCGAGTTCCACAGAAAAGACATCATTGAGCTGAGTGTTGCCCCTGAACGAGATGTTGTGACGCTGGAAGTCGTTGTTCAGAAAGACGCCCTTGGTCTTCGTGAAACCGTAGGACAGGCGGAAGGAGGACTTCTCGCCTCCGCCGCTGATGGCCACGTTGGTGATGTTGTTTACTCCTGTCTGGTAGAACTCCTTCCAGTTGTCCGGGTGAGGTGAGAACGGGGTGTCCTTACCGTCAGGCATCCATTGGTTCCTGAGACTGCCGTCCATTTTAGGGCCCCAGCTCCATCCGGAGCTTAGGATACTTCCGTCAGGTCTGAAGTCTCCCTGATAACCATCATGCACGGCGCCTGCTCCGTAGATGTTCTGAAGTGAGACCGGTGACTTGTAGACATCTGTGACCTCCACTGTCTGGTTGACCTCTACACCAAGACCCTGCTTGCCGTACTTGCCGCCTTTGGAGACGATCACGATCGCTCCGTTGGCTCCACGGGAGCCGTAGAGCGCGGTCGCCGCCGCTCCTTTGAGGACGGTCACGCTCTCGTAGTCGGCAGGGTTAAGGTTCTTCAACTGGGATCCCCAGTCTGTTCCGGCCAGTTGACCCGTGATCGGCTCCTGGATGATCATTCCGTCGATCACGAAGATCGGGGAGTTGTTCTTGTCCACGGAGTTCGCTCCACGGATGGTTATGGATGACGAAGACGTGACGCCTGAGGCCCCCCCCGTGTTGATCTGGAGACCGGCCACCTTACCTTGAAGAGCGTTGACCGGATTGATGGTGTTGGTACGCTCGATCTCGTCCGTGGACACCCGGGTGGTAGCGTAACCTACCTGTTTCGCCTGCTTCGGCAGACCGAGGGCGGTCACGACAACCTCTCCGAGCATCTGGGAGTCATCCTTGAGGACCACTCTCAGAGTGTTGCCGGTCACAGTGACCTTCTCGGTGATGAAGCCGATGGAGGAAATCAGCAGCACGTCGCCTTTTTTGGCCTTGATCTCAAACCGACCCTTGCTGTCGGTCGCCGTACCGATGGATGTCCCTTGTATAATGACCGAAACTCCTACAAGGGTCTCGCCGCGCTCGTCAAGGACCGTACCCTTGACGATGTTGTCCTGTTGGGAGGCGTAGGCTTCCGCTTCGTCCGAAGGGTTGCCGCCCGCCACGACAGGGTTAGAGAACAGCAGACAAAGAATCGCTGCCGCCGTCAGGCCCAATAAATGGGTTTTTTGAAATTTTCTACTCATAAACTAATAAGATTAAGGTTATTATAGATAGATGGTGTCTAAAACATGTTATGGTTCTAATACTTGTCCTCGCTGATCTCCATCTCCCTTCGGGTGATCCGTCTGCGGTCGATAGCTCTCCATGCGCAGGCGATGTAGGCCAGCACAAACGGAATCGCCAGTGACACCCAGGCCATTGTCTTGAGGGTGAACTCGCTGGAGCAGCTGTTGCTGACGGTAAGGGAACTCTGGATGTCTGAGCAGGACGGGTAGTAGGCTGTTCCGTTGAAGCCGGCCACCATAAAGAGCGACATCACGACCAGCACGGTTCCCGGCCCTGAGAGCCAGATGCTCCTGCCTCTCCGCCTCCCGAAGAACTGGAGACCGATGCCCGCGAGGACCAGAATCACTCCGAGCAGGAACAGAATCATGACCGGAGGCATCTGAATATAGTTGTGCAGGTACTTGCACTTCTCGACCGAGACTGCCCCCGAGGCGTCCACCGCATAGCCCGGCATCGTCAGAAGCAGGGTCATGCAGCCAAGGAAGGAGAGCAGAAACAGCGCCGAGATCCATCTTACGGCGCGTCCGAGCCTGCTCCGGAGCGCCTCGTCATCGATGTTGCCCTGCATGTACATTCCGCCCAGGATCTGCGTGAGGAACATCACCGTGAGTCCGAACACTATCGTGAACGGGTTGGCGAGGGCCTCAAGGCCGTGCCATCCGTTACCCCAGACGCTGATCGTCGGGGCGAGGCTCGCTCCCACAGCATCCTTGTTGACAATGAAGTCAGAGCCGGTGAAGAATGTGCTGACGGCGGCGCCCACGATGAACGGCCCCAGACAGCCGTTGATCAGCAGGAAAGCCCTGAATGTGTTCCTGCCCAGCAGGTTGCCCAGTTTCGTCTGGAACTCGTAGGAGACGGCCTGGAACACAAAGGTGACAAGCAGCAGGATCCAGACCCAGTAGGCTCCGCCGAAACTGGTGCTGTAGAAAAGCGGGAAGGACGCGAAGAACGCGCCGCCGAAAGTGACCAGCGTGGTGAACGTGAGTTCCCACTTCCGCCCTGTCGAGTTGACGATCATCTGTCTTTCCTCCTCATCCTTGGTAAAGAATATGAATGAGTTGCCTCCCTGCACGAACATCAGGAAGACAAGCAGCCCTCCGAGAAGGGAGATGATGACCCACCAATAGTTCTGTAGAAATTCGTATGTAAACATGGCTCAGTTTCTTAATGTTGTTTTCCAAATGTGGCTACATGCTCAGAAAGTGTTTCCGGGACCCTTCCGGATCGTCCTGATGAGAATCCTGATCTCGATCGCGAGGAAGAGTGTGAATATTCCCAGGAAAAGGAAGAAAGTGGTCTGCACCGCTCCGACGCTGACGCTGGACACTCCGGCCTTCACCGGCAGCAGACCCTGGATTGCCCACGGCTGCCTTCCGACCTCTGCCACGATCCAGCCGGCCTGGCCGGAGAGGTAGACAAGCGGAATGGACAGCACGCAGATCCACAGGAACCATCGGTTCTTCTCCAGGGTCTCCCTCCTGACGTAGTAGAAGGCAAGGATCATCACAAGCAGCAGAAAGCATCCCAGCCCAACCATCACACGGAACGCCCAGTAGACAAGACCGACAGGCGGAACCAGTTCCTCCTCGGAGGAGATGTAGCCGTAGCCGAAGTACCCAGCGTTCTCCATCAGAGTCGTCCTTGCGGCGGCGGCCAGTTCGGGGTCGCTCCCCTTGGCCTCCCTGTAGGTTCTGAACGCGGAAAGGGCGGTGTCGCCCCTGGCCATCATCTCGGTGGCGGACGGATGTCTCGTTCCGTTTCCGTCCACATAGCCGTCCAGAATGTCCTGTATGCCAGGCACATGTCCGTCAAAGTCGCCGGTGGCGAGGAAGGAAAGCATACCCGGAATCTCAATCCCCGGGACAATGGAGAACGACGCGCGGGCGCCACCTCTCTGAAGTCCTTCGGCGGCAGCGAGTTTCATCGGCTGGTACTCGGCGACATGAACCGCGGACCTGTCTCCGGAGAACATCAAGGCAACCGTGCCCACGATGCCCACGACGGCGGCGACTCTGATGCTGCCGAGGGCGAAGCGCTGCTCTCGCCTACGGAGAAGGTACCAGCTGCTTATTCCTATCACCACCACCGCTCCCGTCATCCATCCGCACAGCACGGAATGGAAGAACTTACTGACAGCCACCGGGTTGCTCACGACAGCCCAGAAATCCACCATCTCGTTTCTTACAGTGTCGGGGTTGAAGACCATCCCGACCGGATGCTGCATCCAGCCGTTGGCGATGAGTATCCAAAGCGCGGAGAGGGATGCTCCGAACGCCGTCAGCCAGGTGGACGCAAGGTGGAATCCCTTGCTGACCCTTCCCCAGCCGAATAACATCACAGCGATGAAGGTTGCCTCGATGAAGAAGGCGAAGATGCCTTCGATGGCAAGCGGCGCTCCGAATATGTCGCCGACGAACCAGGAATAGTTGCTGAAGTTTGTTCCGAACTCAAACTCAAGGATGATTCCGGTCGCGACACCCAAAGCGAAGTTGATTCCGAATATCTTCATCCAGAACCTGGCGGCGTGTTTCCAGAAATCCACCTTGCGGATGACGTAGATAGTCTCCATTACGGCCATTATCACCGAGAGTCCCAGTGTGAGAGGGACGAATAACCAGTGATAGCATGCAGTCAGGGCGAACTGCGCCCGTGACCAATCGACTAAGGCTGATTCTATCATAGTTTTGGATTTTTGTGCCCGGGACAATCTCGGGCGTGATTGAACTTATATCACGTCAGGCGGCTATTGCCCTCCGCCGTCTACAGACACTGTCATATTCACATTCATTGTTGAAAGATTAGTCCCCACCGCCTCGACTTTCTCTTCATAGGTCTTTCCCGCGAGGGTGGGTCTGAAGAAGAACACCCTGAGTACGGCGAACATGATGAATAGCTTGAGGAGTATCAGGACACACAGCGTGCGACCCAATGTCTTTTTCCCGAGCCCTGTATTGGTCTTCTCCATACCCATCAATACGTTTTCCTAGTTATACATCAGTTGTACACCATCGAGGATGTCATTGCAAAAAGTCGTTTCTCCCCGTGCGTTCCCAGTGTCGAGTCATAAACCAACCGTAAATATAATAAAGAATGTTTCTAAATTGCAAAAATATCTGAACAAATTGATTCATTGACATTTGCGCAAACGTTTTTGTGGCATGTCCGAAAAAAAAGATCCACAAACGAAGGACAGAAAAAAAGACGGCGCCAAGGACGTTGGCGTCATCGGTGACAGAGTCAAAAAGCAAGACTAAAAAGTCTGAATAACTTTCTGAGATTTTAATAATCGGAGACAAGGTCGAGGTTGACCTCGCCAAAAAGCAAGAAAGAGGGGCTTGACTAATACTTTTTAGTCAGCCCCTTCTATCTGGAATTCTCACAAATTTCCTTCTACGAATTCAGGAAAAAGGAGTATCCTGTCAGCGGAATGTGTGTTGAACAGCAGGTGCTCGAAATCACGCTTTTTCACATTCAGGTCAATTGTGGCCAACTTGTCCGTGATGGCTTTTTTCAAATCATCAGTGTTTGCTATTCCGGCTCTTTCCTTTAGAAACTCATACGAAGGCTTGCTCTGTTGCATCAAAAACATACAATCATAGAAATCACGGCCTTTAGCCCTTGCGAGCAAGGCGGAGAACTTCATACCGAGTAATACGGAATCCGGTGGAACAGGCAGAGAAAAGAAAAAACCGCATCGCTGTACGTGCCGCATCTCTATCGGGTATGCGACACCTTGGCTCTGCGCCTCAATCTTCAACAGAAAACGCTCCTCACTATGGCCTGTCAATCCAAGTTCAAAGAGAAATTCAGGAAAGAATATGTTTCTTCTGAAAGCGGTCAATCTGGAATTTGCCTTGTCACGAGTCTCTACATTCAGACCACTATACCTCAAGAATTTGATCACGCCGTCAGTCATTTCGACAAATTCGTGCTCCGTGAGATCCTTGCAGTCAAAGTCGAGATCTTCCGAGAACCTGTCTATTCCTTTGATGAGGCGAAGGTTTGTGCCACCAATGAATGCCAGTTTGCTGATGTAGGGCGTTGTGGCAAGATGGTCAAGCACCATCAATTGTATATATTCCTTAAGAATATGCTTCTGAAAGGCGGCGTTTGATGCTATTTGAGGAGGGAAATAATTGTTTATGTAATTTAGGTCTATCATAAATTGTATAGTCTTAAAAGTTTCTTGATTCTGCTGTCCAAAGCCTTGCAGCCTATTCTCCGCTGATATTCACATAGTCTTTTAATGTCCAATTCTTCAGTCATATAGGCTTCGTCCAAGCGGAGCTGCTCCAACTCAGTGTTGTTGTCGTAAAACGGATAGAGATAGAGCAGATCCAGCAAAGCTTTTTCGGGTTGCGCCAACAGCCAGGTCAGTTTCGGGGCATTAATCAAGGCCGTGTTGATTGGAAGCTCCACAGGCTTATAGCCGAAGAATAGTTCAGGCTTGACATTTTGATAGGAATATTGCCCGAACCTGTTTTCAAACCGTGCCGTTTTCAATGTCGAGATTGACGTGATGCTCGTGACCGCCTCCGGAATCATCCCGTACATGCTCAACGCCGTGTGCAGGCTGATGTATGACGGACGATAGATGCGGCAGGCCACATAGCGTGAGAAATCAGGACGCTGCAACAGCTCCGGAAAAGCGTACCATCCCTGCCGTAATTTTACCAACATCCCCTTCCGTGCCCATCTGGTAACACTATTCCTGTCAAATGAAGGGAAATACGCCCTTGCCTGATGAACGGAAAAACATCCTTCAGGCAACAACTTTTCCCTAAACTCCAGATAACCTACCATAGCAATATATTTCTAAAACAATGCAAATATAATGCTTTTTGGAAATAAATGCCATTAGTTCCATGATTTCGGTAAGACAATCCAATCAGTAGTTGAACTACTACTAAACCATTCAGCAACAATGAACAGTCACCGAATTCTATTTCTAAAGATCCTTGATTAAGGGTTGTATTACTTTAAATTACTTGCACTATCAGTTCAAAATCAGAATTTAGTCTAATCGTTATATATTTATTCTCGTTAGCAAGTCTTTTAAAGTCAGGACTTTCATCCAAAACTTTTTTCAAATCCCTCGCAACGGCAGATCCTTTTTTTCTAGGGACTATACCATTAGCTATATCTAAACGGAAAGAATATCCTGAGATTCTTCTATTTCCAACAGATTCAAACAAATAGCGATCAAGAGGCATTGTTCCATGCTTACTTTTAATGGCTGACAGGATTATGGGCAAATATTCTCTCCATATTTCAACATACAGTTCTTTTCCCTGATTCCTTTGATTATCGATTTTCATGATATTATCATAATGTTGTTCTGGCTTATTATTTCGCCGCTCAAGAGTCCATAGCGGACTTTCGAATCAATCACTGAGTTTGTCGATGTACTCCACGGTAACGTATTTACGGCATTTTCCGCTTTCGGAGTCCCCTTTGGGAGTCTGAGGGCGAGATTCGGGGTTATTTCGCCGCTCAAGAGTCCATAGCGGACTTTCGAATCAATTACTGAGTTTGTCGATGTACTCCACGATAACGTATTTGCGACATTTTCCGCTTTCGGAGTCCCCGCAAAGATTACGTGCGATTCTTTAGAGTAAGGATAGAGGAGAAACAGTTCCTTTGCGACGCAGGAGGTAGCGGAGGATAAAAATGAAAAAAAGAGCCACGGAGAACGTTCGCATTCTACATGGCTCCTTATTTTGACAGCGACTGGGGGAAGCCGCTTTACTTTGTGCGGCCTACTAGTATGCCGCCCACGATGGCGTCGTTCAGTGCCTTGTGAAGCCGCTTTACTTTGTGCGGCCTACGAGGCGGTCGGCGAAGTCCCTTAGAATCTCAAAGGATTCGCCCTTGCAGATCTCCGAAACGCAGGCCAGAGCCCGGTCGGTCAGTTCCACTATGGCCTTCTTGGCATCCTCACCGACTTTCAGGGTGTCGTAGATCGCCTTGACGCGGCTGATCTTGGCAGCCTTCTCCTCCTCGGACTCCGCCCTGGCGGACATAGCCTCCATCAGTTCCTCCCTTAGAGCCGCGTCCGCCTTCTCGAAGGCCCTCACGGTCAACCAGCTCTTCTTCTCGTTGAGAATGTCGCCGCCGATCGGCTTTCCGAACACCTTCACGTCACCGTAGGCATCCAGATAGTCATCGGCCACCTGGAAGGCAAGACCCAGGTTGTAGCCGTAGTCGTAGAGGCAGTCGCAGTCTTTCCGGGGAGCCTCGGCGATGATCGCGCCCATCTTGGCGGCGCAGGCGATCAGGACACTCGTCTTCAGGCCGATCATCTTCATGTAGTCCGCCATCGGGACGGTCCGCATCCGCTCGAAATCCATGTCGTACTGCTGTCCCTCACACACTTCGGAAGCCGTCTTCGAGAACAGCCTCAGGACCTCGCCGACAACGCCGCGCGGCGCTCGGGCCATACGGGCATAGCTGTCGATGCACATCACGTCACCCGAGAGGATCGCCGTGTCCGAGTCCCACTTCTTCCAGACTGTGTCCACTCCCCTTCGCAGCGGAGAGCGGTCCATGATGTCGTCGTGGATCAGCGTGAAACTGTGGAAAACCTCGATGCCCGCCGCCGGCTCCAGAATCTGCGGACCGAGCTCGTCCTTGTACAATGAATATGCTATGAGACAGAGGGTTGGACGGATCCGCTTTCCTCCGATGGCTATCATGTACCTGAGCGGGTCGTAAAGCCCGGACGGTTCCTGCGTGAACTGAATGTTCCTGAATAGATCCTTGACAGCGATGTCGATTTGTTCCTGTGTCAGCATTGTGATTTGTCTTTATGAAATAGAAGTTAGTAATCATTAAAAAATAACTTGAACAATTTGTATATCTTTATGATCTATATTTCTTTTCTCATCAGTCATGTGCCACCGGCACACTCCTTCTTCCAAAAGAAATCTATCCTCATAAATCTGACACAAAATTTAGTTCAACTTATTTTTTAACGCTTACTTAATTATTGACCGGCCTGATCACGAAGGTGAACGCCCTCTCGGCGGCAGGAATCATGTACTGAGACAACGGGAGGGTTCCCCAGGAGTTGATGCCGCCCACACCCATCTGCACAAGGTCGAAATTGACGTAGGTGGTACCGTTGGCGCGGTCGTTCTCATGAGCCTTGGCCTTGAGGTTGAGCGAGTGGCGAGGCGCGCCGTTCTGGGTGTTGGTCTTGTTGACGCGATCCGGAGTACCGTTCTCCATGCAGTCCAGATCCCTCATCGAGAACGGAAGCGCGGAGGCCGAGAACCTCTCGTCAGCGGTGATCTCAAGGCCTGTGCCATTGGAGTCAAGGAGACGGAAATACCTCAGGCCGGTCTTCGTTCCGGACTCCTGGGAGCGGACATAGCCGTAGTGGTACTGCTCGTTGACGCTCTGCGTGTAGTGTCCGACGATGGCTCCGGAATTCCTGTCACTGTAGTTCTCCCACGGACCCTTGCCGTAGAAATCAACGGTGGAGAAGCGTCCCGGCATCGCAAGCTTCATACCGAAGCGCATAAGCGCCGGAGCCTTGGCAAGACCGCCGCCGTCCCTCATCCTCTCGGTGGCCCTGACGGCCCCGTCAGGGAATATCTCGTAGGACATCTCGACGATGGCGGCACCGCCGGCGACAGGTTCATACTCAGCGGTCAAGGACATCGCCGCATCACTGCCGGCAGGTCTGCCGACCTTCAATGACTTAAGATTGAAGGTAAGGTAGCGCCAGGTTCTGTACAACTTATGGATCCTACCGGCACCCATGTCGTTTTCGATCGGCGCGCGTGCGAACTCCGGAGTCAGAGGCTCGGAAATCATCCGGACACCATCCACGGTGTAGTCCGTCAGGAAACCGGTAGCCTTGTCGAATGTCGCCGTCCAGTCGGACACGCGGTCCGCCGCGGTACCGGCGAAAGCGAAGGAGCCGGAGAACACGTAGGCACCGGCAGTCTCGGCGAGGTTCAGTCCGCCGGCAGCAGTCGAGCCGGCCTTGAACGCGGCGGCGGCCTTCTCCCTCAACGGGATCTGGTCATAGGCCACCTCCGAACCGGCAGGAAGAAGCCCGTCGGGGGTCTTGAGGACATAAGACACATTAAGGAATATGTCAGCGTCCGCCTCAGGCAGTTCCCTGAAGCCAAGATCCACCGTGGCGGTCGCCTGCGGAGCGACATCAAGGCTCTCCACGACTCCCGAAGAGACGGCAATGCCGTCAACGGTGATGTCCCACAGCATCCTGTACTGGCTCAAATCCTTGAAGAAATGCTCGTTATAGACGTTCACCCGACCCTGCCCGGCAAGGGATGTAAGAATATTCCTGTGCTGGTAGCGGACCTCATAGGCGTGAGGATGGAGGGTTCTGTCCGCGGCGATCACGCCGTTGCAGTTGAACGAGCCGTCCGAAGGGTCATATTCATTGAAATCACCTCCGAAGGCGAAGATGTGGTCGGTGCCGCCTTCCTTTGACGGCCAGCGGATCGCCTGGTCCACAAAGTCCCAGATGAAGCCGCCCTGATAGGCAGGGTACTTGCGGATGATGTCCCAATACTCCTTGAAATTGCCCATCGAGTTACCCATCGCATGGGCATATTCACACTGGATGAGCGGCTTGCCCGGATTGCTCTTGACTGTTTCCTCGCAGCGCTGAGGCGACCAGTACATCGGGCAGATGATGTCGAACAGCAGTCCGTCGCCGTCGGCCCTTTCGTACTGCACCGGCCTGGAAGGATCGTTCTCCTTCATCCAGTTGTAGCCGGCGATGAAGTTGTCACCGAAGCCGGCCTCGTTGCCCAGACTCCAGATGATGACTGACGGATGGTTGAAATCCCTGCGCAGCATCCTCTGGTCACGGCTCAGATGGGCGGCCTTGAAATCCGCCCTCGCGGCGAGGGTCTCCTCACCGTAGCCCATTCCGTGCGACTCGATGTTGCCCTCGTCCACCACGTAGAGCCCGTACTTGTCGCAGAGGGCGTACCAACGAGGGTCATCCGGGTAGTGACAGGTGCGCACCGCGTTCATATTCAGTTCCTTCATGATGCGGATGTCGCGGATCATGTCCTCTTCGGAGACGACGTAGCCCTTGTCGGCGCTCACCTCGTGGCGGTTGGCGCCTTTGATGAGGATCGGCTGCCCGTTGACCAAAAGCTGGCTGTTCCGGATCTCGACGGTGCGGAATCCGAAGTCAACGGACGCGCTCTCAACCACGTCCCTCTTGTCGAAGGCGGTCACCTTCAACGTGTAGAGGTTAGGGATCTCGGCGCTCCAGAGAGCCGGATTCTGAACGACTCCGGACATGGTGGCCTGGCCTTTGACAGGCGTGGCGTCGCGGTAGGCGACCTGGTTGCCGTCCTTGTCGATCACCGCCACATGCAGACTTCTGACACCTTTTGTGACCTTGGCCTTGACCGTGAAGTCCCCGTCCATACCGGCGACGATGTTCACGTCCTCAATGCGTTCTTTCTCACGGGTGTAGACATAGACCCCACGGGCTATACCGCTCAGCCTCCAGAAATCCTGATCCTCCAGGTAGGAGCCGTCGCACCAGCGGAACACCTCCAGGGCGATGAGGTTCTCCCCGGCCTTGACGTATCTGGTGATGTCGAAGCGGGCCTCCAGCTTGCTGTCCTCGCTGTAGCCGACCATCTTTCCGTTGACCCAGACACGGACGTTGGAGGTTGCCGAGCCGATGCAGAGGCAGATCTGCTTCCCGATCCAGGACTTGTCCACATCGAACAAGCGGCGGTACTGGCCGACATAGTTGTGTTCGGTCGGAGGATAAGGAGGGTTGTTGCCGTAGTGTCCCCTCCAGGCATAGCCGACGTTAAGGTAGAGAGGGTCATTGTACCCGTTGAGTTCCCACATTCCTGGGACTGGGATGGTTCCCCAGCCGGAATCGTCGTAGCCGACCGCCTCGAAGCCTTTTTCGCGTCCCTCAATGGTCTCGTTCCATTTGAACTTCCAGACACCGTTGAGAGTCAATGTCTTCTGCTGGTCCGTGACAAACGTGGCGGCCATAGGCAGCCGGTTCTCCTCGAACACGCCCGGATCCTGCCAAGGCTCCATCTTGTCGTTTTTCTCCGCCAAAAGCGGGGCTGCGGCAAACACTGCCGCAAGAATCAGTAGTGACTTTTTCATATTCATAAAATAATGGTCATTAATTTCTTATGTGCTGGCGCTTCGAGCGGTCGCAGTGTCAGCCGCCTCACCTGGCCTTCCGAAGAATCACTTCCGAAGCAGCGTCACCGTCCCGTCCATAGTTGAAGCGAGGATGTAGACGCTCCCCTTCTCGCTCCAGACCTCCATCGGATTCACAAGCGCGATGGAAACCTTCCGCGCCCAAAGGCGGCTCCCGTCCACGGCGCTGAAACCGATGATGTTGCCCTTGTCCGTCGGCATGATCACCTCATCGCCGATGCGTTCGATCGGTGTCGGAGAGATCTCGTAGCCAGCCCCCGTCTGAGTCTGCCAATTCACACCAAGAGTCGCAGCATCCACGGAAGTGATTGTGTGCCACATGGATTTGCAATAAACCGTCTTCCCGTCCGGGGAAACTCCCACAGCCTCGCGGGCCGACTTATCATAATGCCTCAACTCCTTTCCGGTCGCGGCATCAAGCGCGTAAAGCCTCCTGTCCGGAACGGCGATGAAAATCTTTCCCTCTGCCTTGACCGGCCACACGGCTGCCGGCGAATACATCCTCGAAGGCTTCTCGCACTTCCATTCCCATTGAAGCGCCCCTGTCTGAGGATCAAGCGAATAAAGCCTGTTCCCCCAGCTGCCGAACACCACCTGCTCCTTGTCGACAAACGCGCGGCACTCCACGAAACCCTGCACGTCTGAATATGTCCACACAGCCTTCCCGCTCTTCAGGTCAATCGCCCTGAAGCAGCCGTCCGAAGCGCCGACATAAACCTTGCCATTGAATATGACAGGACTTCCCAGCACGGACTTTCCAGCGGCATATTTCCAGATCGTCTTTCCGTTCCTGGCGTTAAGCGCATAGACGTTGCCGTCGGTGCAGCCGAAGACAAGGTACTTGCCCTGCACAGCAGGTGTGGAAAAGATCTTGCCCGGGAACCTCTTCGACCATATTCGTCCACCATCCTTGACGCTGATGCAGCGAACATAGCCGGAAGCGGTTGTGTACCAAGCTTTTCCCTTGCTCATGGCGAAGCCGGCGACAATGTTGCTGTCGTCCTTCAGCCTCCAGACCTCGCTCACCGGACTGTCGTTGTTGACATCGTAGCGCATCCAAGGGTAGCTCGCCGGCAGGCCGTCCGCGTCATAGGTAACGGTGTCCCGGACCTCGGCGAGCCTTCTGGTGTACCAAGGTTCGAGTTGGACAGTGGTGGAACCGTAAAGTCTTCTCTCAGAGATGGTGACGCTGTCGTTCTGGATCTTCACCACGTTGTAGCCCGGCTGTTTTCCAGCCGTCAGTGTCGAGCGGTTCAGCGCCCCCGGGATGCCGTCATAGTTCAGCGACACATTGCTGTGCCAGTGGCCGCCGAGCTCGAAACGGGTGCCTATCCGCTTGAGTTCCCGTGTCACATCGAAGTAGTTCAGCACCGAGGTGTCCTGCGGATAGTGGTTCACAAACACCGTCTTCACTCCCGGCTTGAGTCCTTTCAGCCATTCCATGCTCTCCTGGGGGATCAGCGCCGGCGCCATCCTCATGTCCGGCCCGCAGTTGCAGCCGATGAAGCGCCATCCCTTGCACTCAAACTCGAAATTCTCGTATCCGAACACCTTGAGGAACGTGTTGCATCCGCTCTCCGACCACTTCGCGTCGTGGTTGCCCGCCACGACATAGTACTTGTACCGCAGCGAGTCGAGAATCTGCTTCACCGCCGTGATCTCCTCATCGGTTCCAAAGTCCGTAAGGTCGCCGCCGACCAGCACGAAATCAAGGTTGTCAAGCGTGTTGACATCCTTGACGCACCGGCTAAGATCCCTGACCGCACCACTCCCCTCGGAGTAGTGCGTGTCGGAGAAAAAGGCGAACCTGACCGTGTTCTCCTGCGCGGCAAGCCCCGCCGCCGAAACCAGCGCGGCGGCAGCAGCCATCAATAACTTTCCTATGTTCATAAACAGTTTCATTTTTTCCTTTATCAGCTAATCCGCGCGTCAACCTGCCAACTTCCGTGCGACTTCGCGCTTGCGGACCGAGCTTTAAAGCTCGGTCACAAAGTGATGCCTGCCGGGGAGAAGAGGCTTAGGAGTGCGGGAAGAGTCAGGACCCGGGACGTAGGCGGTCGCGGTGGTGCCGGCAGGGATCTCCACGGTCCACTCGAACTTTGAGCCGGAGCGCTTCCAGTTGCTGACGATCTTTCCGTGCGGAGAGTCGTACGAGCAGTTCACCCAGTCAAGACCGTCGATAGGGTACGGCATCAGTTCAATCGACTTGTAGCCAGGCTCGGCAGGACGGATGCCGCCAAGATACTCATAGTACCAGGTCACGAGGTCGCCCAGAAGCATGACATGGTTGCCGGAGTTCATCGCAGGATCGGCGGTGTTGCCGTTCCAGAGCTCCCAGATTGTGGTCGCGCCGTTCTTCGCCATGTAGCCCCAGCTCGGATAGGTCTCGTTGGTAGCTATCCTCAAAGCGAGGTCAGGTCTTCCGAACTCGGTCAGGGTACGCATCAGCACCATCATACCGACGACACCGCAGCTCACGTGGCCGTCACAATCCACCTCGGTCTTGCGCACGATGTGATTGAACACATCCCCCTCGCGGCCGGCAGGAACCATCCCGAAATAGAGCGGAAGCAGGTTGGCTGTCACCGTGTTGTTGCCGTAGAAGCCTTCCTTCTCATCGAAGTACTTGGCGTTGAACGCGTCACGGGCCGCATCGGCATATTCATTGAACATCTCCACGTCCTCCGGATGTCCGGCCACAGGTGCGAATCCGGCCATCTTGCGGAGAAGGAAGTAGTAGAACGGCGTGGCGATGAGAGGTGCCGCTGTCTTTCTCGCTGGGTCTTGTGAATGAATAAGTTCGAGCGACTCCGGCGGCATGCACCAGTCACCGTAGGTGTCCTTCGCGATCACGCCGTCCTTGAGGTACTTCGCCCTCATATATTCAAGCCACTTCTTCATCGCCCCGTAGTGATCCTTGATCGGCTGGTCATCGCCGAAACGGCGGTAGACCATGTCGGCTCCGGTGACGAACGCGCCAGGCCAGGTGAAGTTGTCGTTATAGAGGGTCCAGTAGCAAGGGCAGACATCCGGAATGCTGCCGGCCTCGTTCTGCGCGTCTTGGATGTCGGTGAGCCACTTGGAGTAGAGGGCGTGGTTGTCGAACATGTAGGACTCGCCGTAGCATCCCATCGTGCGGTCGCCCAGCCAGCCGAGCCTCTCGTCTCTCTGAGGGCAGTCGGTAGGCATGCCGCGGTAGTTGCCGCGCACTCCCCAGAAAGCGTTGTGATAGATCTGGTTGATGACGGCGTCCGAGGTCTCGAAACTGCCGGTAACCGCCATCTTGTCGTACATCACCTGCCCCTCGAAGTCGCTGAGCTTCGGCTCGTTCCTGAGCCCTTTGACCTCCACGAAACGGAATCCGTGGTAGACATACTTCGGATGCCAGACAACCGGCTTGCCGTCTTTCGCCACATAGGTGTCCAGAACCTTGGCTGTGCGGATGTTGGCGAGGTACAGCGTGCCGTCGCCGTTCAGGATTTCGGCGAATTTCATCGTCAGGGTGTCGCCTCTCTGGAGCCCTCTGGCCTTGATCTGAAGGCGGCCCACCATGTTCTGTCCCATGTCAAGGATGTAGCCGTGGTCTGTCTTGGTGATGGAGACCGGCCTCACGATGTCCTGTACCGCGATGTTAGGATTCGGCTGGAGAACCAGTTTCCCGTCCGGAGCGCTCATAAGGGAAGCGGACTGCCAGGAGGAGTCGTCGTAGCCGGCCTTCGTCCAGCCTGTCAGTTCCTTACGGGCATCGTAAGTCTCTCCGTCGAACTCGTTGTTGGCTCTGATCGGACCCTCGCAGCTGATCTTCCAGCTCTCGTCGCTGACCACGGTCGCCGTGCGTCCGTCAGCATAGACGATGTCCAGCTGAAGCCAGAGACGGGGAACGCCGAAGCCTCTCATGCCCGGCTCCCTCATGGCGGTGAAACGTCCGCAGCCAAGGCTGACGGCCAGTGCGTTCTGGCCTTTCCGAAGGGCGGACTTCACATCGAACTCATTGAAATAGACCCTTTTCCTGTAGTCGGAGACTGTCGGGGAAAGCTCCTGGTCACAGGTAATATGCCGCCCGTTGATCCAGGCGTCGTAGACACCGAGACCGCTGATGCGAAGGGTCGCCGTCCTCACCTTGCCATCCAGTGTGACCTCCTTGCGAAGGTAACGGGCAGGAAGAACCGTGTTTCCCTGAAGGACATCGCCTTCGTAGTCACATCCGATCCATTTTCCGCCATATTCAGCGGCGGAAAGGGTCAGCGCGGCGACAAGAGCCGCAATAGTTGTTAAAATTCTTCTTATCATACAATTAAAAATTAGTGTTATTTGTCAAAAAATCGTTCTGTAATCCCGTTAACGGCCAAACAAGAGCCCCAGGTCGCGCTCAATGGCAGGCCCGGCCACTTTCTCCGGCACGAACGACCAGTGGCCGATGACTGCCGGATCACCTATGACAGCGGGATCTATCACGCGGTTCTTCCTGAGATAGTCATACAGGATCTCGCGGATCTCAGGATAGTACTCGACGGTTCTCTCCGAGATTGTGTCCGTGTCGATCCCGGCCTCGGCCAAAAGCCCGCCGCCACCGTTGGCGCGGTAGGATGTCATCGCCACATTGTAGGTCTCCCCGAAGTTGAAAGGCCTGCCGTCAGCCATCGTGGTGATCACGATCCTGGAGCCGTAAGGCTTGGTGACATCGACGGTGTAGTTGATTCCGGCGGCGGAATCGAAGTTGTAGGCCCTTTCCGCGAACGACCATCCTGTACGGCCGTTTCGCGGATCATCCCTCCGGACGATGTTCAGCACATGGTCGGCCGGCCTGGATGCCGTGACGATCCAGCGGTTGTAGGAGGCCTCAAGATAGTCCTTGATCTCCTTGCCGCTCATCGTGACCACACAGAGCTGGTTCTCATACGGATAGATGGTGAACAGATCATTGTAGACCAGCGTTCCCGCCTTGACGGTACCGTCGTAGGTCAACGGAGCCGCGATCGAGACCTGAGCCGGCGGACAGCCCAGGCAAAGCGTGTGGACAAGGTTGACATAGTCACACATCCCTTTGTAGGCATCGCGGGTACGCATCTCCACCTTCAGCTCACCCACTTCCCGGGTCGTGAACTCCCGGACAGCCTGATAGTCCCCGTGGAACCTGGCCTCCATCTCCGCATCGACACGGTGCGGATCGACAGGTATCAGTTCCGTGGAGACGGCGCGCCTGACAACCTGACCGTCGTCAACGGTCAAGCGCAAGGTTCCGTGACCGACAAATCGGCTGTGGCTTCCGGAGTTGATCAGCCCGATGCTGTCATTGCAGGCCACGAATGGCCTATGGTCGTGCGAGCAGACCACGAAATCCACTCCCCGGAGGCTCTTGAACAGATCCATGCCCTGACTCTCAAGCATGGAGCCGTCCCCCGCCCCTGTCCCGGAATGGACGGCCACGATCAGGACATCAGGCCTCTCCCTGGCGGCCACCTTGTCCACATCCTCCTGCACCAAAGGCACAAGGCTCTCGAACGTCATTCCGCTCCAGAGTCTCTCCGACAGCCAGTTCTTCATGTTGGCGTTCGTGAAGCCGAGGACGGCGACCTTCAGACCCCCTTTCCTGAACACCTTGTAAAGAGGGAAATAAGGCTTGCCGTTATCGTTGCGTACAGCGTTGCCCGCCAGAAACGGGATCCCGTGAGACTCCAGTTCCCGCGCCACACGGTCGTAGACCCTGTGTCCCGTCTCAATGTCGTGGTTGCCGACGGTCACCGCATCGTAGCCCATGTAGGAGGCTATCCGAGGATAGATGTGCGGAGAGAGCGTGTCCACATAGTTGAAGTAATAGGCCGCATTGTCTCCCTGAAGGATGTCGCCGGCGTCGACGAAGACCACATTGTCAGCCCCGGCGACGGCGCGGACACTGTCCACGACCGTTTTCACGGCACAGAGCGACGGCCTCACCCCGTCCCCGACATAGGTGGAATCGAAATAGGTTCCATGCACGTCATTGGTGGTGAGAAGCTGGATGACATAGTCCCCGTCCCTTGGACCGGAATGGCACCCCGTCATCAAGAAGCCGACGGCGGCAGCTATAGCGACAAACGAAAAAGCACTTTTCATACCTTATAAATATATCTCAAAATTCCTTTGCCTGCGGGAAGGCGACGAGGCCTTGGCTGATTTCCTGCCGGCCAGCGCGCGGCCAAGGTCGAAGACGACACTCAGCCTCTGCTGGCTTCCCTGGTAGCCATCTCCTGTGAAATGGAACACGGCGGAGAGCCTTACACGCACGAAATCAGCAACATAAGGCTGCCAATAAACCTCGGCGCGGTCATAGAACCCCGAATGCCTCCAACTCTCGCCGTCACCGTGGATGCGGTAGAAAGGACTGCCGAAGTACAGACCCTGCTGTCCAAGAATATTCCCGCCCGCGTCGATGGTGCCGTAATAAGGCATCTGCCCGCCGCCGTAGTAGGAGTCATTCAGGACACCGAACTTCCTGTAGCCGATGTTCAGCGTCAGAAGCCCGCCGAACGAAGGCTCAAGTCCCGTCCCGTTGATCCTGTCCTGGTGTATTCCCTGAATATAGCTGAGTTTGGAGTCCAAGCGGAAGTTGCGCCTCCCTGCTGCCAGTGACACGAAAGGCGAGACAAGAATATTGTCCACCACGCCACGATACTCAAGAGTGTTGGCGAAATGTCCCATCGTGGCGGTCCAGCCGGCGCGGAGGAAATCTCCCGCCAGCGCGAAATTGCCGTAGGTGAAGATCTGGAAGCGCTCCCTTCGTCCGTGGCCGATCATCCCCATCCAGTCCAGACCGGCCTCGCAGTAGCCCCGGCGGGTCTCGTACTTGAGCAACACTCCTTCTAAATTATTGTCATAGAACTGGTTCACGTCGGAGATAAACAAGGATGGCACGAAGTCCGTCCGCACAGGATCCTCCGACCAGGCCGGGAATCCCGAGCCGAAGACCGAGTTATGACGTGGGAATATTCCCGCAAGGAGGCTGAACCGACGGCTGCCGCGACGGCTGTCAAGACCGTACCAGAACGTCATCTCCCGGAAAAGGCCGGCGTTCCGGAGATCCTTGTCGCCCTCCCCCACCGGCGACTCACCCATATTCTTCATCACGTCCAGACCGAGCGTCAGACGATGGGTCATCCCTCCGCCGGCGACCATGACACCCACGGACGGAGTGAGCCGCGCGGCGTGGACCGTGCCGGACGTTTCGAACCTATTGCCCGAGCCGTCATATTCCCTATTGTCGAAATAGTACTGAAAGTCAGCTCCGTAGGTCAAGTCCACCTTGTTCTGCGAACGACCTGGAAGAGCCGTGGCCAACAGCAACGCTAACGCGATCATGCAATCTCTCATATTCACAAGCCATGCCGGGAGAAATGGCAGCCCGGACAAGGCTAATGCAAAATTACTGATAATTTTGTAATTTCGCACCTGTATGGAAGGACTCAAACTACAAACTCCGGTGGAAACCGGTCGGGGAAAGATCAGCATCTCGCTGAAAGACAAGATATTCATTCTTGGAAGCTGCTTCGCCGACAACATCGGTCAGAAAATGACGGACCTTGGATTCGAGGTCTGCGTCAATCCTTTCGGGACGATCTACAACCCCGTTTCCGTCTGCAACTCCATCGCCCGCCTATCCTCGGGGATCCCTTTCGGCGAGAGCGAGTGCGTACCGATGGGCGCGGGCGCGGGACTAATCTGTTCCTTCAGCCACCACACCACCTTCGCCCGCCGCACCGCCCGGGAGTTCCTTGACAACGCCAACGCCTCACTGTCAGACGCTTCCCGCAAATGGCACGAGGCCGGAAAGGTCATCATCACCCTCGGAACGGCGTGGATTTACGAACATGTCCGCTCGGGCGAGACCGTCTCCAACTGCCTCAAGATCGATGCGGGGGAATTTTCCCGCAGACGGCTCACGGTCCGCGAGACGGCGGCCCTTCTTATGAATATGGTCGGGCGGCATCCGGACAAGGAATTCCTGTTCACCGTCTCCCCTATCCGTCACCTCAAGGACGGGGCGCATGGCAACCAGATCAGCAAAAGCACACTCCTGCTCGCCCTGGACGAGGTTCTGGCGAAGTTCCCGGAGCGTTGTGAATATTTTCCAGCCTACGAGATCGTGCTTGACGAGCTGCGGGACTACCGTTTCTATGCCGCCGACATGATCCACCCGTCCGACCAGGCCGTGGACTATCTCTGGTTCCGTTTCGTAGGATTCGCCGTCCCTCCTGCCGACCTCCCGGAACTTGATTCGAGGCGCAGGGGACTGCTCCGCAGCCGGCACCGTCCCATAAACCGATAGCCCTCGACACGTCACCACGCAATTCCGGTCAGCATCCGCGGTAGAAATTTATACCGGTCAGCCGCTGCAACTGCTCGTCACACCGCAATTCCGGTCAGCATCCGCGATGGCCGGAGAATGTTTTGGCGGAATTTTTTGGTTATTCGGTATAAAACGTTAAATTTGCAGAATAAATCATCGCACCAAACTATGCGATTTTTAAAATGGACATTAATTAACAACCAATAAGTTAATACAAAACCATTATTTAATGAAAAAGAATCGCACTTACAAAGTAAACGCCATTCTCATGATGCTGCTCGCCGGCACGCTGTCATTCAGCGCCACGGCAGCCGCCTCCGAGTCTGGTTTACTGCCCGAGGCAGCAGCTCAGCAGCAGCTAGTCAAGGGAACGATCGTCGATGTCAACGGCAACCCGATCCCGGGAGCCAGCGTGATGGTTCCTGGCACAACCACCGGAACCGTCACCCAGATTGACGGAACTTTCTCACTCAACGTCGCCGAAGGCACAAAGGTAGAAATCGGCTGCCTCGGCTACACCACAGTCACCACAACCGCCCGCAACGGCATGAAGGTAGTCCTCAAGGAAGACGCCATGATGCTGAGCGACGTCGTAGTCGTCGGCTTCGGTAACCAAAGGAAGGAGAATCTTACAGGCGCCGTGGCTTCGGTAAATGTGGGAAAGACTCTTGAAAGCAGGCCACTCGCTGATGTGGGACGAGGCCTTCAGGGCGCGGCAGCCGGACTCAATGTTCGACTTACAACCGCCGAGGTAGGAGCGGAGCCGCTCATGCGCATCCGTGGACAGTTTGCCTCAATCAGTGGTGGTGCTTCCCCTCTTATTCTTCTCGACAATGTAGAGATTCCATCCATTCAACTTATCAACCCCGATGACATTGAATCGATCTCCGTTCTTAAGGATGCGGCTTCAGCATCCATATATGGAGCGAAAGCCGCATTCGGAGTCATTCTTATCACGTCAAAGAGAGGCTCCAAGGAGGAAGGTAAAGTAAACGTCACATATTCCGGAAACTTGTCATTCCAGAATATTGCCAAGCCATACGACATAGCCGGAGTTAATGGAATGCATTACACGGTGCAGGCTTTTGAGCGAACAGGATTGACACGCGCCGGCTATCCTTGGCTCGTATCAAGAAACAGTTGGCAGGCAGCCTTAGCGTGGGAGGAACAATTCGGAGGTTCCGTCGGTGCGTTTGACCCAATGGTATATGGTAGAGACTATTACTATGACGGTGACAAGGTTTATGGTATAAGAACATACGATCCGACTGACTATATGGTTCGTAAAAATGCACCTACCACATCACATAATATTTCAGTCGCTGGAAACAAAGGCAAGACCGACTTCAACATCAGTTTGGCATACCTTGATCAACAGGGTATGATGAAACCTGCAAAACACGATGACTACAGCAGATGGAACGCCAACGTCAAGATCAACACAAAGATCAATGATTGGTTGGCTGTCCACTCTGGCATAATGTTCACTAAATCGAACAAGCGATGGGCGTACAATACGGCTGTAGGTAATGCTGACATGTGGTATTACATGTACCGCTGGGGACCGACAATTCCTGTAATTGAGACAGATTCAAACGGTTATTCTCTTCGCGGACCTGCCTTTGAGTCAGCAGCATCTAACACTGCATCAAATAAAACACACTACACTAGCGTAAATGCGGGAGCTACAATCACTCCTTTGAAAGATTGGGATATCAACATTGACTATACGTATGCTGATCAAGAAGTGATGAGCTATAGGCCAGGGACACGCTTCTATGCTGGAGATACGTGGTCCACACCAAGCGTACTTACTGATGATAACGGAAATACCAAAATGGTAACCAATTACTGGTCAGACTATAACGGACTTCCTAAAAGTATCGAAGACAGGGCCTTCATACCAGCTTACTATACTTCTGCCGGCTCTGGAATAGATCATGTGCATCAATCTTCTTCCTCCGCTCAGCGTCAGACTATAAACCTAACGTCAAATTACGCACTTAAGATAGCTGATAGCCATAACTTCAACTTCATGTTGGGTATCCAGAGTGTTTCTTACAAATACACCGATCACTGGAGTAAAAAGATGGCACTTATGGACTATGAGAACCCTCAATTCGACCTCGCTACAGGCACACAGACTTCCGGAGGTGATTATGCGTGGAACTCAACGCTTGGTTTCTTCGGACGAGTTAACTATAACCTGAAAGAGCGTTACCTCCTTGAAGCAAACCTCCGATATGATGGTTCTTCGAAATTTCCTAAAGATTTAAAATGGATGCTGTTCCCTTCTGTGTCTGCCGGATGGAGGGTGACAGAAGAGCCATGGATGGCAAACATCAAGCCTATAATGAACAATCTGAAGTTGCGTGCTTCATGGGGAACAATCGGAGACCAGTCTGTTGCAAGTTCTATGTATATTCCAACAATGGACGGCACAACATCAGTTTGGATTCACAATGGCCAAAAAGACACTTATTATGGAACTCCGGCCGCAGTGGCCACTGATTTGACTTGGCAGAAGATAGAAACCTTTGACATCGGTGTTGACCTGTCATTGTTCCACGCCTTCGATATCACATTCGACTGGTATAGAAGAAACACTAACGGAATGATCGTCCCTGGCCCTGGTGTATCCCATAGTTATGGAACAACAGCACCTAAAGGTAATTATGGCTCGCTTCGGACGGATGGATGGGAACTATCAGTCAACTACGGTCATGTGTTCGACAATGGACTCAGTCTTTCAGTCAATGCCTCATTGGCTGACGCACTTACTAAAATCACCAAATACGGCACCACAAGAAGCATCAATGATTGGTATGTCGGAAAGCACTACGGTGAAATATGGGGATTTAAAGTAGATCGTTTATTCCAAAAGGATGATTTTGAATATGACAGCAACGGAAACTTGATAATGGTTGCGCCAGGCGACGGAAGTAATCCAGATGGTTATAAATATGCCCATTACAAATTTGCGAATCCGAACACTCCTCTCCAAGGAAAGTACAATGCTTCCAGCAACGTAATGTTCGGTCCCGGAGATGTAAAGTATAAAGACCTTAACGGTGACGGAGTCATCGATGTAGGTGATGAGACTGTGGACAACCCTGGAGATCGCACAATTATCGGTAACACAACTCCTCGCTACGAGTATAGCTTTAGAATAGACGCAGCCTGGAAAGGATTTGATCTGTCTGTTTTCTTCCAGGGCATCGGCAAACGCGATATGTGGGGTAGCTCATCACTGACTCTTCCAGGCTTCAACACTTCCGACGGATCCATGGCAGCATCTTTCGCCAATGATTTCTGGTTTGAGGAATTTGACTCAAATGGACAAGTAATCGACTCTAACTACGATGCGTTCTATCCTCGCGCATATAACATGGGTGGTGGCACATCTGGATTCAACATGCTGGTCAGCGATAGGTATCTTCTGAACATGGCGTATCTCAGACTGAAGAATGTGACATTAGGCTACACCTTGCCTCGCAACATCGTCAACAAGGTCAACATCAGCAATCTTCGTGTGTACGTCTCTCTGGAGAACCTTTTAACATTCGATCATTTGAAAGGGCTACCAGTAGATCCGGAAGTAGTAGCTGGTTACTCATCGCTTCTCAATTCAGGTTATAACTCAAATCGTGCCGGTGTCGGTGCCCCTGCATTCAGAAGCACCTCATTCGGAGTTCAACTTACTTTCTAATCAGATGAATATGAAAAAGTTTTTTATATTATTCCCCGCTCTCTGCGCTCTTGTGATGTCTGGCTGCAATGACTTCCTTGACAGGCCAACAAAGACAGCATTGACAGATGACACATATTGGAAAAACCCGGAAAATATCCGCTTGTACGTAAATGGTGGATATACAAATTACTTTACAGGATACAATTCAGGATGGTCGGCAACTAAGGCTACTGGAGTATATGGCTCTCCGGAATATAGTGATGATGCCACCAATGCAGGCGCACAGGCTGATATTCTTAATGCTGTGCCGGCAGATAACTGGTATCGCTCAGAAGGTATACGCTTCCTCGCAAGAAGGGGTGGTACAGGATGGGACTTCTCATGGATACGCAAATGGAATATCCTTATTAACAGACTTGAAAAGAATAAGGATAGCTATACTACTGAAGCCTATAATCACTGGATGGGTGTCGCACGCTTCTTCAGGGCATTCGAATACAGTCAACTAGTGATTTCCTTTGGTGATGTGCCATATTATGATCACGAAATAGCTTCTAATGACTATAACGATCAGTTTAAAGCTCGTGATCCACGCTCCATTGTAATGGACAAATGTATGGAAGACTTTGACTTTGCTGTATCAAATATCAGAGAGGATGACGGTGTCGATTATCTTAATAGATATGTAGCCGCGACATTGGCTTCCAGATGTATGTTATTTGAAGGAACATGGTACATCTATCATAAGAACGATGAAGCCATGAAGACAAACACGGATATTGATGCCTATGCAAAGAAGTTCCTTCAAGCAGCTGTGACCTACACACAGATGGTTATCAATTCCGGTAAATATGCTTTTGACACTGAGTTCAACGCCCTCTTTGGATCGACTGCAAGAACCGGTAAAGAAATCATGCTTTATCGGTCATATAGTGACGCACTATCAGTAAGGCACTGCACCGGATCTTATTGTAATCTGCGTGAGGGTCAGACTCGTTCAGGTAATCTATCAAGCCTTAAGGCATGGATATGCAATGATGGTAAGCCATATACTTCTTCCAAGGCAAATCTTCACGAGTCATTCGACATGAAAGATCTTGTGGTAAGCCGAGACCCTCGCTTTGAAGCAACTTTCAATGGGGCAACCGTTCATCTTGGGAACAGTACCGGAATCTACATCACTAAGTTCATCAATCGCGAAGGCCCTACTCTGTGGGAAGACGCATCAAACACAAACAGACCGGAGTATCGTTCCAACACGAATAATAATGGATTCCCTTGCGTACGATATGCCGAGACCGTGCTGAACTGGATAGAAGCCAAGGCTGAACTTGCCGACAAATTCGGTGGCGCGGCTGTAACTCAAGAGGATATCGATAAATCCATAAATGCCATACGACATCGCCCTATTGCTCCGGAAGCTGTCGCCAAAGGTGTTAAACAAACGGCGGACCTTCAAATCAGTAATATTCCAGACGATCCTGCGAGAACTTCACAAATTGAAGCAAACACTCTCGCCGGCATTGTAAAGAGTCCTCTCATCTGGGAGATACGCCGTGAACGACGTATGGAATTCTACATGGAACACTTCCGCACACGTGACATCAGACGTTGGGGAAAACTTGAACTTATGCAAGGTTCAACAAATCCAGACATTCTCTTAGGCGCGTTCCTTAAGCTTGATGAAGCGAAGACACAGCCTCAAAGGCCATTCGTATTCTCAGCATCCGACAAAGGACTTCTGAAAGTCCAACTCGAGAACGGGCAAATCCTTGCTTATGACTGCACCTTAGACGGAGATAACAATATCGTTTCTGACAACAGCGCTCAAATGCATGGATACCTTATTCCTAGAAATGTAAAAGACAGAGGTTCTATAGGCGGTGTCAAGCAGTATCTTGAACCAATATGTACTGATGTAATCAATGATTACAAAAACAATGGTTACGAAAGTAACATCACCCAAAATCCTGGTTGGTAATCACTAATTTAATGATTCTATGATAAAAAGCGTGGCCGGGCACTCCCCGGTCACGTTTTTTTATTATTCTATTGATCTTATGCAAGGTTACATCTTACAAAACACGTTCAGCCTCAAATGCCTCTGAGTGGGTTGATTTGCAGGATTACATGAAAAAGTCTTGACTTGCCCTCGTAGTTATTCATCCAATGTTCCGCTCTAAGGCCTTCCGCGGGCATTTGACCTGAAGGCCTTTTGCAAAATCGCCGCAGAATCCGCCCGGGTCTTCGGGAGAGAGTCTCACGGGGAAGCGGTGTCATTGATCCGCTCTATGAATATTCCTGTGCCACTACTCCTCCTCGGCAACCTTCCGGGATTCCAAGGTTCTTGTGGCGGATGAGATGTCAAAGTCGCTTTGGGCGATTTCCGTCAAAAGGCAATTTGTTTTCAATGGGGTTTATTCTTCCGGCGGATTTGATTATCTTTGTAGGCTACAATTTATAGGCTACTGAATATGTTCGATAACTTACAGGAGAGACTTGAGAGATCCTTCAAGATTCTGAAGGGTGAGGGTAAGATCACTGAGATCAATGTCGCTGAGACGCTGAAGGACATCCGGAGGGCGCTGCTGGACGCGGATGTCAGCTTCCGCGTGGCCAAGGACTTCTGCGACAGGGTGAAGGTCAAGGCTATGGGACAGAATGTCCTCACGGCAGTGAAGCCTCAGCAGATGATGGTCAAGATCGTCCACGACGAGTTGGCCGAATTCATGGGCAGCGCTTCACAGGACATCAACATCAAGGGGAATCCCGGAATAGTCCTGGTGGCGGGTCTCAACGGTTCCGGTAAGACCACGTTCTCGGCCAAACTGGCCAACAACATCAAGAGCAAGAGGGGCATGAAGGTGCTTCTCGCCGCCTGTGACACGTTCCGTCCGGCGGCCATCGAACAGTTGAAGGTTCTCGGTGAGGGGATCGAGGTTCCGGTCTACACGGAAGAAGGTGTGAAGGATCCGATCCGGATAGCGAGGAACGCCATTGCCAAGGCCAAGGCGGAAGGATATTCAGTGGTCATCATCGACACCGCCGGTCGTCTGGCTGTGGATCAGGAGCTTATGGACGAGATCTCGGCCCTGCACAAGGCCGTGAATCCGACAGAGTCCCTGTTCGTGGTCGATGCGATGACCGGTCAGGATGCCGTGGAGACAGCCAAGGTCTTCAACGAAAGGCTTGATTTTGACGGTGTTGTACTCACGAAGATGGACGGTGACACCAGAGGCGGCGCCGCGCTTTCCATCAAGTACGTCACCGGCAAGCCGATCAAGTTCATCTCCTCCGGAGAGAAGATGGAGGCAATGGATGTGTTCCACCCGGGACGTATCGCCGACAGAATCCTCGGAATGGGTGACGTTGTCTCCCTCGTCGAGAAGGCACAGGAGCAGTTCGACGAGAAGCAGGCGCGTGAGACCAGAAAGAAACTGGCCAAGGACAAGTTCGGACTGATGGACTTCTACAATCAGATCCAGCAGGTCAAGAAGATGGGCAACATCAAGGATCTGGCCGGGATGATCCCTGGGCTGGGCAAGGCCATCAAGGACATCGACATCGACAACGACAAGGCATTCAAGGGAATAGAGGCCATCATCATGTCCATGACTCCTGAAGAGAGGGACAATCCTGAGATCATCAACGGAAGCCGCCGCAAGAGGATCGCGGACGGCAGCGGCACCAATGTGGCCGAGGTGAACAAGCTTTTGAAGCAGTTCGAGACTACCCGCAAGATGATGAAGACCGCGCTGACAGGCAACCTTGCCCAGAGGCTCCGCGGATTCAGAAGGTAGAATCATAAACAGCAAAACAGCCGCCTCTTCTTTCCGAGGCGGCTGTTTTTATATTCATAAAGCGAAATATTCCTTGCGGCGAGGGGCCTCGGCAAGGCGGTCTGAATATACCGACGGGGCGAACGGACGCATGTTGTAGCGGGAAGCCATCACCTGACCGTAGGCTCCGGCACTGCGGATCCCAATTAGGTCTCCCCTGTGACTCTTGGCGAGCAGACGCTCCTTACCGAAAGTGTCTGCCGACTCGCAGACAGGGCCGACCACGTCATAGACACGATTCTCGCGCGCGTCATTGTCCTCATAGTGAGCCGAAAGGTTCTCGATCTTGTGATAGGAACCGTAAAGGGCAGGACGGATGAGATCGTTCATGCCGGCGTCCACCATCAGGAAACGACGGTTCTCCCCCTTCTTCACAAACAAGACCTCCGTGACTAGCGAGCCACACTGCGCCACAATGGAACGCCCAGGCTCCACGTGGACAACCTGGTCGGGACGACGCCTAAGATTCCTGTCGATGGTTCCGAACCAGGTCTCAAAGTCGGCCACCGGATTGACATCCGGCTCATCATAATCGATACCCAAGCCTCCTCCCAAGTCTATGTTCTTGACGATCATCCCGTTAGCCTCAAAGCGGGACACGATGTCATTGACCTTGGCGCATTCCAGCTTCACAACATCCTCAACATCAAGAATCTGCGAGCCGATGTGGAACTGAAGCCCGTAGAAATCGATGTTCGGGCAAGCGTTCACCAAGGCCACGGCCTCGTCAAAGCTCCTGTCGGAGATTCCGAACTTGTCCTCGTACAGGCCGGTGGTGATGTAGTGATGCGTGTGGGCATCGATGTTCGGGTTGATCCTAAGGCTGACGGGAGCCCTGCGGCCAAGCCTGCACGCCAGGTCACCGATGATCTCGATCTCCTCAAGAGACTCCACCACGAAGGCACCGATGCCGACCTGGAAGGCCTGGCATATCTCCCTGTCAGACTTTCCGACTCCCGCGAAGAAAATCTTCCTGGGATCATAGCCGCACCCCACGGCGAATTCAATCTCGTCACCGCTCACGCAGTCCGCTCCAAGCCCCTTGTAGCTGATGATGTCGTTGAGACGGCTGTCCGAATTGGCCTTTACCGAATAATGCACCTGTATGCCGGTCTTTTCGGAAAGTTCGGCGACCTTGTCCACAGTACGCATAAAGAGGTCGATGTCATAGTAGTAAAACGGTGTCGCGACCCTGCGGAAGGTAGCGTAATCATCAATTCTCAGCATAATAAACATTCATTAGACACTCCCCCGAAGGCGAGCGCGCTCTTTATTTTATTGTTCGTTAACATACAACAATTGCAAAAGTAATCTAAAATTTCTAAATTCGCATACTATTGTACGTTCAGAGGAGTTTTCTGACACGAGATAGCATTTGAAAATACTTTTAACATTAGGACAAAAAATGGAAAAAGGACCTATTTCACAATTCATCACCCACAACTACCGCCACTTCAACTCGGCATGCGTGGTTGACGCCGCGAAGGCCTACTGCGACCTTCTCGACAAGGGAGGAAAGATGTTCCTTGCTATGGCCGGTGCCATGAGTACCGCCGAAATCGGACTTTCCCTCGCGGAAATGATCCGCCAGGACAAGTTCTCGTTCGTCTGCTGCTCAGCCAACAACCTTGAAGAGGACATAATGAACCTCGTCGCTCACTCACACTACTACAGGATCCCGGGCTACCGCGACCTTACTCCTCAGCAGGAGCAGGAGCTGCTTGAGAACCACTACAACCGTGTGACCGACACCTGTATTCCGGAAGAGGAGGCTTTCCGCCGCCTGGAGGGTGCCCTCGTCGATGTCTGGACAAAGGCGAAGAACGAAGGAAAGAGGTATTTCCCTTATGAATATATCTACCAGCTTCTCCGCAGCGGCGTTCTGGAGCAGTACTATGAGATCGACCCCAAGGACAGCTGGGTGATGGCAGCCTGCGAGAAGAACATTCCTATCATCTGCCCTGCATGGGAGGACTGCACCACCGGCAACATATTCACAGCCCACTGCATCCGCGGCGAGTTCCCTACCAACCTCGTCAAGACCGGCGTGGAGGTGATGATGTTCCTGGTTGACTGGTACAAGGCCAACGCCACCGGAGCCGGAGTGGGATTCTTCCAGATCGGTGGCGGCACCGCCGGCGACTTCCCTATCTGCGTCGTTCCGATGATGGAGCAGGATCTCGGATGGAAGGGCACACCGCTCTGGTCATATTTCTGCCAGATCTCCGACAGCACCACTTCCTACGGTTCATATTCAGGAGCCGTCCCTAATGAGAAGATCACCTGGGGCAAGCTTTCCCCTACCACTCCTCGATTCATCGTGGAGAGCGACGCTACAATCGTGGCTCCACTGATCTTCGCCTACGTGCTGGGCTGGTAGTCCCCACCCGTCACAGATCTTAAGGTGATGGTCGGCAACCCATAGTCGGTCATCACCTTATTCATATAGAAAACCATAACCACCAATTGACCAAACACATGAAAGCGCTAGGAACCAACTACCCGCTTCTTTTCAGCATTTCCAAGAAGCTGCAGAAGATCCACAGAAACAATGTCTCCGGAATCAAGGAGACAATCACCGTCCGAAAAACAATCGCCAAAGTCAAGAAGAAACTTGACAAATGGGTCGAGGAAGGGAAGCACCGCGACTCCTATGACTCGATGGACGACCTTCTGAACGAACTCTAAATCACAAGTGAGGAGCTTTCGTTCTACTGTTCCAAGGTTCTGAATAAGAAATTCTCGACATGGAGGAAGGATCTTCGCATAGAAGAGGCGAAAGAACTTCTTATCCAAGAGCCTGAAACCCCGGTGTGCCACATCGGCTTCGCTATAGGGTTCAATGACAAATCCAACTTCAGGCAGCAGTTCCGGAAGACAGTCGGCTGCACGCCGACCGAATGGCGGGAAAGGAACATTAAGGAATATTCCGATTCAAAGAAGTAAGAGGTCACTCCTCTCGGTCGCCGCGTTCCGACAGGCTCAGATGACTGCCGGAGTGCGATGGCCGGTAAGAGGCAAAAAAATATTCATTTTTTCTTTGATTGTTAAAAATCTTCATTATCTTTGCAGTGTACTAATAAACTATTACACTAACAAGATATGATAGAAATCAAAGACCTCGCTTTCAGCTACGGCAATGTTCCGGTTCTGAAAAGCATCACGACAACGCTTGAGGAAGGCCGCATCTACGGTCTTCTGGGCGAGAACGGCGTGGGCAAAACCACGCTTCTGACACTTCTGTGCGGGCTTAAGAGAGTGACCGGCGGCAGCATCACGACCGACGGAGAGAATCCTTTCGACAGGACCCCGTCCCTACTCCAGAACCAGTACTACCTTCCGGACGAGGTTCTTCCGGTGCCTATGAAGGCCGAGAGCTTCGCGAAGGAGAGAGGCAGGTTCTGGCCTAATTACGACCACACCAGATTCCTTGGAATCATGAGGGAGTTCGAGAACGACCCTGACAAGAAGATGAGCCAGATGTCAGCCGGACAGCTGAAGAAGGTCTACATCTCCCTCGCCCTGGCCTGTGGATGCAAGTACATATTCATGGATGAGCCGACCAACGGTCTGGACATTCCGTCCAAGGCGCAGTTCCGGGGCGCGATCATGAAGTACACTTCCGAGGCTTCCACCATCGTGATCTCCACCCATCAGGTGCGCGATCTGGAGAACATCATCGACCCTATAATGATCCTTGACCGCCAGGACGTTCTGCTGAACGCCACGGTGGAGGAGATCACAGGCAGACTGTACTTCGACTACGGCACGCAGCTGCATCCGGAATCCCTTTACAGCGAGCAGCTTCCGGGGGGATTCATCCAGGTCCGTCCCAACACGACCGGCGAGGACAGCAAGATCAATGTCGAGGCCCTCTTCAACGCTGTCCACAAGAACAAGGAACTGATCAAGGGCATGTTCAACAACAAACAATAAGGAGGAATGGCGATGAACAATAACTTCAATTTCGGAAGGTTCGGGAAATATTTTGTCTACGACCTCAAGAGGCAGTGGAAAAACATCGGAATGCTGGTGCTGACCTTCGCGCTGTCCCCTGTCATTTTCTACATGCTCTACATGTTCTTCGCGGCGCTGTTCGACGGAGGCTTGATGAAGCTGTTCTCTGGAATGAGCATCGACGGTCCCTCAATTTGGGTAAGGTTCGGGATGGCCGCCGTGATGATAACGATCTTCGTGATGCTGTTCCCGTCCAGAGCCTATGGCGAGATCACCGACAAGGCCAAAGGCTCCGAGTGGCTTATGCTGCCGGCCTCAAGGCTTGAGAAATACGTGTCCATGATGCTGGTCACCCTGCTTGTCATACCTATCATGTACATAGTGGTCTATCTTCTGAGCGACGGCCTGGTGTGCCTGTTTGACAAGAGCTGCGGTGGAGCCCTGATGTCGTTCAGAATCAACGACCTGCTTCGAACCACGGACATCATCATTCCGGCAAACGGGCTGTGGATTATAATTGCGAACACCGTGCAATACGCGATCATATTCCTCCTCGCAGGCTTGATATTCAAGAAATGGAAGGTGGTCGGAACATTGCTGGCCAACTTTGCAATAGGGATGTTTTTCTCCACGCTGATCAGCATGCTCTTCGCGAACATGGATCCGGTAATGGTGGGCGAAAAGTTCATGAACTGGACAGTCCGGCACGCCGACAGCGTCGATCTCTGGCTGAACGGGTTCATCAACTTCTGGACATTATTGATAGTCGCGGTCTGCGCCATCTGGATCTGGTTCAGGCTCAAAAGAATCCAGCATTAATAGTTTACGGTCATGGAATTTAACTCGAACAAGGCGATCTACCTACAGATCAGCGACATGATCTGCGAGCAAATCCTTTCCGGCGCGCTTGCCGCCGACGACAGGATTCCGTCCGTCCGTGAATATGGCGCCTCGGTCGGCGTGAACCCCAACACGGTGATGCGTACCTACGAGAAGCTCACCAACGAAGGGATCATCTACAACAAACGCGGCATCGGCTACTTCATCAGCGCGGAAGCCAAGGACATCGTACTGGAAAACAACCGCAAAGAGTTCCTGGAGGTCGAGCTGCCGGCCGTCATCAAGAAGATGGAACTGCTCGGGCTCGACCCGAAGGAGCTGCTAGATAAAAGCAATTGGGTAATCTAAATATTTGAATATCATGAAGTTTTTAAAGAATATACTGACTGTTGCGGCACTGGTTCTTATGGCGGCAGGCTTTTCTTCCTGCTACTTCAGATTCAGTGACAAGACGAAAAAACTACTCAAGAATGAATTGAGATACACCCTCTCGGATCTTGACGTAAAAATCGACACCGTCACATACAATGTCGGGCAGTTCAACGCGGTTGACATCGACATGAACATGGACGACATAGTCATTGTCCAGACAGAAGGCGAATCCAAGGTCGATCTGATGGCCTGCGACTTTCTGATCGACTCCATTCTGGTGACAAACGAGGAAGGCACACTGAAAGTACGATTAAATGACGGTACCTCAAGGCCTCAAGGAAGGATCAAAGTCCAGATATATGCACCTGCACTCTTCAGCATCTCCAACAATGGTTGCGGCGACATAAGCATTTCCGCATACAAAGGCGACTCGCTAAGCATAAAGACAAGCGGCAGTGGTGATGTCATCGCCACCAATCTGGAGATCGCCGGAAAACTGTCCGTACACAGCGTAGGCAGCGGCGATCACGAGTTCGAGCACATCACCGCCGCCAACATGGACATCGCCCGCAGCGGTTCCGGTGACGGCTGTTACGCCGACCTGAATGTAGCAACCTTGTCCGTAGCCTCATCCGGCTCGGGCGACATAACCCTCTCCGGCGAGACCGGCTCGGCATCGCTCAACAGGGTAGGTTCCGGCGACATAGATGCCACCCATCTAAAAGCCAACACCCTGAAAGTCAACGAAAGCGGCAGCGGAACAACCCTCCGCTAACTTCCACAAGACTGCCATACAGAAATACCCCAGTGAGGATTGAGATGTCCGTACTCCCCGTAAATGGACGGCAACGGATTTCCACTCCTCACAGGGGTAATTTTAGTCTTACCGCCGCCTTGATGGTTTGAAGCATCAACAGTTCGCGCGATTACAGTTTTGGCGCGACAACGGTTTTGGTGCTACAACGGTTTAACATGACAACGGTTTGGCGCAACAACAGTTTAATGCGACAAACCAAGCCAGAATTCCTGCGAACGGTATAAAGTCCAACTCCGCCCAGAAGTTCCGGGGAACCACAAAGCCAAGCGACCTTGGCAGGATTACAAGTCCAGCCCGACACAGCTCTGTATGCAGCACAGAAGGTCGCCAAGTCTGCCGAAGCTCCAAAGATAAAAGCGCACGTCTGACCAGGAACGACGCATCGATAGCCACCAACTCTGCCGAAGCGTCGGCAAAGAAAACAAAAGCCCATCAACCACGACCGAAAGCTTCACCCTTCCCGGGCCAGACAGGTCATGACCAGACAGGCGGATACCGTTATTCCATCACCTAACCGACAGACCCGTGCGGGATGTTTTACAAAACACGTTCATGACAAAAGGCCACAGAGCTGTGCCAATCAATGAATATGCTGAAAAACTTTAAGTTTGACCTCGTACTTTTTCATCGCATTCATTCACCCATGACCGCCAAATGCACTTGTGGCTGAACATGTTTTGCAAGATGTCCCTTCGAGGTACAATAAAAGGGAACAGAACCGAAAACAAGAGAGAGAACAAGTACCGAAACAGGATCAGGAATGAAAGATAAAGTAAGAATAAGAGCGAAAAAGGGAGCAAGTACAAGAAAGAGAGCTGGAATAGGGACGGGTGCGGGGATAGGTAAAAGGACAGGTACGGAAAAAAAGCGGAAACAGGAGAGAGAACGAAAGTTTTTACGGGAACAGAAACAAGATAGGGATGAGGATAAGGATGAGGAATGGGGATGGGAATGGGAATGGGAATGGGGAGAACGGAAAATTAAATGTGAACAGGTACGGAAACGGGCGGAAGAGCGGAAACGGGAATCAGAGCCTGTGTTGGCTTCGGTACGGAGGCTTGGCTGGTCGCTGAGACTGCCGGAACACCGCAACCTGGATGGATAGTTATGGCTCATCAAGCAGTCGAGGCGGCGGAGATTACAAAAATGGCTTCAGAGGACATCACGGGCGAGATTTTCGGCAGCACGGCAGAACTGAATCCAGTTATCTTGGCTTGCCGAAAACAGATTCAAGGACATTCCTATCAAGCATTGTCACGCGGCTTAAGACTGACAATGAATATGTGCGCCTGTCTCCCCACAGTTTCTGGGCGACAGCCATACGCTGCTCCACACTGGCCTTGGAGAGCGTAGGCAAGCCCCACTGCATAGCGCAAACCGCCTTCGCCTCCCTTCTGAGCTCAGTTTCGGAAGCCCGATGAACTACGTTCACGGAACACTCGCGGTCAATGGCCGCCTCAACATCTTTCTTCTGGCTCATGAATGCGATGAAGGCTCTGGGCGTTTTGAACAAATCTTCAACCGATCTCCAATCCACATAGCAATGTGGCAGAAGCATTCCTTCACCATCGCAACGCCAATCCTCCGGCAAGGCCGCCGCCGTGTGGAACATAGCCCTTCGGGTCAGGACTGGATATTCATTAATCCTCCTGCCTTGCCCGCGCAAACGGTCGTGATCAACGAAATAGATGTTCCCCGCTCCCCATTCATATTCCCATGGAACCCTCGGGAAGCCGGCGCTGATTGCGTTCCGGTAGACATACATGAATTTTGTCTTCAACTCATTTTCCATGAATATGGGATCGTTACTGACCTTGAGCCTTCCTTTGACCGCGAACCGCCTTCCGGCTTTGGTAAGAAAAGAGTGCAGCTTCACCACAATCGACCTTGCGAATCTGTCGCAGTCCTGCGGCCGGCCCCTTGCGATTATGTGAAAATGCGTCTCCATCACCTGAATCGTCAGGATAGTGATCCCGCAGATGAATGCCGTCACCGCTATCACATTCATTCCAAAGACATAGTCCTCCCGCGACTGGAAGAGCACGCTGACATTCGTGCCGTCTGAATAGATGTGGGCATAGTCCTTGACAGGAACGTCAGCCCATCCGTCGTGCCGAAGGTTTCTCGTGGAAGACGATGGCACAATGTTAGAGTTTTCGTTGTTATTCATAGTATAAATCATTTAGCAGTCAACTATTTAGCAAGCCACCAAGTCATCACCAAAAAACTTGGTAATCATTGTTAAGGATGATGCAAGTGGCTTGATCGCGATCATTGTAGCGGCACGGTGCCTGCCGCAAACATAAGGCAAAAATCCCAGCCCGACAATGATTCATAAAAAACATAATGAATATTTTTATGTTTCTTTTGAACAGCACCGGAATCTTCCCCAAAAACCACCACCTGTAAACATATTTTTATGACCTAAAAGAATTATTTTACACATCAAAACTTTTTCTTACTACATATTCTCTCCTCCTTCTGGCCTACTTAGTAGGCGTTTAAAAATAAGTTGATAGAGAATTGGCGGTATTTTCGAGGATAGATGCCTTTGGAAAAAAGGAGTGTACCGGCATATTACTAAGGAGTGTGCCAGCATATTACTGATGAGAAAAGACCGCCAGACCGAATGATTACCAAGTCTTTAATGGCTACTTAAAAGTCTTAGGAATACTCGAAAAGGCTTACCCACTCGTACAAGGCCTAACTCGAATTGTTAATCCTCGCCAAGAAAAGTATGACTTTTAAGACAGTCTCATCTTTAATTCTTGTCCAGCTCAATGTGAGACGGAGTTCGCGCCCCTATCTCATAGGTGTATGAAAGTCTGGTCTGACCGGCTCACTTGCATAATAAACTCCTATTCGTTTGGGTTTTCGAAAGATTTGAGGGACCGGTCAAACCCAATCACGGTAACCGGGGAAAAGGGGGTGAGAAGTCCGAGAACTTCGGCCGGTTGACGAAATGGGGCTTCCACAGCGAACGAAGTGTAGGGGCAGTGTGGCACGGGCGCTTCGACTATCTCAGCAACCGGATTTGGGGTTCGGGTAGGCACGGTGCTGTCTGGCGCGACGCTGCCACCGAGTCTGCCGAAGCACAAAAGACAAAAGCGCACGTCTGACCAGGAACGGCGCATCAATAGCCGCCAACTCTGCCGAAGCGCCGGCAAAGAAAACAAAAGCCCATCAACCACGACCGAAAGCTTCACCCTTTCCCGGGCCAGACAGGTCATGACCAGACAGGCGGATACCGTTATTCCATCACCTAACCGACAGACCCGTGCGGGATGTTTTACAAAACACGTTCATGACAAAAGGCCACAGAGCTGTGCCAATCAATGAATATGCTGAAAAACTTTAAGTTTAACCTCATACTTTTTCATCGCATTCATTCACCCATGGCCGCCAAAGGCACTTGTGGCTGAACCTGTTTTGCAAGATGTCCCTTTCAGGGCAAGACAGGCGAAGAGCGCAATATGTCATGATAGCGGCATTCTCACGGTTTTACTTTATACATAAATAGGATGCAAGTAATCCGTGAAACTGGATTTAGGAGAATGTCGTTGGATCACAAACGTCTATCAAGCAGAAGAGACTAAGCACAATAACACCAACCATGAATATAATAGCACAACAACACCAACTATGAATATAATAAAAAGAATCATCCTCGTATTGACCACTGCCTTGGCGATGCAATCCATCACCTCATGTGACATCTTCTATTCACTGGATCTTGAAAACCACTACGGCAAAGGAGTCTACATCTGGTCACAGGAAACCGGCCTCAAGAAAGGAGATGATCCGGTCTCTTTGGAGGATCTCAACGACAAATGGTACCTACACCACGTCGAACCAGGGCAAATGGGGTCTTTCGCCGACATTATAGTAGGGGTTAAGTTAAGTGCCGGGCAGGTTGTTGACGAGATCTTCTATGACACTGACACTTTGTTTGTCGCAATCTTCGACGCAGATGAATTGGACAGCAACTGGGGCATAGGAAAGATGTCCGACTATGTCATACAAAAGTACTGGCTCGCCAAAGGCGATGTCATCGAAAGCGACGGCAAGACCTACAAGCATATTTCGTTCCCTCCCAATGAGGGTATGAAATATGTCAGGATGGATCCGGTCTACGGAACCTATAACACAAAGTGACAGGTTTTACGGATTTCTGATAATGATTCTGCTGAGAGCGGTTTGTCTCCTATCACTTATAGAAATTCAGCTACCATCTTCCTGACATTGTTGGGATGTCCTTGAGCCTGCCGAAGCGACAGTGCCGCCTGAAAAGACGGCCAGAAGATGCGGAACTCGCGGCGATATTCGGTGGCCAGAAGATGCAGAACTCACAGCGGTATTCGGAGCCAGAAGATGTAGAACTCGCGGAGGTATTCGGGATCAGAAGATATAGAACTCGCGGCGGTATTTGTAGGTGGAGCGGAGGGTCTCGAAACTTTCGGGAGCCATGCGGAGCATGAAATCGTCGGTGAAGATCGGGTAGTTGTACTGGAGGACCGAGGCGACCTCGCCTTGCGACTTGCCTTTCAGATCCAGGCGGATGGACTCAAGGTCAATGATTTCGGTCTTGGGAAAGAAATCGTATAGAGGCTCTATGCCGAAGAAGCGGGCGATGGCGCGCACGGCCAGGGCGGTGCCGTTCTGCTTGCCTTGGTAGGAATAGCCGGCGATGTGCGGAGTGGCGATGTCCACCATATTCAGAAGGTCAACATCGATGTCCGGCTCGTTGTTCCACGTGTCGATGATCACCGGGCCGAGTTTCGGAATGGCTCTCTTCAACGCGGCCTCGTCCACAACCTCGCCACGGGAAGCGTTGATGAAGATCGTGCCAGGCTTCATCCGCTCGAAGAACTCATCGTCCGCCATGCCCCTTGTCGTCTCGTTCAGAGGAACATGCATGGTCACGATGTCCGAGTTGGCAAGCAGGTAGTCCAGCGGACAGAAGCCCTCGTTGCCCTCCTCCTTCATCCTCGGAGGATCGTTCTTCAGAACCTTGAAGCCCAGCGAACCGGCCACGGAATCGACCCTTCTGCCGACATTGCCGACACCCACGACTCCGATCTTGCCTCCCTCCAGCCTGATGGCATTCCTGGCGGCCACACCGTAGAGGGCCGAGAAGACATAGTTCATCACTCCTCCGGCGTTGCATCCGGCGGAATTACGGACGATGATCCCCTTCTCGTTGCAGTACGGAAGATCGATGTGATCCATCCCGATGGTCGCCGTGGCGATAAACTTCACCGGAGTCTCCTCCAGCAAGGCAGCGTCGCACTTGGTTCTTGTCCTGATGATCAGCGCGTCCGCCTCCATCGCATCCGCTCTGGAGATCGCCCTGCCCTCCATGTACCTGACATCCACATACGGTTCCAGAACCCCCTCGATGAAAGGGATGGCGTCGTCGATTATGATCCTGACCCTGTCGCCCATAGCATTACCTCCTGACTAACAATAACCGAAAAAACAATAATTCCTCCAAAATCATTTAAGTATCAACTCCTTGACAAATCCTACCTTGTCGTAGTCCTTGACGAAGAGCTCATCCTTCTCCAAGAAACGGTTCATGGCCTGGATCAAGGACGGCTTCTGGAACTCCAGATGGCTCCTGATCATGGAGGACGAGATGGTTACGTAAAGCTTGCCGTCCCGGTAGAACTTCCTGAGCGTCTGGCCCGCGACTCCCGAGACTGCGTCCCAGGCCGCAAAGACCCTCTGCGTGTTGAGTCCCGCGCTCAGCTTCAACGCCCTGATGTACAGGGGAATCAGCTGATCCATACCCAAAGCCTCCTTGCGGGGCGTGCCTTTGATCTTCCTGAACTCCACCATCGTCAAATCATTCTGAACTCACCTCCGACGGCCTCGAAATAAGCCCTGTCCGCCGTCAGGCCATCGACAATGCCCGACATCCTGACCTTGTTGCTGTCGGTTATGAATATCTGGCCGAAGTCACTCCCGGCGACCAATCCCAGCAGATTCGAGATCCTGCCCATGTCCAGCTTGTCGAACACGTCATCCAGCAGAAGCATCGGCGGAAAGCCGTAACGGGTCTTCATCAGCTCGTACTGGGCGAACTTCAAGGAGACCAGAAACGACTTCTGCTGCCCTTGCGAGCCACAGCGCCTGATCGGAAACCCGTTCATCCCGAAGAGGAAATCATCCCTCTGAATCCCGACGGTGGTGTACCTGAACATCCTGTCCTTCTCCCTGGAGGCCTTCAGAAGATCCGACAGCGAACCCTTCGCAAGATCCGAACGATAGTCGATCGACACGGTCTCACGACCACCCGAAAGCGTGGCGTAATGCCCTGCCACAAGCGGAAGGAGATCCCTGACAAAGGCCTCCCTCCTGGCGTGTATCGCTCCGGCATATTCATTCATCCGTTCGTCGAACACATCGAGCAGGGCCTCGTCGAAGGTGCCGTCCTTGAGCATCTTGTTGCGTTGGAAAAGCAGGCGGTTGTACTGCTGCATCGCGGCGAGATATTCCCTGTCCATCTGCGACAGCACGGAATTGACGAACCGCCGCCGGTCCTCACCGCTCTCGCTGACGAGGGAAGTGTCTGACGGCGAGACCATCACGATCGGCAGCACACCGATGTGATCAGAAATCTTCGAATATGCCTTGTCGTCCCGGCGCACCTTCTTCTCGCCCTTGCCGTCCACCTGGACCGAGAACCGCGCGTCCGGCCCCATATTCATTGAATATGTCCCCGAGACGGCGAAGGAGTCGGTGCCGTGCCGGAAGTTGAACCTGTCCGACGAGGCGAACGCGCTCTTGGTCATCGAAAGGTACCACACGGCGTCCATCAGGTTGGTCTTTCCCTCCCCGTTGTTGCCTGAGATGCAGTTGATGTTGGGAGCGAACGACAGCTCCTGGAACGCTATGTTCCGGAAATTCTGTATGGCTATTTTCTTAAGAGCAGGCATCTGATCTTCATTGAACCGAGACAAAGATAATAATTTTCGCGTGAAAACAGACTGGCGCCGGCAAGAAGAGGCCGGCGGCGAGAGACACTCTGCCTATATTATTGCAGGATTAAACATTTTTTCCTAATTTTGCGGACTATTATTCTTCACTGCTTGCAGTGAAAGCAAGTCCCTCCCCCGAGGGGAGGGATTTAGGGAGAGGGTAACGTGAAAAGATGTGGGTGGGCAATCACCTCCGAACGTGAGATAATGTATTTGACAGCAGGTGATTGCCTACTTGCGAAAGTTGAGTAAGATAATAACAAAAACTTTATAGAAATGGCAAAACAAGATGCAAATGTAAAGGAAAGAGAGCTGGCCCGTGAGGAGAAGGTCATCGAGACCGTGTCCAAGACCGACCTGTTCTTCCGTGAGAACAAGAAGACAATCTATGGTGTTCTGATCGCCCTCGTGGTGATCGCGCTGGGCGTTATCGCCTACCAGAAGTTCTACGCCCAGCCTAAGGGCGAGGAAGCTGCGGCACAGATGTTCCCGGCCGAGGCCAACTTCCGCAACGGTGAGTTCGAGCTTGCCCTCAACGGTGACGGCAACGTTCTGGGATTCGCCCAGATCATCAATGATTTCGGCGCGAAGGGAGGCAAGGATGTGTACTTCTACGCCGGTGTCTGCGAACTCCAGCTCGGAAACTACCAGGAGGCAATCAACTATCTCAAGAAATATAATGGCAAGGACGCCATCCTTTCAGCCCGCGCCACCGCTTGCATCGGAGACGCCTATGTGGGACTGGAGAAGTACAGCGAGGCTCTGGGCTATTTCGAGAAGGCCGCCGCGGCAGCCGACAACATGTTCGCCGCCTCCTACCTTCTCAAGGCCGGAGTGACCTGCGAGGAACTCGGCGACAACGCCAAGGCCCTCACCTTCTACAAGAAGATCAAGGATCAGTACGCCAACTCTCCTGAGGGCTACGACATCGACAAGTACATCACCCGCACCGAAAACCAGACCAAATAAGGACCATGGGAAGAGCGTTTGAATTCCGAAAGGAAAGGAAGATGAAGAGGTGGGGGCACATGGCCAAGACCTTCACCAAGATCGGAAAGGAAATCACCATCGCCGTCAAGCAGGGTGGGCCTGATGTTGTCGGCAACTCCAGGCTCCGCGCCCTCCTGGCCGAGGCCAGGAGCGAGAACATGCCTAAGGACAATGTCGAGAAGGCCATCAAGAGGGCTCTTGAGAAGAACCAGGGTGACTTCAAGGAGGTTGTGTTCGAAGGCTACGGCCCTCACGGAATCGCCTACCTCGTCGAGACGGCGACCGACAACAACACCAGGACGGTGGCCAACGTCAGAAGCTACTTCACCAAGTGCGGCGGCTCGCTCGGGACCAGCGGCAGCGTGAGTTTCATGTTCGACCACAAGTGCGTGTTCAAGATCAAATACCAGGAAGGGCTTGACATCGACGAGCTTCAGCTCGCCCTTTGCGACTGCGACGACGACCCAGAGGTGTTCATCGAGGAAGTGGAGGACAAGGACGGGGAGATCACGAAGGATGTCGTGATCTACGGAGCCTACGAGTCCTACGGCGCGATCCAGAAGTACATCGAGGACAACGGCTATGAGCTTGTGTCCGGAGGGTTCGAGAGGATTCCTAACGTGGATCTTAAGGATGTCACGCCGGAGCAGCGAGAGACTCTCGACAAGCTCACCGGCCTTCTTGAGGACGATGACGATGTCACCAACGTCTACAGCACGCTGAAACCGGCGGAATAATAATCATTAATGAGTATTAAAGGCTGACTGGAAGGATTTTTCAGTCAGCCTTTTTACTGATGGAGCGGTTATAGGCGCATTATAGGCGCATTATGGGCGCATTATGGGCGCATTATGGGCGCATTATGGGCGCATTATGGGCGCAAGAAATTTTCCCTTGTCAAATTTTTCACGTTACAAAAATTTGACAGGGGAAAATTTCTTTGCGCTATGGTGACATCGTTGTTATTTTATGTTCATAAACCAGCATTTTACCACATGTAACGGAAATTCACGATTTCGGGGGCTGGAATTTTGACGGAAATCGGATTCTTAATAAATTTGTAGATTGTAAGATAAGAATAGAACAAATCAAAAAAGTATGAGCATCCAGCAGGATAACATCAAGAAACTGGTCGAGCGCAGAGCCGCGGCCAGGATGGGCGGAGGTCAGAAACGAATCGATGCCCAGCATGAGAAAGGCAAGTTGACTGCGAGGGAGCGCCTCGCGCTGCTGCTTGACGAAGGAAGTTTCGAGGAATTCGATATGTTTGTCCGTCATCGCTGCACGAACTTCGGCATGGAGAAGCAGCACTTCGACGGCGACGGCGTGGTCACCGGACAAGGCACGATCGGAGGCCGTCTTGTCTACGTGGCGGCGCAGGACTTCACCGTCTCGGGAGGTTCGCTTTCCAAGACAATGGCCGAGAAGATCTGCAAGGCGATGGATCTCGCCGCAAGGAACGGAGCGCCGTTCATCTGCCTCAACGACTCCGGCGGAGCGAGAATCCAGGAGGGAGTCGACGCGCTCGCGGGCTACGGCGAGATATTCGAAAGGAATATCCTCGCGTCCGGTGTGGTTCCGCAGATTTCAGGAATATTCGGCCCTTGCGCCGGAGGGGCCGTCTACTCCCCTGCCCTCACTGACTTCACGGTGATGGTCAAGAACACATCCTACATGTTCCTCACCGGCCCCGCCGTTGTGAAGAGCGTCCTCGGAGAGGTTGTCTCCCAGGAGGAACTCGGAGGAGCAAGCATCCACGCCACCAAGAGCGGTGTGGCGCATTTCGCCGCCGAGAACGAGCAGGAAGGAATAGACACCATCAAGGAACTTCTCAGCTACATCCCTCAGAACAACATGGAGGAGGCTCCGAGGGTTCCGACCGACGACCCTGTCAGCAGGGTTGACGACTCGCTGAACGAGATCATCCCTGACAATCCGAACCAGGCCTACGACATGTACAAGGTCATCACGAGCATCGTCGATGACGGTAAGTTCTTCGAGATCCACAAGGAGTTCGCCAAGAACATCATCGTCGGATTCGCCCACATGAACGGCAGGAGCGTGGGCATCGTGGCCAACCAGCCTAAGATGCTCGCCGGCGTGCTTGACATCAACGCCTCCCGCAAGGGAGCCCGCTTCGTGCGCTTCTGCGACGCGTTCAACATTCCGATCGTGTCGCTGGTGGATGTCCCTGGATTCCTTCCGGGAACGCAGCAGGAGTACGGAGCCGTGATCACCAACGGAGCCAAGCTGCTCTACGCCTACGGCGAGGCCACGGTTCCGAAGGTCACCGTGGAGCTCCGCAAGAGCTACGGCGGATCCTACATCGTGATGAGCAGCAAGCACCTGCGCGCCGACCTCGTCTACGCATGGCCTTCCGCACAGATCGCCGTGATGGGAGCCGACGGAGCCGTCAACGTCCTCTATGCCAAGGACATCAAGGCCGTGGAGGATCCAGAGGAACAGAAAAAGATCCGCGCCGCCAAGAAGGAGGAGTACGAAGAACTCTTCAACAATCCTTACCAGGCTGCGGAGAAAGGCTACATCGACGACGTGATCGAGCCTCGCAACACGAGGTTCCGCGTCATCCGCGCCCTTGAGCAGCTCGCCGGAAAGAAACAGCAGATGCCGGCCAAGAAACACGACAATCTTCCTCTGTAGCCATGAAGAGATTCGGACAATTACTCACACTTGCCGTCCTGATGCTCTCCGGCCTTGGACTCCAGGCCCAGAACCTCAGCGATCTCAGGATCGGAGAGGTTCTCGTCGAGAACACTAACGGACTCACGGACGGCTACGGGCAGCGTAACGGCTGGATCGAGATCTTCAACAATTCCTACGGAAGCGTGAAGTTCGCCGGCTGCTATCTGTCCGACGACAAGGACAACCTGCGGAAGTACCATATTCCCGCATCGGACGCGACGACGGTTCTGAAGCCGCGCCAGAGCGTTGTCCTCTACGCCGGCGGCAACGCCTCGCTCGGCACCTACTACACGAATTTCACTCTCCGCAACGGATCCACGATCTACCTTGTCAGCAACGACGGCCGCACGGTCATCGACACCATCGACATCCCGGCTGACCTTCCGGCGGACCACTCGGTCGTCAAGGTTCCTACCGGCGTAAAGATGCTGGACTTCGAGATCAAGATCACGGACAAGCCGACTCCCGGCTCGTACAACGGGGACGTTGACGCCAAGACCAACAGCCAGATAATGAAGGAGAAGGATCCTCACGGATGGGTCCTCACGCTCATTTCCGTCTCCGTGGTGTTCATCGCGCTCACAATCCTCGCATTCATCTTCGGATGGATCGGGAAAGCCAACACCAAGACCGCGTCGCCAAAGCCGGCGAAGTCTTCAGGAAAAGCGAAGGGCGGGAATATGACTCCTGAGGTCGCGGCTGCCATCTCGATGGCCCTCTCGCAGGAATTCGGCGGAGAGGTCCACGCGGCCATCGCCCTGGCGCTTGACGACTATCTGGGCGGAGGCACCCACGACGAGGAGAGCTTCGTCATCACGATCCGTCCGTCCCAGGGCAGCAACTGGAACGACAAGACGCAGAATTTCAGACAATTACCAAGATAATAAAAGATTAAGAATATTAAACCGAATATGAAAACCTACAAATTCAGGATCAACGGCAACGAGTACAACGTTGACATCAATTCAGTGGAAGGCAACATCGCGGACGTGACGGTGAACGGAACTTCCTATCAGGTAGAGATGGAGAACGCTCCCGCACCTGTCCAGAAACCGATTCAGGCACCTGCGGCGACAACGGTCGCCCCGGCAAGCCCGGCGGCCACGACACCAGCCCCTAAGCCAGCCGCTCCAGCCGGCGCGGGCAAGCCGGTGACATCACCTCTTCCGGGCGTGATCATCGAGATCTCCGTCAAGGAAGGCCAGGCCGTGAAAGCCGGTCAGAAAGTGGCCGTGCTTGAGGCCATGAAGATGGAAAACGAGATCCAGGCTCCTGCCGACGGTACTGTCACCGCCATTCTCGTCAACAAGGGTGACTCCGTCCTCGAAGGTGCGGAAATCGTCAAGATAGCATAAGAGGATGGGCATCATATTCGAAAGTCTAAGGCAGTTCTGGTACTTCACCGGATTCGCTAACGCCACCTGGCAGAATCTGGTGATGATCATGATCGGCATAGTGTTCATCACGCTTGCCATCAAGAAGGAATGGGAGCCGCTCCTGCTCGTTCCGATCGGATTCGGAATGATCATCGGCAACATTCCGATGTTCCCGGGACTTAACATCGGAGTCTACGAGGACGGCTCCGTGCTTAACATCCTGTACCAAGGCGTGAAACAAGGATGGTACCCGCCTCTGATATTCCTTGGCATCGGAGCGATGACGGATTTCTCCGCCCTGATCTCCCAGCCGAGGCTGCTGCTGATCGGCGCCGCCGCCCAGATGGGAATATTCGGAGCCTACCTGCTCGCCCTCGCCCTCGGTTTTGACCCGAACCAAGCCGGAGCGATCGGCATCATCGGAGGAGCGGACGGCCCTACAGCCATATTCCTGTCCTCCCAGCTCGCCCCGGATCTGATGGGCGCGATCGCCGTGAGCGCCTATTCCTACATGGCTCTCGTGCCGGTCATCCAGAGGCCTATCATGCTGGCACTCACCACGAAGAAGGAACGCCTCATCAAGATGCCAACCCCGAGACAGGTCAGCCAGAAGGAGAAGATCATCTTCCCTATCGTCGGCTTCCTTCTCACCGCCTTCATCGTGCCTTCCGGACTTCCGCTTCTGGGCATGCTGTTCTTCGGTAACCTTCTGAAAGAGAGCGGTGTGACAAGACGTCTCGCCGAGACCGCCCGCGGCCCGCTGATCGATGTCGTGACCACGCTGATCGGTCTTACCGTCGGCGCCTCAACACAGGCGGACAAGTTCCTGAGCGGCAGCTCCGTGAAGATCTTCGTCCTGGGTCTGCTGTCATTCGTGATCGCCACAACCTGCGGCGTACTCTTCGTCAAGATCTGGAACATCTTCCTTAAGGGCGACCGCAAGATCAACCCGCTGATCGGCAACGCCGGTGTGTCCGCCGTTCCTGACAGCGCGCGCGTGTCCGAAATCGTCGGAAGGGAGTTTGATCCGAACAACCACCTTCTGATGCACGCTATGGGACCGAACGTCGCCGGGGTCATCGGCTCGGCGGTCGCCGCCGGAATCCTGCTCGGCTTCCTCGGATAGCGGAGCCGGACACAGACTCCTACATATATAAATATAAAGCGCACCGGAATCCTCCGATGCGCTTTTATGATTGTGAATATGGTTCCCTACTCTTTTGCCGGCACAGAAGGCTTCACAAGAAGGATGATGAACCAGATCGATCCGATGATAGGGATCAGGTTGATGAAGATCCAAGGCCAGCTCTTGCCGACGTCGTTGAGTCTTCTCACGCTCACGCCGAGTCCCGGAAGAAGAAGGGCAAGGGAGATCAGGAGGTTGATAATGTTAAGAATCAACACGATAACAGGCACCTTGGCGAAAATCGAACCGAGAATGCTGAAAACAAGTCCGATGAGGAAAAGCACAAGGGCATACTGCCAGAACTCCGCGCGGTCGGCACGTCCTTCGAATTTCACATACTTGTTGAAGACAACATCCTTGAAGTTGGCGACAACGTCGTTTACAAATGAACTCATAATAATTTAAATTTGTATTAATTTGCATAAAGATAAAAAGTTTTTCGAACTTATCATCAATAAAATCGACAAAGATTTCGACAATTATTCATTATTTGATTCTGATTAATATTTTCGCTATATTTGTAGGATTGGAATATAACACATAATTATAAATGGAAAACAAGCTACAGGAACTGACCGACAAGCTCTACAAGGAGGGTCTGTCAAAGGGTAAGGAAGAGGGTGAGGCCATCCTCGCCAAGGCCAACGAAAAGGCCGCCGAAATCATCGAGGAAGCCAAAAAGCAGGCCGAATCCATTCTCAAAAAAGCCCACAAGGACGCCGAGGACTACAAGACCAAGGTGGAGGGCGACGTGAAGATGGCCGCCGTCCAGAGCATCCAGGCCACAAGAAAGGACATCGAGAACCTCATGGTCGGCAAGATGACAGACAAGCAGGTGTCGTCAACCCTTTCTTCAGCCGATTTCGTCAAGGAAGTCATCAAGGCTGTCGCCGGGAAGTTCAACGCCGAGGAGGCCGTTGACCTCAACATCGTGCTTCCGGAGAGCCTCAGGAAAGAGCTTGAGCCTTTCGTCAGCGGAGAGTTGGCAAACACCCTTAAGGGTGGAGTCACAGCGGAGTTTTCCAAGAAGGTGGCCGGCGGATTCACGATCGGTCCTAAGGACGGCTCCTACTTCATCAGCCTCACCGACGAGACATTCAAGTCCCTGATCGGCGACTATCTCAGACCAGCCACACGTAAGATACTCTTCGGCGAGTAATGAACAACTACGAGTACATAATCTCCAGCCTTCCCGCCATCACGCTTGACTGGAAGTTCGGAGAGGGAGCGTCCTTCGACACCTACGTTGACTGGATCAAGTCCCAGCTCAGCGACGCCGACCGCAAGGTCGTGGACCGTCTGCTGGACGGATTCAAGGACGAGAACCTTAACCGGGAATTCTACGAGGCCGCATTGAAGGACACCAACAGGTTCATCAAGGAGTATTTCACCTTCGACCTGAACGTCCGCAACGGCAAGGCCCGCTTCCTGAACAAGGCGTTCGAGAGGCCTGCGGACCAGGACACGATCAGGCTGGAGGCCGGCGAGTTCGCGGAAGGCCCGAGGCTTGAGGAGGCTCTGAACGCTCCGGATCTTCTCTCCCGGGAACGCGGACTGGATGCCCTTATGTGGGACAAGATTCTCCAAATCAACATCTTCAACTACTTCGACCTTGACGCCATCCTTGGGTTCATCGCAAGGCTGCGCATCATCGGCAGATGGTTCTCCCTCGACGAGAAGACCGGCCGGGAGATGTTCATCCGCCTCGTAAACGAGGTCAGAGGCACATTCAAGGGCGTGAAATACGAACCCGCCAAATAACGAAAATTGAAATAACTGAATATGAAGACAAAAGGAAAGGTAACAGGTATTGTTTCCAACCTTGTGACGGTTCAGGTGGACGGACCTGTGGCGGAGAATGAGCTCTGCTACATCACCCTTGCGGGTACTCCCCTCCTGGCCGAGGTCATCAAGGTTAGCGGCGACAAGGCCTCGGTCCAGGTGTTCGAAAGCACCCGTGGACTGAAAAACGGTGACCCTGTGGAGTTTGAAGGCAGGATGCTTGAGGTGACCCTCGGCCCTGGTCTTCTCTCCAGCGTTTATGACGGTCTCCAGAACAATCTGACCACGATGGAGTCGGTGTTCCTCAAGAGAGGAGAGTACACCGACCCTCTGGACCACACGAAACTCTGGGACTTCACCCCGATCGCGAAGGAAGGTGACAAGGTCACCGCCGCCGACTGGCTGGGAGAAGTCAAGGAAGGCTGGCTGCCTCACAAGATCATGGTGCCGTTCTCGTTCAAGGGCGAGTACACCGTGAAGAAGATCGCCGAGGCCGGCAGGTACAACATCGACATGGTGATCGCCGTGCTGACCGGAGCCGACGGCGAGGAAGCCTACGTCACGATGACTCAGAAGTGGCCTGTAAAGGTCGCCGTAAAGGCCTACCAGGAGAAACCGAGGCCACAGAAGATCATGGAGACCGGCGTACGCTGCATCGACACGTTCAACCCGATCGCCGAGGGCGGCACCGGATTCATCCCGGGACCTTTCGGATGCGGCAAGACCGTGCTCCAGCACGCCATCGCCAAGCAGGGCGAGGCCGACGTGATCGTGATGGCAGCCTGCGGAGAGCGCGCCAACGAGGTCGTGGAGATCTTCTCCGAGTTCCCTGAGCTCATCGACCCTCACACCGGCCGCCACCTTATGGAGCGTACGACCATCATCTGCAACACCTCGAACATGCCTGTCGCCGCTCGTGAGGCCTCGGTCTACACGGCGATGACGATCTGTGAATATTACAGGGCGATGGGGCTGAAGTGCCTCCTGCTGGCCGACTCGACCTCCCGCTGGGCACAGGCTCTGAGGGAGATGTCCAACCGTATGGAGGAGCTTCCGGGAGCGGACGCCTTCCCGGTTGACCTTTCAGCCATCATCTCGAACTTCTACGCCCGCGCGGGAATGGTTGTCCTGAACAACGGCAAGACCGGAGCCGTCACCTTCATCGGAACGGTCTCCCCTGCCGGCGGCAACCTTAAGGAGCCTGTGACCGAGTCCACCAAGAAGGCCGCCAGGTGCTTCTACGGACTGGAGCAGAACCGCGCCGACCAGAAGAGGTACCCTGCCGTCAACCCGATCGAGTCATATTCAAAGTACCTTGAATATCCTGAGATCATCGCCTACCTCGACGAACAGGTCGAGCACGGCTGGGTGGCCAACGTCACCAAAGCCAAGAACCTCCTGCGCCGCGGACGCGAAGCCAACGAGCAGATCAACATCCTCGGTGACGACGGTGTTCCTGTAGCCTACCACGTAAGTTTCTGGAAGTCAGAACTCATCGACTTCGTGTTCCTCCAGCAGGACGCTTTCGACGAGACCGACGCCCTCTGTCCGATGGACCGTCAGAAATACATGCTGGATCTCGTTCTGGACATCTGCGGCATCGATTTCGACTTCGAGGACTTCGAGAAGTGCCGCGAGTTCTTCAAGGAACTCATCAATGACCTCCGCCAGATGAACTACACCAAGTTCCACAGCGAGGAATTCGAGAATTATGCTGTGAAGATCCATAAATTAATCGAAGACTATGGCAAATAAGGCTTATCAAAGAATATACACAAAGCTGGAAGCCATCACCAAGGCCACCGTTTCACTCAAGGCCAAGGGAGTTTCCAACGACGAGCTGGCCGTAGTCGGCGGCAAGCTCGCCCAGGTCGTGAAGACCAAGGGTGACATGGTGACCCTCCAGGTGTTCTCAGGCACGGAAGGCATCCCGACCAACGCCGAGGTGACTTTCCTCGGTGAACCACCTACACTCAAGGTCAGCGACCAGCTCTCCGGACGTTTCTTCAACGCCTACGGAAAGCCTATCGATGGCGGTCCAGAGGTGGAGGGCGAGGAAAGGGAGATCGGCGGACCGTCCGTGAACCCTTACAAGAGACGCCAGCCGTCCGAGCTCATTCCGACCGGTATCGCCGGCATCGACCTCAACAACACGATCGTGTCCGGCCAGAAGATTCCGTTCTTCGCCGACCCTGACCAGCCTTACAACCAGGTTATGGCCGACGTGGCCCTGAGAGCCGATGTGGACAAGATCATCCTCGGAGGTATGGGTCTGTCGAACGATGACTACCTCTTCTTCCGCCAGGCGTTCGAGAGCGCCGGAGCCCTCGACAGGATCATCTGTTTCGTCAACACGACCGAAGACCCGCCAGTCGAGCGACTTCTGGTTCCGGACATGGCCCTTGCCGCCGCCGAGTACTTCGCCGTTGACAAGAACGAGAAGGTGCTCGTGCTCCTCACGGACATGACCCTCTACGCCGACGCGCTCTCCATCGTGTCGAACCGTATGGACCAGATCCCTTCCAAGGACTCCATGCCGGGATCCCTCTACTCGGATCTCGCCAAGATCTACGAGAAGGCCGTGCAGCTCCCGACCGACGGATCAATCACCATCATCGCCGTGACCACCCTGAACGACGGAGACATCACCCACGCCATTCCTGACAACACAGGCTACATCACCGAGGGACAGCTCTTCCTCCGCGCCGACTCAAACTCGGGAAAGATCATCATCGACCCGTTCCGTTCCCTTTCCAGGCTCAAGCAGAGGGTTCAGAACGTGAAGACCCGCGAGGACCACAGCCAGGTGATGAACGCCGGAGTGCGCCTCTACGCCGACGCGCAGAACGCCAAGACCAAGCTGGAGAACGGTTTCGACCTCTCCGACTACGACCACCGCTGTCTTGACTATGCGAAGGAATATGCCACAAGACTCCTTTCCATCGATGTCAACATCACCATCACGGAGATGCTCGACACCGCCTGGGAACTCTTCGGCAAGTACTTCACGAAGGCCGAGACCGGAATCAAGCAATCACTGATCGACAAATACTGGAAAGGTAAGTAATGCCTATCAAGTTTCAATACAACAAAACCGCGCTTAACACACTGCAGAAGCAGCTCAAGATGCGTCAGAAGGCACTCCCTACGTTGCAGAACAAGGAGAGCGCCCTGAGGCTTGAGGTGCGGAAGGCGAAGGACAAGAGCGAGAAGCTTCTGCGCGACCTCGAAGAGGCCGAGAGGAGGTACGACTACCTTGCCCCTCTGTGGAACGAGTTCGAGCCGGGTCTGGTCTCGATCGCGGACATCGACCTCGTGACCGTGAAGGTCGCCGGTGTCAAGTGTCCGGAGCTCAAGAGCATACGCTACGAGATCAGTCCGTTCAACACGTTCATCAAGCCTGCGTGGTACATCGACGGCGTGGCCATCCTCAAGGATCTTTCGAGGCTCGGGATCGAGTCCGAGGTCTATGAGGAGAAACGCCGGATCCTGGACTTCCAGAGAAAGAAGACCACCCAGAAGGTGAACCTCTACGAGAAGGTTCAGATTCCTGGCTATCAGGAGGCCATCCGCAAGATCAAGCGCTACATGGAGGACGAGGAGAACCTGAGCAAGGCCTCGTCCAAGATCGTCAAGCAGCGCCACGCTGAGGAAGAGACGGAAGAAGTAATGGAGGAAAGCGGCAATGATTGAGAAAATGACTAAATATTCCTTCATTCTTCTCAGCGGGAAGACTGAAGAATTCCTCAGACGCTTGCAGGAACTGGGGCTTGTGGACATCACAAGGTCCTCAAAGCCGGTGGACGAACGTTCCGCCGCGCTCCTCTCGATGACCAACGAGCTGAAGAAGGCCGCCTCCAAACTGGAATCTCTTGACTACTCGCAGGATCCTGACCTTGAGAAAATCGAGGCCGAGGTCGATGCGGACGCCAAGTACGACAACCCTCTGGAGAGTTTCAAGGAATATTCCACAAAGCTGGACGTTCTGAGGAACGAGCTGGCACAGGCCCGCAAGGATGTCGAAAGCAGAAGGCCTTGGGGATGCTACGACAGCTTCGCCCTCGACGCGTTGAAGGCAAAGGGCTACAAGGTCCGTTGGTATAATGTTTCCAAGAAGGCCTACGATCCGTCCTGGGCGAATCTCTATCCGCTTCAGGAAGTGTTCGATGACGGCAGGAATGTCTGGTTCATCACCATTTCAGATGATCCTGCATATTCATTGCCGGTCGAGGAATGCGCCGCTCCGGAAGGGGATCTCAGGTCCGCCGAAAGGAAGGTCACTGCCCTGATGGAAAGGATCATCACCTGCAAGGCAAGGCTTCAGGAGCTGAAGGAATATATTCCTGAAATGCTCCGCAAGTGCGACGAGGATGTCGCATCCCTTCAGCTGTACCTCGCTGACGCAGGTGCTGGGAAGGCCGCCGAGGATCTGATCACAACTTTCATCGGCTTCGCTCCGGTGGAGAATGACGCGACCCTTTGCGCCGAGTTCGACAAGATGGACATCGTCTATCTGAAGGAGGAGGCCGTCAGGGATGACAATCCGCCTATCAAGTTCAAGGAGAACAAGTTCGTGAAGATGTTCACGGTTCTGACCGACATGTACGGCCGTCCGGCCTACGACGAGTTCGACCCGACGCCGTGCATCTCCATATTCTTCACCCTCTTCTTCGCCATGTGTATGGGTGACGCGGGCTACGGTATCGCGCTCGCGCTCATCGGACTCGTGATGAGGAAAGGGAAGGGATTCATCGCCTCGATGGCTCCGCTTGTCACCACCCTCGGTGTCGCGACCATCGTGATGGGAACCGTCCTGCACACATTCTTCGGAATGGACACCTACGCGGCCACCTGGGTTCCGGACTGGATCAAGAAATGTATGATCCAGGGTACGGTTGCAGGCTATGACGCGCAGATGCTGTTCTCGATCCTGATCGGTATCACCCACATCAGTGTCGCGATGCTTCTCAAGACCGCCTACGCCGTCAAGCGCAACGGTCTGCTGAACTCGCTCGGCACCATCGGATGGACCCTGCTGATCGTGGGAGGTGTCATCGTGGGAGGCTTCGCCCTCGCCGGTGTCATCGACTCGACCATCACCAAATGGATCGTCATCGTGCTTGGCGTGGTTTCGGCGCTGGGAATATTCCTGTTCAACGACATCCACAGGAATCCGCTGGTGAACATCGGCTCAGGCCTCTACGAGACCTACAACACCGTCACCGGACTTCTTGGAGACGTGCTCAGCTACCTGCGTCTGTACGCCCTTGGACTTGCCGGCGGCATGCTTGGCAACGCGTTCAACCAGCTTGGTCTGTCGGTCTACGGGATTGACGTGCCGGGCGTGAACATCCTCTGCTTCGCCCTCATCGTCGGATTCGGCCACGTGCTGAACCTCGCGATGTGCTGCCTCGGAGCCTTCGTGCATCCTCTCCGACTCAACTTCCTTGAGTTCTTCAAGAACAGCGGCTATGAAGGGACCGGCAAGGCCTACAGCCCGCTCACAACAAACGATAATAAATAATAACAAAATAAACATCAAATCATTATGAACGAAATTTTAGGTTATCTCGGTCTGGGCCTCATGCTGGCCCTTTCAGGAATCGGTTCCTCCATCGGAACCACCATCGCCGGCAACGCCGCCGAAGGAGCCCTTAAGGTCAACCCTGAGAAGTCAGGAAACTACATGGTACTTTCAGCCCTTCCCGCAACGCAGGGTATCTACGGATTCGTGGCCTTCTTCATGTGGCTGGGCAAGGATTTCGCCGCCCAGGGTCCGCTGATGTTCGGTGTCGGAATCTCCGTGGGTCTTGTCTGCATGATCTCCGCCATCCGTCAGGGCATGGTCAGCGCCAATGGTATCGTCGGCATCAGCCAGGGTCACGACGTGTTCACCAACACGCTTATCTACGCCGCCCTTCCTGAGTTCTACGCCATCCTCGGTCTCGTTGGAGCCATCATGGCATAAACTCCTTGAAAACAGCACAATATGTCGCTGATAAAATCTATTTCCGGCATACGCGGAACCATTGGAGGAAAGCCCGGAGACGGGCTTTCTCCTATTGACATCGTAAAGTTCACCTACGCCTACTGCGCCACGCTGCCTTCAAGGAAGCCTCAGCCAAACGGCGGAAAGTACAAGATCGTTGTCGGCAAGGACGCGAGGCTGTCCGGCGGGATGGTCGAGAACCTTGTCGTGGGGACTCTCATGGCCTGTGGCGTGGATGTGGTGAGGATAGGTCTCGCCTCCACGCCGACCACGGAGCTGGCCGTGACATTCGCCAAGGCCGACGGCGGCATCATCCTTACGGCCTCGCACAATCCGAGGCAATGGAACGCCCTCAAACTTCTGAACGACAAGGGAGAGTTCCTGACCGCCGCCGAGGGCCAGGCCATACTCGACCTTGCCGCCGCCGAGGACTTCAATTTCGCGGATGTGGACGATCTTGGACACATCACGGAACACGACTACACCGACGAGCATCTGGACTCTGTCCTGGCGCTTGAGGCTGTGGATGTCCAGGCCATCAAAGACGCTCATTTCAAGGTGGTTCTGGATGCGATAAACTCGGTCGGCGGAATCATCATGCCTCGCCTTCTGGAGAGGCTTGGCGTCGAGTGCGTGAAGCTCAACTGCGAGCCGACGGGCGATTTCGCCCACAATCCGGAGCCGCTGCCGAAGAATCTTACCGACCTCAGCGAGACTGTGGTCAGGGAGGGTGCCGACCTGGGAATCTCCGTCGATCCAGACGTGGACCGTCTGGCGTTCATCTGCGAGAACGGGGAGCCGTTTGTGGAGGAATATACCCTTGTGAGCGTGGCGAGCTATCTTTTCGAGAGGGCTGCCGCGATCGCCAAAAAGGAGGGCAGAACGCTTGCGGAGGTCACTGCTCCGTACAAGCCGGTCTCCTGCTCGAACCTTTCATCCAGCCGCGCGCTGCGGGATGTGACCGAGGAATATGGCGGTGAGTATGAGGCGGCTGCCGTGGGTGAGGTCAATGTGACCACAAAGATGCGTCAGACCGGGGCGCTGATCGGTGGCGAGGGCAATGGCGGGGTGATCTATCCTGCCAGTCACTATGGTCGTGACGCGATGGTCGGTGTGGCTTTGTTCCTTTCCAATCTTGCGCACAAGAAGATGAAGGTGAGCGAGCTCAAGAGGACGTACCCGGAGTACCACATTGCGAAGAACAAGATCGAGTTGAGCGACAAGGGGTTGATTGACAGGATTCTGGAGGAGATGAAGAAGGAATATGCCGCCGAGGAGATCAATGACATCGACGGTGTGAAGATCAGTTTCGAGTCTAAGCGTCAGTGGGTTCACCTGCGGCGCTCGAACACCGAGCCGATCATCCGCATCTACTCCGAGGCTCCGACTCTCGCCGCCGCAGAATCGCTTGCCAATGAGGTGATAGGGATCGCCGAAAGGGTCATTAATGACCAGAATTAAAAATATGCTATAATAGTTAACAGGACTATTAATGGCAAATAAAGCTAATTATCACCTCCTTGCAACGTCTCGCTCGGAGCTCCGAGCTCCGAGCAATTTTCTTCACCCCCCAGTCACTTCGTGACAGCCCCCTGGGGGGCACTGGGGACCGGATTCCCCAGACCCCTTGCGTCGCTACGCTCCGAGTTCGAAGACTTTTATCCGAACATATCCCCCCTCTTACGAGGCCGAGGGTGGCCACGGTTGCAAGGAGGTGATAATTAGCTTTGGGTCGATTTTGGTTATTCATTTATTAATAATTTAATTATTAAATAATTATGTTTTCATTCAGGACTACGGCGCTGGAGGATCAGCTGGATAGGGCACTGCTGGACGGGCGGGTCGGGTGCTTCTGCACACAGAACTGCTGGGACACGGCGCGGGGGAGATACATGTACGACCTGTTCACGGAACGGGGAAACCTCAAGGCTTTGTTCAGTCCCAGGGACGCGGAGCTGACACCGGGAACGAACCACATCATGTTCGACAAGGAAGCGCTTGAGGGGCTGGATGCCGTGGTGGTGGAGATCCAGGACGCGGGGTCGCGGTACTTCAACTACAGCAAGGACGTGTTCCACCTGATGGAGACGCTCGCCGGGATGGAGAATCCACCGTCGCTGTACATTGTTGACCACATCAACCCTGCCGGCAGGATCGTGGAAGGGTCGATGCCTTCGGGGGACGTGGAGGCGCACACGCCGAAGGTGGCCCACAGGCACGGACTCACTCTCGGCGAGATCTGCAACCTTTGGTACAACGAGATCGGAGCCACCTTCGCGCTGCACGTCATCTCGGCGCTGGCCAGCGACTCGACGCGCCAGCTGCTTCCGTGGACGATCGCCCCGGCTTCCGACATCCCGGGGATGTTCACCTGCGGAATGTACAGCGGCGGCGGTCTCTGGAACAACACGACCATCACTCCCGCCATCGGAACAGCCAGGCCTTATGAATATCTCGGAGCGCCATTCATCCGTCACAACCGCCTTGAGGTACTGCCTGCCACAGCCGGAGTCCTGATGCGCCCCTGCACATTCACCCCGTCCACAGGACGCTACGAAGGCCAGCGCTGCAACGGCTACCAGATTATGCTCCAGCCGGGAGCCGAGTACCATTCACTGCTCCACACGCTCCAGCTGATGAGATACTTTCTGGAAAGATACCCACAATTCGAACTTCTTGAAGGTTTCGAGACGAAGATCGCCGACCCCGGCATGATGAGCTACCTCAAAGGAGAGATTCCGTTCCAGGAACTCCGCGAGCACGTCAAGCTGGAGGAGCAGAAATGGATCCGCAAGGCCAAACGCTACTCCCTCTACGACGACCAGCCGTACCGCATCAAATAATCAGCGTCCCACGGACAGACTCGCGGCATTTCCGAACAAGAATGCCACGATCCTCGCGTCCTGGAATCGTCCGGCGGCAATCGCCATCCGCCGCCAGTGCGAAAGACTAGTCCTTCCAGACTTTGAGATATTCCTGAAGAGCCCACATCTCGTCGCGGTAGCGGGCGGCCTCGCTGAAATCCAGGTCGGCGGCGGACTTCTCCATCCTGCGCTTGTCCTCGGCTATGGTCTTCTGGATCTGTTCCCTGCTCATCGAACGGATCACCGGATCCTGAAGCACGGCAGCCAGATCCGCCCTGACAAAGCCATCGACATAGGCCGTGTTGCCCTCCCTCTTGGAATCGTGTCCCAAGCCGACGGAGACGCTTCCCCGGCCAAGGTCGCTCGGATTGGGAATGTAGGTCGGATCGGAGACCGAGTCCGGGGCGCTGACCCTCCCGCTCGGGCCGTTCTTGACACGAGGGTTGACCGCCTTCTCGGGTTCGCCATAGAGTTCCGACACAAGAATATTCCTTTTCACCTCAACCTGCTTAGGGGTGATGTGGTGGAGTTTGTTATATTCAATCTGCTTCGTGCGGCGGCGGTCGGTCTCCCTGATGGTCTGCTCCATCGAATCGGTGACCGTGTCCGCATACATTATCACCAGCCCGTTGACGTTCCTCGCCGCGCGTCCCGCCGTCTGGGTCAGCGCCCTTCCCGAACGCAGGAAACCCTCCTTGTCGGCGTCCAGGATGGCCACCAGCGACACTGTCGGGATGTCCAGCCCCTCACGTAGGAGGTTCACGCCGACAAGCACGTCGAAGAGGCCGTTCTTGAAATCCTCGATGATCTCCACGCGCTCCCCGGTGTCCACATCGGAGTGGATGTAGCGCACCCGGATGTCGATCTTGTCCAGATAGTCGGTCAACTCCTCGGCCATCCTCTTGGTCAGGGTCGTGACGAGTACCCTCTCATCCTTCTCGGCTCTCTTGCGGATCTCCTCGACAAGATCATCGACCTGATTCTTGGTCGGACGCACCTCGATCGGAGGATCCAGCAGGCCTGTAGGCCTTACAACCTGCTCTACCACAAGACCGTCGGAGCGTTCCAGCTCATAGTCCGAAGGCGTGGCGCTGACATAGACCTTCTGACCGGTAATAGAGTTGAACTCATCGAAGGTCAAAGGTCGGTTGTCCGAGGCAGCAGGAAGTCGGAAACCATATTCAATAAGGACAGACTTTCGCGCGTGGTCGCCGCCGTACATCGCCCTGATCTGCGGAATCGTGACGTGGCTCTCGTCAATGAACGTGATGAAGTCCTTCGGGAAGTAGTCGATCAGGCAGAAAGGCCGCTGGCCCGGCTGGCGACCGTCCAGATAGCGGGAGTAGTTCTCGATGCCGGGGCAGTATCCCATCTCCTTGATCATCTCAAGGTCGTTCTCCACTCTCTGCTGCAACCTTTTGGCCTCCAACCCCTTGCCAATCTCATTGAAGTAATCGACCTGCTTCTTGAGATCGTTCTGGATCATACTCACGGCCTTGATGCTGCGCTCCCTCGTGGTCACGAAGTTCGTGGCCGGGAAGATCGGAGCCTCGTCCAGGGACTCGATGTGCGCCCCGGTGAGCGGATCGATCAGAGACAAGGAATCAATTTCATCCCCGAAAAACTCGATCCTCACGGCTTCGTCCGAGCCTCCGAGGAAGACATCGACGGTGTCGCCGCGTACCCTGAAGGTCCCTCTTTTGAAATCCACCTCCGTGCGGCTGTAGTTCGCGTCGACCAGATGGTAGAGCAGCCTCGTCAGGCTGCGCTTCTCTCCCCTCTTGACAACGACCGACTGGGCGTGGAAGTCCTCCGGGTTTCCGATGCCGTAGAGGCAGGACACGCTGGAGACCACGATCACGTCGCGTCGTCCGGACATCAGTGCCGAGGCGGCGCTGAGGCGCAGCTTGTCGATCTGGTCGTTGATGCTGAGATCCTTCTCAATGTAGGTGTCGGTGGTCGGAAGATAGGCCTCCGGCTGGTAGTAGTCGTAGTAGGAGACGAAATATTCAACGGCATTGGACGGGAAGAAGCTTTTGAACTCCCCGTAGAGCTGCGCCGCCAGCGTCTTGTTGTGGCTCAGGATCAGCGCCGGCCTCTGGAGCCTCTCGATGACGTTGGCCATAGTGAAGGTCTTTCCCGACCCTGTCACTCCCAGCAGCGTCACATCACTCACGCCCTGCCCGAGCGCCTCGCAAAGCCCCTCGATAGCCCCCGGCTGATCCCCCGACGGCTCGTATGCCGATTCCAATCGAAATTTCATGGTCCACTCCTTTTTCCGCGACAAATGTCATTCCTCTTCGCAGATCACAAAAATAACAATATCTTTGCATAATATAAACTGTAATGATTATGAGACTGCCTGCTGAATGGGAGAGACAGAGCGGGGTGATGCTCACCTGGCCTGACGAGACGACACCTTGGTACGAACTGGAGAAGGTGCAGGAATGCTATGGACGGATCATCTCGGCCATACTGCGCTTCGAGAAGGTGATGCTGGTCACGGCTGACGTGGAGGCCGCCACGAAGAGGCTTACGGAACTGGGAGTGGACGCTTCCAGGATCAGGTTTCAGGAATGCCCGGTCAACGACACCTGGGCGCGCGACCACGGCGGCATCGCTGTCTACGGCGACGAAGGGGAGAAGTACGTCTACGACTTCGTCTTCAACGGCTGGGGACTCAAATTCGCCTCGAACTTCGACAACGGAATCACCAAGAGGATATTCTTTGACAGTGCCTTCGCGGAGGAGGTCATGTGCGTGGACATGCGCCCGTTCGTACTGGAGGGCGGCAGCATCGACACGGACGGGGCGGGGACGCTGATGGCGACCTCGGAGTGCCTTTGCAGCGACAACAGGAATGAATATCTCACCCAGGAGGAGATCGAGGGCGAGCTGCGGCAGGCGTTCGGCCTGGAGCGTGTCCTTTGGGTGGACAGCGGCAGCCTTTCCGGCGACGACACCGACAGCCACATCGACATCCTGGCGCGTTTCTGCGACCCGGAGACAATCGCCTACCTCAAGAGCGAGGACGCGGAAGACCCTGACTACGAGGGGTTGATGAATATGGAGGCGCAGCTTAAGTCCTTCCGTACGCCGGACGGGAAACCGTACAGGCTCGTGCCGCTTCCGAAGCCGGAGCAGATGTTCCTGGACGACTACCCTCTCCCGGCATCCTACGCCAATTTCCTGATAATCAACGGCGCTGTTCTCGTGCCAGGCACCGGCTCGGAACTCGATGAGGTAGCGCGCGCCAGACTACAAGAAGTGTTCACGGACAGGGAGGTCATCGTCATCGACTGCCGCCCTCTCCTCTCCGGCCACGGCGGCCTCCACTGCGTCACGATGCAGTTCCCTGAAGGCTGGCTGGAATAACGGTCACTTCTCGCTCACCTTAACCTTTGAGATAAGATCAAGAAGCTGGGCTCTGTAGCCATAAGGATCGAAAGAGAGTCCTGACTTCACAAGTTCCGAAGCCATCTCAAGGGTAGCGTCACCTTTATATTCAGAACGAAGAAGCACCAGTCCGTAAGCGGCGACTCCCGAAGCGAATGACAGGTCCGAGGACATCTGTCCCTCGGCCACCTTTATGTCAACCGAAAGCGCCTGACTCTCAGTGTCCAGAAGAGATTTCTTGTAACGGCAGTCGAACTTGCAGCAGTTTTCGCCATCCTTATAGTTTTCTGTAGGTACAATCTCATAGAGAGCTGTGATAGTCTGTCCGGCACCAATCTCCCCGGCATCCTTAGAGTCATCCTCGAAATCCTTGTTGTCCATCATGCGCCTCTCATAACCGATAAGACGGTAACTTTCAATCATATCCGGATCAAATGTGACCTGAACCTTGGTGTCGTTGGCGACGGAAACGAACTTTGATCTTTCCTGAACAAAGACCTTGGCCATCTCCTCCTCGGAATCAATGTACTGGTAGGTGCCATTGCCCTTGACGGAAATCTTCTTCATCATCGCATCGTTAAGGTTGCCGGAACCGAAGCCACAGGCTGTCAGGTATATTCCCTTACGAGCATAGCCTTCAACCAGTTCGGTAAGAGCGTCAGAATCTGTCACTCCAACATTGAAATCACCGTCCGTGCCAAGGATGACACGGTTGTTGCCATCAGGAATATAATTGGACAACGCTTCCTCATAAGCCATCTCGATCGCTTTTCCGCCGGCCGTAGAACCCGAAGCGCTCAATTTTCCAATGGCCGCCTTGATCTTAGCGGCATCCTTGACAGGAGTCGACTCAAGCAATTTGCGGACAGTTCCGGAATATGTCACAATGGAAATCCGATCTTCCGGCTGAAGGTAGTCCAAAAGTGTGACCAAAGAGGATTTGAGGAGCTCAAGTTTGTCCTTTGAGCTCATCGATCCGGACACATCGACCAAGAATACATAGTTCGAAGCCGGAAGTTCCTTGTCATTCAAAGATTTACCTTTCAGTCCGAGCCTGAGGAGCCTATGCTCCTTATTCCAAGGACAAAGCCCTGTCTCGGCATTGATCGCCACCAGGTCAGATCCGGTCGGTTCCGGATAATCAAACGTGAAATAATTCAGGAACTCCTCTATCCTGACGGACGCTGGATCGACAGCCCAGCCGTTTTTGACATATTTCCTCATTATGGTGTACGATGCCCCGTCAGCGTCGATGGAGAACGTGGAGACATTCTGATCCTTTGTCTTGACAAACGGATTCTCGGCGATCTTGTCGAAACGGTCACCACCGGTCATCGCTTCAGCAGTTCCGTTCATCCCGGAGTCATAACCCAAGAAGTCACTGTCATTGGAAATGGCGCAGGAATACACCGCCAAGGATAAAGCGGCAATGGTTACAAGTCTGATCATAGTTTTCATAACATCATATTTTTAAAGTCACAACTTACTAAATGTAAAACTTGTAAAACCCTGCATATATTATGATGAAAAAACTTATATGCCGCCCCCTAAGTAACCGCAAAACAGGAAGTGACATAATGATCAGAATGAATATGACAGCGTCAGCCCGAAAGTGTGGTAAAGGGCTCTTTTCTGTCTAAGTAAAAACTATATGATACATAATACACTGAAACATAATATATAAAGTATTATTACTGCTTCGTTGAGTAACAAATAAGAAACAAATTTTACCCAATATAAAGTGCTTGTTAAATGACGCCGTAACGACTCTGATATTAAGTCGTTTAGCGTCATTTATCCCATTTTTCGAGGTTATTCCAGAGATTTCGTAAAGTTTTGTATTCTTTTCTGAATTTATTTTTCCATCTGTCTATAAACAAAAAGCCCAGCCGATTCAAGCATTGTAAAGAGGCTCGGCTGGGACTAATGGGCAATGTATCATAAACCCAAAACGGTCATTAAAACCAGATTTTCACCTGCTTCCAATGACCGATTAGATTTTACCTACTGCTAGTAACCACTGATTCTATCACTAAAGTCTTTCCACCCTGCTGCGTTCTTATATATAGAAACTGCTGTTGTAGGAACTTTAATACTTTTAATATACTTTGTTCCTGAGCGCTCTTCATCTTTCATAAAGGCTCCTACACCTAATCTCGCCGGACTTTCTCCCTTACAAATGACCGTAGCTAATTTCTCACAACCATCAAAACATTTTTCGCCTATGGATATCACGATTCTGCCTATCGTTGCTTCTGTCAAAGATGTACATCCCAAAAAGGCTTTTTTTCCAATTTCAACAACATTATCCGGAATCACCACTTTGGTTAATGAGGAACAACCAAAGAAAGCATTATAATCTATTATCATCAAACTCTCCGGCAACGTAATCTCCTTAAGATTTACACAGTTCTTGAAAGTGTACGGTTCAATTTCCTTAATCTTACTTCCGTTAAAAATCACCTTTTCTAATGGCATAGTTCCTGCATCACTACTCTCAAAAGCAGAACTTCCCAAAGATTCCACATTCGCCGGAATTGTAATCTCTTTCAACTGAGTTCCTAAAAAAACGGATTGGCCAATTTCCATCAGACTCTCAGGAAGAGTGATGGCTTCAAGACCGCTATTTAAAAAGGCACTATTACCAATAAAGGTAATTCCCTCTGGAAGAATAATACTCAGCAAAGATTTTTTACCATTAAATGCACTGGACACAACCCCCTGTATATACTTCCTTTGAATGCCCATTTGCCTTTCTTATCAGAATCAGAGAATGTACTCTTTTCTTTTATGAATTCTACATCAATACCCGAAAAGGCTCCATCATAAGATAACTCTTCCGTCGCTCCATATTCAATATAAACAAGTACCTCCTTCACAATTGTCAGTTCCACAGTAGCGACATTATTGCCATCCGTTGCGTGAACCAACACTTTTCCTCCTGTGAAATTCACATCTGTCGTAATCGTCAACTTTTTAGCAGATTCGTCAACACTGGTGCGAACACCTTCGCCGATAGCAGAAACCTTTACATTGTCACCACCCGTCAATGTATAAAGCAAGTCTATCTGGCTACTTGCTCCCATTCCTATTGTTGTCTCCTCAAACTTAATCGTAATCGCGTTATATAAAGGAATTTTGATTTCATCTCCCGAATTCAGCGTAAAGAGGACATACCGACCTTTTACTTCTACACTCTTAATCGGACATGGCACAACTCCACCGGTGGCAGAACCCAGTGTTTCCCAGCTCACACCATTATTGTAGGAAACTTCCCAATTGCCGTCTTTAATCCGCAATTTAGGAGTCACGCCATTTTTCCCATTGTAACCATCTTTACCGTCCTTTCCATTGTAACCATCTTTACCGTCCTTTCCGTTGTAACCATCTTTACCATCTAAACCTTGAGCCCGGACTTTATTTCCATCATTGTCTGTCAGCCAATTGCCGTCCAATGTCCAATAATAAATCCCGTCTTTGTCCTTTTTCACACCCATCAAAGGAGTATATCCGTCTTCCCCTCTAGCACCATCGGCTCCGGCTTTTCCGTGATAGATATGAATAGGATCTCTCTTGGCAAACTCAATCTTATAGCCGATTTCCACTCCATTTTCCACCAAATTCGAAATAGAAGTAATATGATTGGCCTCTTTTAATGCATTAACAATGATCTGCAAGGAGTTAATATTGGCATTAATCTGCTTACATTGTTCTTCCAATTTCGCCAAACGACCTTCCAAATTATCCACTCGTTCCACTAAATCCGAGTCATCATATTTGCATGAACCTAACAAGCCTAAAGACAAGCAACAAATACATAACAAATAAACGACATGTATAAATTTAACTTTCTTCATATAAATAATTAGCAACTCCTATTGTTCTCCAAATAGGAATGGTTTGACATAAGGAAAGCGTAGGGACTTTCTTGCATAGAAAATGTGCTTTTATATGCTCCTCTACGTTTTGCGTAACGAAGTATTTTTTGAATATTAATGGTGTATAAATCAAAGGCTGCTTGGTACATGTATGTTGTCTCAATACCTTCTGATTAATTTCAAACTGCTAGTGATTTTGTGCATAATCCAACATACACTGTTTTATATTATAATCATCACTTCACATTGCGTTGCAAAGATAATATAAAGTCGGCAATAAACCAAGATTATTGCCGGTATGAAGCGATATTACGAGGACTTTGACCCGGATTATGAAGCCTATTTATGGATTGGCGATGACGGACACGGCAGAAATGGCGCACCTTATCATATCAAGGATATTGTGTCGGATATGGAAGAAGCCGAAGAACAGATATACGAGTTGCTGCAAGCACTTGAAGTTGAATTTATCTGTAATAGTCAAGACTTGTTCTGACATTTGTTTTACTATCGGACATTTTCTGTATTTGGTTTTTGAAATTATTTTAATTACTCAACTATTTTATCAGATGCTGTGAGTGTAATGGCTATTCCTGCATCGCACTCTGCATTTCTAAAGTCATCAGTTATATCCATAGCTTTCATGCTATTGGTTATTGTCCCAATTTTGAACCAAATCGGTATCTCCTTATTTAGCTCAATCGGTGTCTCCCGATCAATTTTTGTTCCGCCAATCCCCATGGATTCATCAAATTGAGTTTCCAAAGTTGGGAAACTGTACTTAACATGACCGCTCTCATCAATGGTATATAAATCACAGCTGGTTTCGGTTAGCCTAACGGCTATTCTCCCAGTCAGATGGTCAATATTTCCGACAGTCATTCCATCTTCAGCCCATTCACCATCACGATAAACCCAAACCGATATTGCATACGATTTTACAGTCTCATCAAAAGAAATATCAAAGAATTGAATTTCATCATCGAACAAATCGAGGACTTCCATCGTTTCATCTGATAATTCACTTGGCTTTATATTCATAAAGAATATTGTGGGAAGGTGATGCAAGGAACGGTTCTTGCTGGATTTAGGGAGTTGGTTAGTTAGGGCGGCGGGCAATAGCCGCTTTTAATGAATATATTCACGGAAGGCAATTGCCTGCCTGACAGGGAAAAGCGAGAGAGAGATGAACAAGAATGCAAAAAGGGTCGTGCTTTCGGGCATGGCGGTGATTATGTTGGTGTCTTGCGGCACGGCGAAGAAGAGCGGACAGAGCGACACGGGAGTGGCAAGCAAAGGTGATATGGAAGCGATTGACAATGACTATCTGATCCTTTCTGACGCGCAAAGGGATCTTCTGGCGAAGAACAACACCTTCGCCATCAATCTGTTCAATAAGACCAACGGGATGGACTCACGGGTGATCTCCCCGCTCAGCGTGACCGGACTTATGACAATTCTGGCGAACGGGGCGGACGGCGACACAAGACAGGAAATCCTGAACACGCTCGGATGGACAGGCGCGTCGATGGAGGAGATCAACGAGATTTACGGCCTTCTGGTCAAGCAGGCCGGTGTCATCGACCCTTCCGTCACCGTGAACGTGGCGGACTACGTGGCAGTCAACAAGGACAACAGGATCAACAATGAGTTCGGGAAGACGGTGGGCGACCTGTTCGGCACCGAGGTGCGGAATCTGGACTTCACCTCACCGAAGACAGTGAACACCATCAACGGCTGGTGCTCAAAGCACACAGGAGGGATGATCCCGAGGATCATCGACAACGTGGATCCGGGCGCCGTGGCCTACCTGATGAACGCCATCTACTTCAACGGCCCGTGGGCCGAGAGGTTCCAGACGAAAGACACGAAGGTGGAGGCGTTCAGAGGCTACACCCGCGACATCAAGAAAGTCAAGATGATGCACAGGAACGATGAATATTCCTACACCGCCAACGGCACCTATTCCGCCGTCAGACTCCCCTACGGCAACGGCTCCTTCGCGATGACCGTTCTCCTTCCGAACGAAGGCAAGTCGATCGACGACATGATGAGGGTTGTCAACGCCAAGGAGATCGCGAACCTTGGCCGCAAGATGGAGAACTGCAAGGTGGATCTGAAACTGCCGAAGTTCACCACCGAGGTTGAGCAGCCGCTGAACGAGGTGATCGCCGGCCTCGGCGCGCCGACAATGTTCAAGCCAGGCGCCGACTTCAGCAAACTCGCTGACGGGAATATGTTCGTTTCCAAGATGTTCCAGAAAGCGAAGATCGAAGTAAGCGAAGAGGGCACTAAGGCCGCCGCCGCGACCGCCGCCATCATGACGATGTCCGCCTACGAGCCGGAGCCTCGCCAGGTAGAGTTCCACGCCGACAGACCGTTCGTTTACATCATTAGCGAATCCAGCACCGGCGCGATCTACTTCATCGGGCAGTTCACCGGCAGCGAGATCTAATCCACGCTGAGGGATAGACCGTTCCGACCTGTCCCTCAGCGCATTGCGCATAAAGCAGGCATAATTTACGGAAAGAACGTCTCAACCAACGAGTACAACTGCTCGTTGGTTAAATTGTCTATGCCCGTATTATCAATCCAGGCATATTCATTTTTCTTATTAGTAATCACGAATTTGCGGCCTTTCCCATCCACTTTGCACAGAAGGTGATAGTTTCCTCTGTACGTTCTCTCCACACGCACATCCTCAAAAAGGGTCTCGCCAATCCTGAACGATACATTCCTGCGCCGGTCACACAGTCCCCACTCGGCCAGATGATTATTGAGGGTGGTTTCTACCGCACCGATCCATCGCTGGCCGACTTCACATTCCTCCGCAAAGCTCCTGAATTGCCGTATCGAAGCAGCGACTTCATCTATGACGCTTTCCGCCCGCCGGATCCCATTATTCCTGGCCAGAGTCAGAGCGTCTTCCTTGGTTTGACCTTGAAGTTTACCTTGCATCATCAGGCAGTGCGTCTTCTCCGGAAGGAAGCCACCAACATTGAAAATGTAGGTCACATCATAGGCCGGAGACAACCTCCAACATCCAGACTCGTCCATCAGGAACGAAAAGTTCTTGTTGTGGTCATCGGTATTGTTGGCGAGAATATTGAAAACCATCCTGCGGAAGACCTCCTCCTGGGTGCTTTCAGGCAGACGCATCTTACGACATACCATAAGAAGTTTCTCATAGCTGTCCGCTTCCGGATATAGGGCTGCCAAAGTCTGCATGTGCAGTTTGCGTTCCTTGTCACGGTCAAAGCGAAGCGTGATGAAGTGTTTCCGACCTTCAACCTCTACAATCCGGCAAGGTGCCATGCCTATACCAGCAGCATTAGCCATCTTATAGTAAGCCATCTCCAATTCGGCTGACGAACGCTCGGCATCGCCAAACTTCAGAATGTAATAGTCAAAGCCTCGGTGACCGACAATCTGTCCGCTTCTGATTTCCCCAGTCTCCGGATTGACCGCAATGATCGCTTTAGGTTGGCGACCACCGGCTGAAGTGCCGACCGCCATCAACGAACGCATTGTCAGCGATTCTTCCGGCATCAGCCTGACATTCTCACGCTCAGTGAAAATTCTCTGTGCCAAATCCGTCAATGCCTTCATGTTCAGCCTTTCTGCCTTTCCAATGCCGGATGATTCAGGTACAAACTCCAAGGCACCCATGCCACGCCTGCCGATGAACGACAGGATTTCAAGTGGAGTGATCTCCTGATTGCGTATGCCGTTCTGTATGCGCCAGCACTCAAACACCTGGTCTCCCCAGGCATCCGGCAAAGAGTCTGCAAGAAAAGGTGGCAACTTACGGTAAAGCCTCGCTTCCTTGTCGCCGATGATTGGACGACGGCTTGCAGGCGACTTGACAGAAGCCACAAGGGGGAACGGTTCGAGTTCACCCCCAAGAAGAGCGGGATTGTACTCGAAATACGAGACCCCTCTCCTTGCATCCCAGGACAAACGACCTATTTCCTTGTCCCAAAGCATTACCTTCAACGAACCCGCTATCATGGTTTCTTATGTCTTATTCGTTGAACTTTCTTCTCCTCCCTCATGAGATACGCGGATGCCGGCAACTCCGGCATCAACTCGTCAAGGGCATCAATCTGACCTATTGCCTTAAGCAGCAAAAGGAAAGTCCCCAGCGAGACATTGCCGGATGCCCCATTCTCAAACTTGTGAATGGTTGTGATCGTAATACCCGATTGCTCCGACACCTCTTTCTGCGTCATGTTGCCGCGCAGACGGTAGTCCTTGAATCTGGCGCCAAGAAGTTTTACCAACTCCGGTACAGAATACTCGTAATAGTCAATCATAATCCTCCATTTTAATTTATATTCTAATATAAGTTAAATAGGCATACAACGGCTATCTTATATTATACTTACACTTATACGCACAAATATACACTTTTATTCTGAAAACTCAAAAAGAGAACCCCGGGGGTGAGTAAAGTGTTCCTTACTCACCTCCGGGGTTATTGGTCGATCCGGGGATCGTTACTTGAAATTGTTACCTGAAGTTGGAGAATGTGGACCAGTCGGTGTTGGTCTCGGCTTTGGACTGGAGGTTAACGGTAGGTTGACGAAGAAGTCCAGGCCGGTCCACTCTTCGATCTGCTTCACGGAGACGGTGAACTGGTCATATTCCTCATCGCTTGAATAGTCCCGATGATCCATCCACACGCCGACGGCGCATGCGTCCGTGATGTACTGCTGGCCTACCGTGGAGCTTGGAAGCTCCAGCCAGCCGGCTACTACCGGGGACGGCGGGCGTCGAGGGCGCGCTGGAACTCGCGGGCGTTGCGGTTGTGCTCGGAGAGGGTGACGGCGAACTTGTGAGTGCCGTCCATGGCGGCGCTGGCGCAGAAGAAGAGGTAGCCGTGGCGGTCGGGATTCAGGACGGCCTCAAGGCTGGCCTTGTCCGGAACGCAGATAGGGCCCGGAGGGAGGCCTTCATGGAGGTAGGTGTTGTAGGGCGAATCGTACTCCAGATGCTTGAACAGGATCCTGTTTAGCGTGAAATCATAGCAGAAAGCCACGGTCGGATCGGCCTGGAGCCTTATGCCCTGGCGGAGGCGGTTGAGGTAGACACCTGCGATGGACGGATACTCCGGGGCATAGTTGGACTCGCACTTCACGATCGAGGCCACCACGGAGACCTGCCTGGGAGTCAGACCCAGAGCCTCGGCCTTGGCGAGGTTCTCCTTCGACCAGAATGTGTCGTAGGCAGCCTTCTGCTTGTCCAGGATGTCCTTCATCGAGGCGGTCCAGTAGACCTGATAGGTGTCGGGCATGATCAGCGAGAAGACATCCTGCGGGGTGAAGCCGTAGCCTGCCAGAAGGGCGGTGTCGTTCAAGGCATCAGCCACCGAAGCGGAATCCAGCATCATCTGGTTGCTGATCTTACGGGCGATCCTGCCTTTAAGCCTCATCGTGCCGGACAGCACCAGATTGACCGGCGACTGCCAGCCGTTCCTCAGCATCCTGACCAGATAGATGCTCGGCTTGTTCTTCTCCACAACGTAGTGGCCAGGCTCAAGATCACTGTCAGTCAAGCCCTTGCGGATCACCCTCGCAAGGCCGTGGCGGTCGGCGACAATGCTGTCCGGGATCTGGGCGACCACCTCATCGACAGTCATCCCGGGGCGGACGTACAGATCGGCCTTCCCGGAAAAATTCGGCTTGCGGTTGTCGGCGAACCAACGGCCACCGACGGCGGCAAGAACAACAACCAGCACCAGAGCGGCGACCAGAGCCACCAGTTTCCACTTCCTCATCACTTTCTCGATCTCTTGCCGCGAAGGACGATCGTGTCACCCTCGCGAGGTTTATAATCCGCTGAGAATCCGTTCATCTTGACCACGCTCGACATCCTCACGGCGAAACGCTGGCAGATGTCGCGCAGTGACTCCTCATCCTCGCCCACGATGTACTTGTCAAGCCCCTTCTCGGACTGCTTCTTCTTCGCCTGAAGATAGACCACCGTGCCAGGCAGAAGTTCCTCAGGACGAGACAAATCATTGAACCTCAGCAACTCATTCAAATAAAGATGGTACGACTGCGCGATGCTCGAATAGGTCTCCCCTTCCACCGAAGTGATGAACGGAACACCGTTGCGGGAATATGCCTCCCTGGTCAACGAGAACCTGAACACCTCAAGTCCCGTCTTGTCAATCCGCTTAGGCTCCTCCAACGACAGAGGCGAGGCCGGTATCACATCCGGAGCAGGCTCGGCCTTCTGGTGCCTCTTCCTGGCCTTGCGGCTCTTCCGCGCATCCTTGCGGGCCTTCTCCACGCTGGCCGACGACGGCTTCCCGTCCGAGGAGACCTTCGAACCGCCGGACGAGGCGACAGCCTTGTTGTCAGGAGCCTTGGCAAGACGCTCGGAGTCCTCGGTGGTCATGGTGTCATATTCATAAAGCCTGTAGTCCTCGATGTACTTTATGAGCTTGGCCGGATAGTTGGGATCGGTGGCGTAGCCGGCCTTCTTCAAGCCGTAGGCCCATCCCTTGTAGTCGGTCGTCTTGAGGTCGAAGAGGAACTTGTAGCGGTCCCGGTAGCGCAGGAAGTCCGAATGATCCTGGAACGACTCCTCAGCGGAGTCATAGACCCGGAAGCACTCCCCTTTCGCGTCGTCATCGTAGCGCATCGACTTGCCTTTCCAATCCTTGTGGCACTTGATACCGAAATGGTTGTTGCCCTCGGTCGCCAGCGACGAAAGCCCGTAGCGGGACTCCAGTATGCCCTGGGCGAGCGTTATGCTGGCCGGCACCCCGCTGCGGTACATCTCCCTGACCGCCGTCGGAGCCCATTTCTGAATGTAGCGCTCCTGCGGCGTGCCTTGGGCGGCAGCGGCCAACTGAAGCAGAAGAAGACTTATGAATATGATAACCTTTTTCATCCCGTAACAATTCTACAAAGTGTAAACATACACAAAAATCCGCTGTTTTCCCGCCACCTGCGGACAAAAAAGATGCTGTAAGGAGGAAATCTTTAGTCAAACTTCACCAGCGGAATGTCGAAGACGGCCTTGTCGCGCGCCGCGTAGGTCTCGGGAAACACCGTCCGGCACTCGGACTCGTAGAGGCCGATGTCATAGCGCCGGGACGAATAGTGGCCGATGACGAGTCTGCCCACACCCGCCTTCAAAGCGCAGGACGCGGCCTGGAGCGTCGTGGAGTGATGCCGCCGGGCGGCCTCGTCGGCAAGCTCGGCCGGATAGGTGGTCTCATGGTAGAGAATGTCTACCCCCTTCACCCATGAGGCCAGCTCCGGAAACGGAGCGGTGTCGCTGCAATAGGCGAAAGACCGGGGATTGTACGGCTTGTAGCCAAGTTCCTCGAACGGCAGCACCTCCTTGGTGCCGTCCGGAAGCTCACGGACGACATCCTCGCCTCTTTTCACCGTCCCGATTTCGGTGAGCGATAGGGAATATTCATCAATCTTCCACTTCTTCACATTCATCTGAGGCTCCTTTTCCCGGAAAAGCCAGCCGAAGGTGTCGATCTTGTGGTTGAGCGGGAAGGCGTAGATCTCCAGCGATCTCGAATGGTAGACCTCCTGAGGCGACTTCATCGTCATAGGAATATGCCGTATCTCGAAAGGGATGCCATCGCCGTAGTAGGAAAGGAAGAATTTCAGGATCGGGCCGAAGCTGACTGGAGCGTAGATGTTCAGCGGCGACATCCTGCTGAGCATTCCCATCGTGGAAAGCAGGCCGAAAAGTCCGAAGACATGGTCGCCGTGGATGTGCGAGATGAAGATCGAGTCTATCTTCATCGGAGAGATACGGCACTCCTGAAGGCGCGTCTGCACGCCTTCTCCGCAATCTATTAAAAATGAGCGCCCATGTACGGAAAGTACCTGAGCGCTCTGATTCCTTCCGGGGCCGGGCTTGGCCGAAGCCGTACCCAACACCGTCAAAGTAAAATCCATGGATTATTCACCTTTCTCGAGCTTGTCCTTGAGGGCAGCGAGCTCGCTGATGTCACCGAGGGTGGTCTTCTCCAGGTTGGAGTTGATCTTCTTGACCGCCTTCTTGGTGTTGTCAGCCTCAACGGCCACCTTCTCGGCCTTGGCCTCAGCGTATGTCCTTACGTGTGAAAGAAGGATCCTGCGGGTGCTTCTCCTGAGCTCGATGACCTTGAACGGAAGTATCTCGCCCACTACAGCCTGCTTGCCGTCCTCCTTGATGAGGTCGCGGCTGAACGCGAAGCCCTCGTCGTCACCCTCAAGCTTGATGTTGGCGCCCTTGTCGGTAAGGGAGGCAACCGTACCCTCGACAACGGAGCCTACAGGGTATTTCTCCTCGATGGCATCCCAAGGATTAGGGGTGAGCTGCTTGTGGCCAAGGCTGAGCTTGTGGTTGGCCTCGTCGAAGTCAAGGATCTGAACGTCGATGACATCACCAGGAGCCACGAGCTCTGAAGGATGCTTGATCTTGTTCCAAGAGAGGTCGCTGATGTGGATGAGTCCCTCAACACCGTCCTCTGGCTCTGCGAACACACCGAAGTTGGTGATGTTGCGTACGACAGCCTTGTGAACGGAACCTACAGGGTACTTGTCACGGATGCTCTCCCAAGGGTTAGGGGTGAGCTGCTTCAGACCGAGGGACATCTTCCTGTTCTCACGGTCGATGGAGAGAACCTTTGCCTCTACCTCGTCACCTACCTTGAGGAACTCCTGAGCGCTGTGGAGTCTTGGAGACCAAGACATCTCAGACACATGGATGAGACCCTCGACACCCGGCTCGATCTCTACGAAAGCGCCGTAGTCGGCGATGAGGACAACCTTACCCTTGACAACGTCGCCTTCCTTGATGTTGGCGTCGAGGTTGTCCCAAGGATGAGGGGTAAGCTGCTTGTAGCCAAGGGCGATTCTCTTCTGCTGAGGATCGAACTCCTTGACGACAACCTTGATCTTCTGGTCAAGGGAAACGACCTCCTCAGGGTTGTCGATCCTGCCCCAAGACAGGTCTGTGATGTGGATGAGACCGTCAACACCGCCGAGGTCAACGAAGACTCCGTAGTTGGTGATGTTCTTGACGGTACCCTCGAGGATCTGTCCCTTCTCAAGCTTGCTGATAAGCTCAGCCCTACGCTGCTCCTGCTCGGCTTCGAGAAGAGCCTTGTGGGAAACGACAACATTGCGGAACTCCTGGTTGATCTTGACGATCTTGAAGTCCATTGTCTGGTTGACGAAAGCATCGTAGTCGCGGATAGGCTTGATGTCGATCTGTGAGCCCGGGAGGAAAGCCTCGATTCCGAAGACATCGACGATCATACCGCCCTTTGTGCGGGTCTTCACGAAGCCCTTGACAATCTCGTCGTTGTTGAACGCCTCGTTGACCCTGTCCCAAGACTTGAGGGCGCGCGCCTTCTTATGGGAAAGGATGAGCTGGCCTTTCTTGTCCTCTGCGGACTCAACGTAAACCTCAACCTTGTCACCGACCTTGAGGTCTGGATTGTAACGGAACTCAGGGGCCTGGATGACACCCTCGCTCTTGTAACCTATGTTGACGATAACCTCTCTCTTGGAGATGGCGGTAACGGTTCCTTCAACGACCTCGTTCTCCACGATCTTGGAGAGAGTCTGGTCGTAGGCGTCCTCGATGGACTTCTTGTCGGCGCTGCCGTAGATCTCGGCGCCACCCTCGAAAGCGTCCCAATCGAATTTGTCAGGAGCTATCGAAGCATTGAGAGCTGTTTTCTTCCTGGCTGGAGCCTCGGCCTGCGGAGCCTCCTGTACCGGAGCCTCTACCTGGGCTTCCTCAGCCACTTTCTTTGTTTCTTCTGCCATAATGGTAATTAAAAGATAACTAGTTGTTTAACAATATTTCTGAGCCCTACCGGACACGCCGCGAAGGCGCGGGCGGTCAAAAGGCTCGCAAAATTAGGCAAAAATATCTGATTTACAATGATTATGAGACAAAAATCAAAGCAACTTGTTTTTTTTGAAGAGATAGATGACGAGAGCCACCGTCAGCACCATGATCCCGAGAAGCAGAAGCCACATCCCGCCCTTGTCCATCAGCGGCAGCGGGACGTTCATTCCGTAGAAACTGGCCACCAGCGTAGGCGGCATCAGAAGCACGGACACAAGGGTGAAGATCTTCATGATCTTGTTCTGGTCCAGGTTGATCAGACCGACTACCGTGTCCTGGAGGTACTCCAGCCTCTCGAAACCGAAGTTCGTGTGGTTGATCAGGGAGTTGATGTCCTGGAGCAAGACCGAGAAGCGCCTGTGCAGCTCCTTAGGATACTTGTCGCTGCGGAGCATGTTCGAGATCAGGCGCTGCTTGTCCACGATGTTCTCGCGGACGAGCATCGTGTTCTCCTGCAGCTGATTGATGTCCAGGAGGAAATCCTCGTCGATGTCCTCCTGCTGGTTGATTCGCTTGCTGTACTGGGAGACCTCCTTGCTCATCAGCTCGATCATGTCGGCGTCCAGATCGACACGCTGCTCCATGATGCTTGCGAAGACCGTGTAGCCGTTGGGATAGTACTGAGGCATGGCCACGATCCTGCGCTGAAGCTCGGTGAAGCTACGCAGAGGAACATCCCTGAGCGTGGTGAGGCAATGGCCCACGAAGGTGAAGGAGACAGCCTCCATCGAGTAGTCCTCCGGTCCCGGCATCAGGAAGTTGGTGTTGGCGAAGATCGCGTCCTCGGTCTCCGAGAAACGGGACGAGCTCTCGATCTCCTCGGCCTGCGCGCGGCTCTGGATCTCCTCCCCGAGGAAATCGTCCACCGTGTGCTTCTCCTCACCCGAAGGGGAAAGGATGTCGATCCAAAGGACATCGTCCCTATTCATCTTGGAAAGCTCCGTCTCTGACTGGGAAACCAACAGTTTGCCGTTCTTCCTGTAGAAAATAGCGATCATACTATTCCTGTTTTATCCTTTGGCGGCCCCGGATGGCGAAACACTCCCCGAAACCCTTGCCAAATCGTTACCAACACATTACTTAACGCTTACTTACGGAGAAGTCAGTCCGCAAAATTAGGAATATTTTCGCAAAAACGGGAAAAAAAGTGTTCGTTTGACGGACTTTCAAGTAACTCTGTAACTCACACTTTCAGAAGGACGCCAAGTCCTATGAGCATCAGCACGCCACCGCCGACGATCTCGGCGGGGCGTCCGAACCTCCGCCCGATCTTCTGTCCCCCGAACATTCCTCCTGTCACGGAGAGGATGGTCACGCAGAAGACGGCGGAAAGGTTCATCACCATCTTGGCGGACGGCACGGATCCCATCGACAGGCTCACTCCGACGGCGAAAGCGTCGATGCTTGTCGCGACGGCTCCGATGACGACGTTCCTCAGCCCGTTCAGGTCATGGGCGTCCACCTTGTTCCTCACGGCCTGGAGCATCATCGACCCGCCCACATAAAGCAGCAGGAGGAATCCGATCAGACTCGCGATCCTCTGCACATGACCTACGAATATGTCGCCGAACATCCAGCCCAGCGCCATCAGGGTCGTCTGCACGACACCGAACACGATGGCGATAGGAACGACACTCCTCCACGACACACTCCTGAGCGTGACGCTGGAGCAAGTCGAGACCGCGAAACAATCGGCACAGAGGGAGGCCGCCAGAAGCAGCGACTCCGCTATTGATAGAAACATTGTCAAGCTAGCGTCTTATAAAGTAGCAACAGATTACTAAGGCTTGAAAGCCTGACGGTTGACGATGGAACGGCCCAGGGTCAGCTCATCGGCATATTCAAGGTCATCGCCGAAGCCGAGCCCCCTCGCGAGCGACGAGACCTTCACCCCGAAGGAGGCGATCTGGCGGTAGATGTAGAACGATGTGGTCTCGCCCTCCACGTCTCCGCTCAGCGCCAGGATGACCTCTGTCTCCTCCGGCCTGGCATCCGCCTGAGCGGTCATATTCCTAATCCTTTCCACAAGGCCGGCGACCGTGATGTCGGATGGGCCGACACCGGCGATCGGCGAGATGATTCCGCCCAGCACGTGATAGACTCCGTGGTACTGGCCGGTGTTCTCTATGCTCATCACGTCGCGGACGCTCTCGACAACACAGATGGTCTTGCGGTCGCGCGAGTTGTCGGAGCAGATCGAGCACACGTCATCATCCGAAATCATCCAGCACTCCCGGCAGTACCTCGCCTCGTCACGCATCCTGACGATCGAGTCCGCGAAATGGTGGACGTTCTCGGATGGCTGCCTGAGAAGGTGCAACGCAAGGCGCAAGGCGCTGCGCCGGCCCACTCCCGGAAGGGAGCCTATGGCCTGCACAGCGTCCTCAAGAAGCTTTGAAGGGAATGACTCCGGGACTGTCATCTACTTTCCGTTCTGATAGGCGTTCACGGCGGCGCGCACCTGTCCGTGCTCAAGCAAGAGCTTGCGGGCGAGGTCGTAGTCCTCGATTCCGGTCTCCTCCATGATCATCCTCGTGCCTCGGTCGACCAGTTTCTTGTTGGTGAGTTGCATGTCCACCATCCTGCTGCCGTGGACGTGTCCGAGACGGATCATCGAGACAGTGGAAATCATGTTCAGAACCAGTTTCTGCGCTGTTCCGGCCTTCATCCTAGTGCTTCCGGTCACGAACTCCGGGCCGACGACCACCACGACCGGCACCTCAGCCGCGGCGGCCACCGGCGAGCTCTCGTTGCAGGTGATGCAGCCGGTCAGCATGCCGTTGGCGCGGGCCGTCTTCAAGGCACCGACAACATAAGGGGTTGATCCTGAGGCAGCGATGCCGATCACCACATCATTCACTGTCGGGGAATAGGCCTGGAGGTCTCTCCATCCTCCCTCGACGTCGTCCTCCGCTCCTTCCACAGCGTCGCGGATGGCGCTGTCACCACCGGCCATGAAACCGATGAACACGTCGTGGACTCCGTAGGTCGGAGGGATCTCGGAAGCGTCCACGATGCCCAGACGGCCACTCGTCCCGGCTCCGAGGTAGAACACACGACCGCCGAGAGGAACCCTCTCCACGATGCCGTCCACAAGTTTCTGAATCTGCGGTATCGCTCCGGCCACAGCGACCGGAACCGTTCTGTCCTCAGTGTTGATGGCATCCAGCAACTCCACCGTGGACATTCTCTCAAGGTGGTCATACCTTGATGACTGTTCTGTTCTCCTATTGTCTTCCATAATTTATCTTCTCCCTAAATGGTACTCTACCAAACCCTCTATCGGCGCGGCGATGATGGTCGAGAAACGGATTCCGTAAGGTTCGGCGACCTTCCTGAGGATGTTCCTGTTGGCATAGCCGAAACCGCCAACGACACCCACCGGGTACCTGTCAATGTCGTACTGCATCAATGCCCTCTCGATGAAGTCCCTGAAATTCTGCTCGACAAGGCCGCGGACATATTCACAGGTGTCGTACCTCTGAAGAATCCACGGCGCGAATGAGCCGAGATACTTTGAAGGAGCCTCGCCACGGTAGACGTTCTGCACGACGGTCATGTAGTCAACCTTGAAATCCCTGGCGAAATCGCCCGCGACCGGCTCCGGCACGAGTCCCTTGAGGAAATCGCCCATGAATAGCCTGCCAAGCCTCGCGCCGCCGCCCTCGTCTCCGAGGATGAATCCGGCAGAGCGGACGTTCTTCACCACATTCTCCCCGTCGAAAAGACAGCTGTTGGAGCCTGTGCCCATGATGGCCGCCACTCCGGGCTTGTGGCCGCACACGGCACGCGCCGCGTCCAGAAGATCCGAGGCATATTCAATCTTCGCCTCCGGGAACAACGACCTGAGCACGTGATCCAGTCCCTTCGCCTGCGGAGGCACCTTCTCACCTTCCGGCACAATCAGACCGGCGGCGTAGAAATGGACCTCGGACACCTTTGAGTCCAGTCCCTTGGCCTTGAACTGGGCCATCGCCTCGGCCACAATCCCCTCGATGACATCCTGCGGCATAGTGGCCAGGTTCATGCCGGCGGTCCTTACGTCGATCGGCTCCCTGTCCTGCGCCGCGGCGCACCAATCTGTCTTGGTGGCACCACTTTCAACGATTATTATCATATTCCTTATTCCTAAAAATCAGAGTCACAAAGTTACTGTTTTTATCTTCTATCTCAAAGCTTTCCTCATAACCGGGTAAAGTTTGTCCACGTAGCGCATCATGCCCAGGTCGGTCAGATGGATCCCGTCCACGGTCGCCTCGCCGTCATCGCCGATCATACCCTCCGTGTCCACATAGTACAGCTTCTTCTCGCCGGCTTTCTTCAGCCTCCTGTACAGCGCCTTCTGCGCCTCGTTCTTGGATGTGACCTCCTCCAGCATATTCCTGTCAAAGCGGGTGTGAGGGAAGGTCGGATCCTCCACAAAGATCACCGGCACGTCCGGGAAAGCCTGCCGGACGATGCGGAAGAAGCGCTCCCCCCTCTCGTCGATCATCTCGGCTGTGGAGTTGGGAACATAGTCCAGCACGATCAGAGCCGGATTCTGTGCCCTTGTGATGTACTCCGCGATCTCGTAGTCCAGCCAGGCGTTGCCGCTGAATCCGAGATTGATGATCTCGCGGTCAAGCTTCCTGCCAAGGATGGCGGTGAATGCCATCCCGGGACGGGACGCGCAACCTCCCTGAAGGATGCTCGTGCCGTACATCACGATCGGCCGGTCGGATCTCGGGCTGTCAATCGACGGAGCCTCGATCACGGCTCCCTCGTCCACACCGATCTCCAGCGAGCTGATGCCGTTGTACAAAGAGAGGTAGAGCATGTACTCCCTCATGGACGGCTCCATGTTGGAGACCATCGTCTTGTTCTTGACCTCCTTGTCACGGCCTCCCCATTCGAAACCGCTGCCCGCGAATCTCCAGCCGTCCTTCTCTGTCAGGATGTAGAGATCCAGTCCGCTGTCGCCGACATCGGCCATGTGCGGCATGTACTGCCGTGGGGAAAGGGATCTCCATCTGGCGCGGATCTGCGTCGAATTGGAGCGGAACCGGATGTAGAGACCGGCGGAGTTCCGGCCAAGATCCCACATCGATTTCCTTACCACGCCCTCAAACTCCTTGGGAAGACGCTCGTAGCGGGCGGAAGTGGCCTCGACACACTTACCGTAAAGCGGAAAAGCGGAAGCGTCGTGATAGACAACGGCCTTCTCCTGGGCGGAAGATGGCGACCAGAACAGGACGGCGACTGCCGCCGCAAAAAGGAATCTCTTGATGCTCATAGTGTTAATCATTATATTCATTCATCAGTTGACATATTTCCCGTTTCTTATCCAATGGAACAAGCCATAGACAGCCGCCGCCACATAGGCAAGATAGAGGACGGCGAGCCAGTGCTGTCCGCCGTCAAGGCACATCACGACGAGGGCCGTGTTGGCGACAATCCAGACCAGCCAGTGGTACGGGATGGAGCGTCCCAGCCAGAATGTGGCGACCACGCTCATCGAAGAGGTCACCGCGTCGAGAAACACATTCGAGTCGCCGGCGAGGCGAAGGGCCCAGATCAGGACCGCCGTGCCTGCGACGAACGCGGCGAGGCTCCAAAGGGCCGTCTTTGTCCCGAGGCGGTTGAGATGGATGGACGCAGCGGCATCGCCAGCCTCCGCCTTCATCGCCCGGCTGTCCTTGCGCCACTGGTACAAACCCCAGACCGACATCCCGGCGTAGTAGATGTTCAAGGCCATGTTGGACCAAAGGTGCTGGACGGCGAATGAATAGGCGCACGCAAGTCCCGTTGCGATCCCGAAGTACCACATGCTGTTCTTCTGAAGCACTTCCAGAACAATGTACGGAACGCCCGTCACCAGGGCGAAGATCTCTATAAGCTTGATTAAGTCCATAAACTAAAAAACCGCTTGTCGAATGCAAAATTAGGCATTTTCAAGCGGTTTTCAATTGAATGTTCCTATTATTCAGGATCAGATCAGCGTCACCAGCACATAGAGCCAGTGGGCGACGAATGCGGCGGCAAGTCCTCCGATCGTGTGGGCGAGGATCGCCTTAGGGGTCAAATCCCTGTAGCCGAGGGAGTCCAGCATGGCGGTGTGCGTGCTGAGGAAGCCGCTCCAGCACATACCGATGGCCGTGAACACGGCGATGGCATTGCCGTCGGCCCAACCGCTGGCCACAAAGTTAGGCACAAGGCTCAAGGCCGCTCCTACTGCTCCCAGAGACGTGATCGGGAAGGCGATAAGGTGCGGATCGTCGAATCCGAACAGCGCCTTGAAGACGAAGTCTATCTTGTCGGCGAGCCAAGGAAGGGCCTCGACACCCTCGTAGGCGGCTCCGGTGTAGGTTCCCGCGGCGGAAGGGCCGAAGGTCAGGATCATCACGAAGGTCGAGATGATAAGGACTCCCGGAATGATGGACATACCGACATCGACTCCGGAACGTCCGCCGTCCAGAAGGCAGTCCAGCACCCTGGTGAACAGGGACTTCTTCGACTCGATCTTCTCCTCTTCCTCAACATCCTCGACATCCTCGCACGCATCCTCCGTAAGATACTGTGGATAAGCCTTGAGGGTGAACCGCTGCATAAGCCTTGTCGAGACGATGCATCCGCAGAAAGAGCCGAAGAGACCGATGAGGGACTCCTTGAAGAAGCCTTGGCCCATCATGAAGACGATCACGATGAGTCCCATGCCGAAAGCGGTACCGAAATTGGTCAGGGAGATCAGCTGGTACTTCTTGAAATACCTGCTGAACCTCTTGTCCTTGGAAAGGGAGATGATCGCAGGGTTGTCCGAAAGAAATGTCATCACGGCTCCAAGCGAGGCCACACCCGGAAGGTTGAACAGCGGCTTCATCAGCGGACGCAGGATCTTCTCCAGCAGCGTCACCACTCCGAACTCGGCGAAAAGCCGGCTGAGGGCACCCATCAGCACGCAGATGGACATCAGGTAGAACACGGTGTTGATCAGCAGGTCGTGGGCTGTCTTCATCACGGTGTTCAGCATGTTGGCCGTCCCCATTGAAACGCCGAGATAGGCGAAGAACACGATGATGACGACGAGGCAGACCACCCCGGCCAGGACTGAGTTCTTGGACGATTTCTTATTGGTCTTTTCCATGATAGAAATGTTTGCGGAATAATGAGGGAGCCTAATTGCCGAGCAGACTCATCCTCCATGTGAGTCCGAAGCTAAGGAACTGGCTGTCAGGGAGAAGGCTTCCAGCAGGGTTGCCGTTGTCCCCGAAGGTGTGGCAGAGGGCGGCGTGCAGCCTGACTCTCTTGTCGGCGAGCGGGAAATACTCCACGCCGCAGCCGACCCTTCCGATCGAGGTGCCGGGAGACACGCACCAGTCCCCTTCCTCATCGAGGTCATTGCGGTCATAGCTTGCCTTGCCGAAGACCTTGAGCCTGTCGTTGAATGAATATGTCACCTTGCCGATGAGCGTGAAGTCCCGCAGGAACGACATCTTGTCCACGAGCGACCTGTTCATGAAGTCTGCGAACACGCAGAAGTTCCCGAAGGTGAACTGGTTGCCGAGAGCCAGATAGTTGATGAACTTTCCGGGGAGATATTCGATAAGATTCAGCGACCAGATGGAGTCGAAGCAGCCACGGTTGCCGTTCCACATCAGGTTGTAGGCGTACAAGTCGCTGTGCTCCCGCCTGAACGGACTCTGGCAGACCTGGAATGACAGCCTGTCGCGCCCCTGGTCGAAAGAATAGCCCGCGCTCACTCCCATCTGGTAGCAGGCGATGTTGCTGCAATATTCAGAGACAAAGTAGATGTCGATCGGAGCGAGGTCATATTCATAACCCCCGATCGCGACGATCTGCTTGCCGCCGGAGAAGTTCCAGCGCTCGTCCGGGCGGTAGGTCAGGTACAGGAAGTCGGTGGCGTTGAAGAAAGACTCGCTGCCGTGGCCACGGTAGAGCCTCTGGCGGTAGTTGTAGGAGAAATGCCCTCCCAGATCACCGCCGATCACGATGCTGACATTCTTGCCCTTGAAGCCGCAGTTGTCCTTGACCGCGTCCCCACCTTGCCATTCACGTTGATAGTCAACCCTTGCCATAAGACCGATGTTCACCGGGCCAGCCTCTTGGGCCGCCAAGGGAAAAGTTATGAAAAGTAACAAAAATGCCGAAAACAGCGATGATTTGATACGCATATTAATTATGTGGTTCCTATTTCGGGGCAAAATTAATCATAAAATACAGAACGCCAAATTTTACTGACACATAAATGCACACGAATTTCAGAGCGGCGGCCTGAATGTTTTTAATGAATATGGTTATCTTTGTGCCGAGAACAGAAATGAGACCGCACCGCATCACATACCCGGCATTATTACTTTCCGCGCTGATCGCCTCATCCACAATGGCTTACGGAGCGGATGAGCGGATCGACACCCTGTCGTCCTCGAAGGTGTCGTCATCCTACGGGAGCATCGTCGTGCCTCAGAGGATCACCGGTAAGGAGCTTAAGGCCTCCGCCAACATCTCCGAGGCCGTGCGGCGGTTCGCCGGCGTGCAGGTGCGCGACTACGGCGGAGTCGGGGGCCTCAAGACCGTCAATGTCAGGAGTCTGGGAAGCGAGCACACTGGTGTGTTCATCGACGGGATCCAGGTTGACAACGCGCAGAACATGCAGGTTGACCTCGGTCGTTTCAGCACGGACAACCTCCGGAGTGTCAGCCTGTTCAACGGGCAGAAAGCGTCGTTCCTGCAAAGCGCCAGGGAGTACTCCTCGGCAAGTTCGGTCTACCTGGAGACCGCCCGCCCGGAATTCGGCCGGCGAAAGTGGAACCGGCGCGTCTGGATCCGGGGAGGCTCGTTCGGGACATTCTCTCCCGGACTGACGCTGGAGAGGCTGCTTCGCGGCGGGGCTTCCCTTAGGCTGACCGGAGAGGCTGTGTCATCCGATGGCCGGTACAGGTTCCACGTCAGTGATTTCAGGCATACTCCCGAAGGGACGATGGCAGGCTACGACACGGTGATGACCCGCCGCAACTGCGACCTTCGGAGCGTCCGGGCCGAGGCTCAGCTTTTCAGCGGAAAAGGTTCAGGATCAGACTGGCGCCTCCACGCCTACTACTACGATTCGGAGCGCGGGCTGCCCGGCCCGGTCTTCAAGAGAGCCGGCGGGTACCCTCTCAGCGAGGACAGACAGGCGGACAGGAATATGTTCGCGCAGGGGCGGTGGAGCGACCGCCTGGGGGCGCGGCTGACGGTGTCGGCCAGGTTCAAGTACGCTTTCGACAAGCTGGAATATCTTGATTTTCCGGAACTTCGTCCCGAGGCCAATCCTGCCGACTTCACCTACAGGAACCACACGGCCTATGTCTCGGCAGCGGCCTTGGCCGACATCCTCGACTGGTGGAAAGTGAACGTGGCTGCGGATGTTCAGTACGGCCATCTGAGCGCCAATCTGCGGGATTTCAGCTCCCCGGACAGGACAACCGTCTACACTTCCCTCACCAATGTCTTCAGCCTCGGAAGCCTGGAGGCTTACGCCACACTTCTGTACCTGAACGCCCGCGATTCGTTCCGGAATCCGGGAAGCGGCAGGGGCAAGGCCTCAAGGGATGCCTTCATGCCGTCGGTCGTGGCAAGGCTGAGATTGTCGGACGGGCTGAGCGTCAATGGTTTCGCCAAGAGGTCGTACAGACTTCCGACCTTCAACGACCTCTACTACACCACGACCGGGAGCAAGTCCCTGGCCCCCGAGGACGCGACACAGCTGGATCTCGGACTGGACTGGAGCATCCCGACCACCGGCCTGACGATCAAGGCGGACATCTATCACAACAGCCTGAAAGACAAGATTATCGCTGTTCCGACCTCCAACCAGTTCCGCTGGTCGATGTACAACATCGGGAAAGTTAGGATTCTTGGGGCGGATGTCAGCGCCGCCTACGAAAAGACTTTCGGCAGGATCCTGCTCGGATGCCGGGGCAGGTACACCTACCAGAAGGCCACGGATCTGAGTGACCGGGAGGCTGTCACCTACAAAGGGCAGATTCCGTACATCCCGCTGCACAGCGGCTCCGGGAACATATTCATGGAAATCCTCGGATGGCGGCTCGACGCGACGTTTTTCGCGACGGGCGAGAGGTTCTCCTCGTCGGCGAACCTGCCGGCGTACAGGATCGCGCCGTGGCAGACGCTGGACGCTTCCCTGAGCAAGTCCTTCAAGCTGACAGGCAGCGAGCTGGCCCTACGGATAAGCCTCAACAACATCCTTGGCGAGAACTACGAGATCGTCGACAACTACCCGATGCCGGGGACAAACCTCATCGCCAGGCTTGAATATTCTTTCTGATTCCTGAATATTCTTGAATATTCCATCCGATTGTAGTATCTTAGTGGCCGTAACGGTCCGCTGACGCAACCAATCAAGTTCTTTAAAATACAATGAAAAAAATTGCACTGCTGGTTTTCAGCACGCTGCTGGCCTCGATAGTGGTCAGCTGCACAAAAGATGAAACCACCTCTAAGGATGCAGGCCTTACGGGTGTCAATGTCGCAGTAGGTGAAAAAAACGGGAAGTTCGACAAGTTGTTCGTCCTCAACGAAGGCAACTTCCAGAAGAACAATTCCACTCTGGATTTCTTCAGATTCTCTGACGGAAACTACATTTCAGACGCCTTCGGGCAGATCAATCCTACTATTGTCCAAGGACTTGGAGACACGGGTAACGACCTCGCTCTCCAAGACGGCAAGCTATGGCTCGTGATGAACGGGTCAGGCGTGGTCCACGTGGTTGACGCCAAGGACGAGACCTACCTGTCCTCCGTCACTGTGCCGGATCCGCGCTACATCGCTTTCGACGGGTCACACGCCTACGTAAGTTCCTATGCCGGAGCGGTCTACGGCGGAGAGGAGACCAAAGGCAAGGTCTACAGAATCAATCTTGAGACCTACAAGGTCGATGGCGAGGTCGAGGTAGGCTGTCAGCCGGAGGGTCTGGCTGTCACCGGAGGCAAACTCTATGTGGCCAACAGCGGCGGTTACAACTATGTCCACGAATCTACGGTGAGCGTGGTCAGTCTGGCCTCGTTCAAGGTGGAGAAGTCCATCCAGGTGGCATCGAACCTGCATTTCATGGCCGCTGACGGCAACGGTGGCGTCTGGGTGTCAAGCTACGGAGAAAGCACCTGGTCACAGGACGCTTCCGGCCAGTGGGTCCAGTCGATGTCCGAGCCAATGGCTCTCTACAGGATCACCGGCGGCAAGGCCGAGGTGGTGAAGGATGTCCATGTCAGCTGCATGACGCTTTGCGCCAACGGCTTCATCTACGCCATAGGCAACGCCGACGAACTCACCGGCGGCTTCGCCAACACCCTGTACAAGGTCAGCACTAAGGACGGCTCGGTGGTGAGCGCCGCTTTGTCAGGCACTGACGCCGCCAAGGTCGCCAATCCTTACGGCATTCTCGCCAACCCGGACAACGGCGACATCTACATCGCCGATTCCGGCGCAGGCTACACCGATCCCGGCAAGCTCTGGTGCCTCACAAAAGACCTGACCCTGAAATGGTCGGCCACCACGGGCATGCTCCCCGCACACATGGTACTCTACTGATTCCGGCGCAAGTGCCCGGAACCGCCGCCATGTGCCTGACACTGTCAGACGTTTTGTCAGATGTGATTTTGAAATCACCCCCCGATAGCCATATCAGTAATTATTAAACGTTTAAACTAATAAAAATTTAAAATCTTTATAAAATTTAGCGTAACTTTGCACGGCATTTGAAGAGAAAACTTGCTGATAAAACGAAATTTCTAAACACATAGAATTATGGTATCATACAAAGATCTTGGCCTGGTCAACACCAGAGAGATGTTCGCAAAGGCCGTAAAGGGTGGCTATGCTATTCCTGCATTCAACTTCAACAACATGGAGCAGCTTCAGGCTATCATCCAGGCTGCCGCCGAAGAGAAGTCACCAGTGATCCTCCAGGTTTCCAAGGGCGCCCGCAACTACGCTAACCAGACCCTTCTCCGCTACATGGCAGAAGGCGCTGTACAGTACGCCAAGGAACTCGGATGGGAGCACCCGCAGATCGTTCTTCACCTTGACCACGGCGACAGCTTCGAGCTTTGCAAGAGCTGCGTTGACATGGGATTCTCATCAGTGATGATCGACGGTTCCGCTCTTCCTTACGAGGAGAACATCGCCCTCACCAAGAAGGTTGTGGAGTACGCTCACAAGTATGATGTCACCGTTGAGGCCGAGCTTGGCGTTCTCGCTGGCGTTGAGGATGAGGTTGCCGCTGAGGAGTCTCACTACACAAAGCCTGAGGAGGTCATCGACTTCGCGACCCGCACTGGCTGCGACTCACTCGCCATCTCCATCGGCACCTCACACGGAGCCTACAAGTTCAAGCCGGAGCAGTGCACAAGAGACCCTAAGACAGGCCGTCTCGTTCCACCTCCACTCGCTTTCGACGTTCTCCACGAGATCGAGAAGAAACTCCCTGGATTCCCTATCGTACTCCACGGATCATCTTCTGTTCCACAGGAATATGTTGACATCATCAACCAGTACGGCGGCAAGCTTCCTGATGCGGTAGGTATCCCTGAGGAGCAGCTCCGTGAGGCTTCCAAGAGCGCTGTCTGCAAGATCAACATCGACTCAGACTCACGTCTCGCCATGACCGCAGCCATCCGCAAGGTCTTCGTTGAGAAGCCAAGCGAGTTCGACCCGAGAAAGTACCTCGGCCCGGCCCGCGACGAGATGAAGAAGCTCTACGAGCACAAGATCGTTGACGTTCTCGGCTCAAACGGCAAGGCTGAGTAATTCAGATCCCGGATAAGATGAAGAAAACGGGGGCAACCTGATCGGTTGTCCCCGTTTTTTTGTGCGCGGGATGAGAGTCGAACTCACACGTCGCAATTGACACTAGCTCCTGAAACTAGCGCGTCTACCATTTCGCCACCCGCGCTCGAAGTGGATTGCAAAGATACAGATTATTTGTGAAAATGCAAACAAATCCGAGCTCAGGCGGCAAAAAATCTACCTGCTGTACTTTTTGAAAACCTTATTGATCAAAGATGACTTTGCGGTATAGTTCTCCAGCAGCGCGGCCTTGAGGGACTTCAGATCATTGACATAGTAATTGAGGCAGCTGCAGATGTCGGCACGGGTCAAACCGCCGGATTCCAGTTCGGAGAAGATCCGTGGAGCGAACCAATAATTCTGTCCGTAGCCAGGATCCCTGCCGTAACGCTCCTTGTACAAGGAGTTTTCCATGAAGTATCCCCACATCTCACCAACCTGGCAATAGCCGGCGTTCTCACCGTTTCCTGTACCATATGCATCGCCTGTGTTGATGAAGGACGTGATGATGTACGTCGCATACTTTCTCCAGTAGTCCGTCCCGACCTTGCTGAAATGGGAAGCATGCGCCATCTCATGTACCGTCGTGGAGTACAGTTCGGCATAATTGCCGTTTTTGTCCCTGGAGCCTATGGTGATGTCAGGAGCGAAGATCCTGATCAGTGAGGAGTACTTGCCAAGGTACTTGCTGACAAGCTTGCTGTCCAGCAGCGCCCCGTGATGCATCATCAGTGTACTGGAAGGCCTGAGAATATTCAAGATCCAGAATCTCAGATTCTTTGGAGGCATCGTGACACCGGTGGCCTGGCACTGCTTGTAGTAGTCATAGGCGGCATTGTTCACGGCGCATCTGCGAAACAGGGTCTTGTCGGAATTCTTGTCGATGAGGCAGTCCTTGCCTGTTGAAGGCCCTTTGCCCAATGCGGAGATGGATGCCGGCACAAGAATCAGATTCAAGCCGATCGAGAAGCCCGTCTTGTTCTTGAAGCAGATCCGGTAGTGAGGCTTGGCCGAGAATTTGGCCGAGAACTGATAGTGTCCCTTCTCGTCGGTGTAGGTCGTGGCGATCCTGACGAAAACATTGGCTACCACCTTCACACACGAGACACCGACAGTCTTCCTGCTTCTGAGATTGTCATCGATGATGGAGATCGTTCCCGACGGCTTCGACCTTGCCCTCGTCATCGGCTCCAGAAGGCCGCCGTTGCCGGTCAGTTCAAACGACATCCTCTCCACCGCTTCCCAGTCGTAATCCCCGGGGCTTCTCGTCTCCACATTCTCGTCAGGGATAAAGCATTCATCCAGAATCTCGTAGCATATCCCGTCCGGGAATTCGAAATCCGGAGGCACGACGGCGTACTGCCAGGTGATCTCACCCTCAGGAATCTCCGGGTCGTGGTAGTAATCTCCGTCCCTAAGGATCTCCCGGTCTATCGGATGATCCATCAGTTCCACGCCGAGCCGGGAGATACGGTCAAACTCCTCAACATTCTTCGGCAGGAATCTCACGTAGTAGTCCGTGACAGGGACATCAATGACCGCCCTTGTCGGATAGACAGCCGACAAGGCTTGCCTGACATTTGTCACGGAATAGGGATTCTCAAGCTTGCGGCCAAGTTCGATGCTCTCATGGCCAAGAAGCTCAACCTTTTCCTTTGTGCTGACAGGATCCGCCTCCACCAGAGACGTACCTTCTTTGCTGCAGGACACCAGCACCAGAACCGGCAGCATAATTTTGAAGAACCATTTCATCGTTCAGTTGGTTTTAGTTGTTTCGATGCAAAGGTATGGGGGAATAGCCGTGGACAGAAATATTCAACGGCTAAGTGAGGAATCGCCGTTCTTGGCAATTCGAGTGGCATTTCTTATCTTTGCAACTCACAAAAAATAAGAGAAAAAATGGCGGCATTCAGGAAAATCGTTGCTTACTCAGCGTCCATCGCATTGCTTCTCAATGCGGTAAGTTTTTCAGCAAAGGCACAAACGTATGAAACCCTGATCGAACAAAACCCGGAAAGGGCTGCGGGAGTCTATCATTACTATGAATATTCCCCTTCGGCTCTCACCAAGGCTCCGAAGGGGTACAAAGCGTTCTACATCAGCCACTACGGAAGACACGGATCGCGCTACCACACAAGCGCGGGCCTGTTCAAAGAGGCTGTCGAAAGCCTGGGAGCCGCTGAGAAATCAGGGCTTCTGACTCCGGAAGGAAAACTGCTGAAAGCCCGAATGGACTCCGTCTACGCCGAACACGCGGGAATGTACGGAATGTTGACCGAAAGAGGAGCGGCTGAGCACCGCGGGATCGCCGGAAGGATGTTCACGAACTACTCCGACGTGTTCAAAGGCTCACGGAACGAGGTTGAGTGCGTCTCAAGCTACTGGCCAAGATGCCTTATCAGCATGGCGAACTTCTCCTCCGCCCTGATGGAGCGGAACGGGGATCTGGAGTTCCACTATGTGACAGGCCCCAAATACCTGGACTACATCAGCATGGATCTCGACACCAAGGACGTGATGAAAAAAGCCAAAAACCTGAGGAAGCACCTGCGGGACAGCCTTGTCTCCTACGACCGGTTCTTCGAGGCCATCTTCACGGACAAAGCCAAGGCCGTCGAACTGGTACAGGATCCAAGAGTGTTCATGGACAATGTCTTCGTCGCAGGATGCATCAGTCCCAACACGCAGGGTCGCCCTGACATATTCAGTCATTTCACCGACAGTGAGTTGGTAAGTCTTTGGATTCCAAGGAACAACCACCTCTACTTCAGTTTCGGCATCTCGGCGGAGGAAGGCGACTACGTTGCCTCGATCGCCAAGCCTCTCATCAACGACATCGTGGCAAAGGCCGACGCTGCCGTCAAGCCTGAAAGCGGAAGGGCGGCGGATCTGAGATTCGGCCACGATGTCGGACTCCTGCCCCTCATCGGTGCCCTCAACATCAAGGGAATGGAGGAACGGTGGAACTCTCTGGAGGCGCACAGGCACTGGAACGCATTTGAGATGATGCCGATGGCCTCCAATCTACAGATGATCTTCTTCCGGAACAAGAAGGGGGACGTGCTTGTCAAACTTGTCTACAACGACAAGGAGACCTCGATTCCGGACCTCAAAGCCTTCTGCGGCCCGTTCTACAAATGGGAGGATCTCCGGGAGTACCTTGTAGAAACAGCAACCGCCATCACTGACGAGAACATCGTCAAGGACGGCGGCGACAAAGAGCGGACAGGTGTGTCCGGAATGTAGTCTAGAAATAAGCCACGGTCTTCTGCTCGATGGAAGACATCAATGAATTGGCCAGACGGCTGACACCGAACCGGAACAGTCCCTTGTTCAGCCAATCGTTTCCGAGGATGGACTTCACAATCGAATGATAGCAAACCGCATCCTTCGATGTGGAGATGCCTCCGGCAGCCTTGAAGCCGACCTTGCGTCCAGTCTTGTCATAGAAGGCCTTGATGCATTCGCACATGATGTAGGCGGCCATAGGAGTAGCGTTGACGCTGACCTTGCCTGTGGATGTCTTGATGAAATCCGCGCCTTCCTCCATAGCGAGGAGAGAGGCTTTGGCAATGTTCTCTGGAGTGACAAGAAGACCTGTCTCAAGGATGACCTTCAGGGTGACGGTGCGACCCAGTCTTGAGGCGGTCTCGTCGATGGCGGCGCGGATGGCCCTGATCTCAGCCCTCGCGGCATCGTCATCGCCAGCCATGAAAGCGTTCAGAGCCAGCACGATGTCGATCTCGTCAGCGCCAGCCTCAACGGCCATCTCACACTCCTTCACCTTAACCTCGACAAAACTTTGGGAGGTAGGGAAGCAACCGGCCACGGCAGTGACACGGACATCCTTGCCGGCGAGATTCTCCCTGACCACCGAAGCGAAGTTCGGATAGACACAGATCGAAGCCGGAAGCGGGTACTCAGGATAGTCAGCCATGAAGGCATTCACCTTCTCGACAAGCTTTTTCACTGATTCCGTGGTGTCCTCCGTGCGAAGGGTCGTAAGATCCATCAACGACATGCAGTTCTTAAGAACCTCTGAAGACGTGACATTGTCTATGTTGGCTGCGACAGCATCCAACCTCTTGGCGATACGTTCCTTATCAGGAGCATAGCCATACTTGGCAAATAAAGATTCCATATTATTCATTTTCAATATTTAACAATTAATCCAATCAATTCGTCAGCCTCTCACCTGTATCGAGAAGCCTTCGTCCACAAGCGGTTTCACCAGAGACCGCATCTCGTCTGCCGAGAATTTCACAAGATCCTTGGCCGGAGCCTCCCTGTCAAGAGTGTAGACCATGATCTCACGAGGCCGGAGCCTGCGGACGATGTCCATCCATCCGTTCAGAACCTCCGGCGAGGAGGAATCGAACTCGGAGGATCTAAGGAACATGGTCTGCAGCACGAAATCACCTTCAAACCTCATCAGACCGGCAACGATGTCATCCACGTGATACTCTCCCTGAGGCTGGTTTATCAAGGCCGCAAGCTCATCGGACGGCGCGTCGATCTTGAGAATAGGATTGTCCACCTTTCTCAACGCCTCAAAGACATCCTGACGGGACACCCTCGTGGCGTTGGACAGGACCGAGACCTTGGCATCAGGAAAATATTTGTCCCTGAGTTCCAGAGTGATGTCTATTATCCTGGCAAAGTCGGGATTCAGAGTCGGCTCGCCATCACCCGAGAAAGTGATGGAGTCTATCTGTACCGCATCCTGGCGGCATGCGTTAAGCTTCGCATCCAGAGCCTGCCGAAGCTCGGCGGCGGAAGGCAACCTTTTGTCCTCCCTGCCATCCTTGTTCCAGCCACACTCACAATAGACACAATCGAAATTGCACAGTTTCCCTTTCGTCGGAAGCAGGTTGATCCCCAATGAGGATCCAAGCCGCCTGGAGTGTATGGGGCCGAACACCAATTCTTCTCTCATCATGGCTAAACAATTCTCTTTGAGTGGCTCTCCGCCGTCAAGCGGCAATCGCCATCCAGATTATCTATCAAAACAAGACCCGGCCTCATGCCGACCCGTATCGACCCGAGCCCGTTCTCCTTGGAAAGGAACTCCGCGCCGTTGCGGCACGCCCAGAGCAGCATCTCCCCAAGTTCAAGCTCCGGAAACGAGCGCTGAAGGCAATACAGTTCCTTAACGATGTCCAGATCATCATTGCTGGAGAGGGAATCCGTACCGACCGTGATTCTCAAACCATTGCGCCGCATAAGTGACACCGGAGGCAATGCGTTATTAATGAATATGTTCGATAACGGACATAGAGCCACAAAGGGATGGTTCATCACCTCTTTCACGGCATCGATCCCCTCCTGATCCATGCAGACTTCGTGAACCAGCAGGATGTGTTCGTCAAACGGAGGCTCATGGACGGCCTTCAGACGGTCTATAAAATAGAGCAGCGAAGATTTCCCGGTAACCGGCGGGACACTCATGCCAGCTGCCTTGCGGTTGTCCCACATCGCTCCTCTTCCGTACTTAAGCATGTCTTCCTCCTCCTCGGTCTCTTCGGAATGGAAGGAGAGGAATCCTGACTTCAGGCCATCCGCCGAAGCGGCGGTGACGAGAGATGGACTCATCGTGTAGCAGGAATGAGGTGTGGGCGCGGCGTCAAGTCCAAAACTGTCAGCCACTTCCTTCAATCTTCTGACGGAATCCATCACAGCCGCGCAATCCTCCGGCTCGGTACCGAAAACCTCCAGGAAAGTCCTCGTGTACATCGGGGAGGATTTCTTGACCTCGAATGTGTCGGCACAGTTGCTGATGTCCGCCATAGCCGACACTCCCCTGTCCCACATCGTGTCCATCCAGAAGCGGATGTCACGAAGCTTCTCCTCCATGCTCTTGTTGTCCCTCATCGCGTTGATCTGGTCGATGAAACCGGCCATACCCGTTCCCTTGCGGAACGCCTTCCACAGATAGGACAACTCAAGATGGCAGTGCGCGTTCACAAAACCAGGCACAATGGCGCCTTTGAGGAAAACAGGCTCCGCATCGATGTCCGGACTTTCCCCGACAGATGTCACCAGCCCTTGCCCGTCATATTCGACAAAGCCGTTCCGTATCGGCTCCGCGCCGTCGGACGCGAAGACATATTCAGCAGCTATTCTGTTCATTCCTTGATTAACAATTCATCTGCGCTCCTCAACTGGAGCTTGTTTATTCCATCAGCACGATTAAAGGGAGCGAGCCGCAGCGTGTCATCCGCCTGGAAAACAGAAGCGGAATCAACCTTGACAACCACCTCGGCGGAATCCCGGATGATCAGTTCCGGTCCAAGGAACATGGTGTCAAGAATCACCCTGATCGGGGAATATACTCCCACAGAGTCTTTTGAAAAGCAGATGCTGTCAGAAAGCACACGTCCCGGATGCAGTTCGACAAAAGACTGGAACTCCCTCACCGGTATCTTCTTCCTTGCCCTGGCAAGAGAATCCGAAAGGAAGCGCGATCTCTCCCTCTGCCCGATCCTCTGGTTGATGGCGCAGGCCTCTTTCCGGAGCCCCTCGCCCACCTTGGCCATCATCTGTGCGTACCGTTTCGGATCATTCAGATAGTGATCGACACTATTCTGATAGTCTTTCAGAGTGTAGCCGTACTTCTCGAAGATAGGTTCGTAGAACCAGGTGGTGTCAGCGGCCGTCTTCTTTTCAGGATTGTCGGCGAGCCACTGGTCCGCCAAAAGCATCTCACGATAGATTCTCGCCATCTTGCGCGCAGGAATCACCTTCGCCTCACGGGCACAGGCTCCGAAGGCAAAGACACACAACAGCGCGAGGGCGACTATCCTGAGCTTCTTTCTCATCATGCTACCTCAATGTCGCTCCGTACTCGTTCTGGAATGTGGACAGGAGTTTCTTCATGATTCTCTCCACATCCTCGTCCGTCAAGGTCTTCTCAAGATCCTGAAGCACGAACCCGAGCGCATACTGCTTCTTGCCCTCAGGGATCTTGTCGCCACGGTAGACATCGAACAGGGTGACCTGCTTGAGAAGTTTCTTGCCGGCCTTGAACGAACTCCTGTAGAGGTCGGCGTAGCTCACGCTCTCGTCAAGCAGAAGGGCGAAATCCCTTCTGACCTCCGGGAACTTAGGCATCTCCTTGAAGGCGACCTTGTCCCTCTTCACGAGTTGGAACAATGTGTTCCAGTTGATCTCCGCCGCGAACACCGGCTGACGCACACCGAACTTCCTGGCAATGGCCGGAGCGACGGTACCAAGCACCGCGAGCGGCAGATGCTGTCCAGGCAGGGCATAGGCGACACCTTCACTGAATATGTCAGCGGGAGCCGCGGTGGCCTCCATCTGGTAGAGGTTGGCGCCGAAGCGTCTCAGAAGCAGATCCACATAACCCTTCAGTTCGAAGAAACTGCTCTTGCCCGGCTGGCTGTTCCAGGATTTCTCAGGAGTTCCGGTGACGAACATCGAGAACGCAGGATGCTCCTCGTAGGAAGCCAGCGTCTTGCCGTCCATCTCAGGATTACGGCTGTAAACGGAGCCATATTCAAAGAGTTTCATCGACGAGATCTGGCGGTTCAGGTTGTATGCCACAACCTCAAGGCCGCTGAATATGAGGGTTTGTCTCATCACATTCAGGTCAGAGCTCAGCGGGTTGACAATGTTCACGCTCTTCTCCTCCGGGTAGGTGGTAAGTCCCTTATAGTAAGCACCCTTTGTGAGGGAATTATTCATTATCTCGACAAAGCCGTTCGCCGCCAGGAAGTTGGAGATTCCGTTGCGGACCGCCTCCGGCTCAGGTGACGGGGTGGCGTTGACGGACATCTTCATGTGGGCCGGCAGGTCGATGTTGTTGAAGCCATAGATCCTGAGGATCTCCTCCACGACATCGCACTCCCTTGTGACATCGATCATGTAGGTCGGAGCGGCCACCGTGGCTCCACCCTCACGCCTGCTGACAAACTCGTAGGCCAGGGCGGAAAGTATCCTCTCAATCGTGTCGTGGCCGATCTTCTGGCCGATGAACCTCTCGATGCGGTCGTAGTCAAGATCGATGACCTTCCTCTCGATTCTGTTCGGGTAGAACTCCTCGACGCCGCCGACAATCTCGCCGCCGGCGACCTCCCGGATGAGAAGCGCCGCGCGCTTGGCGGCATATTCATTGATTCCTGGGTCGGCTCCTCTCTCATAACGGAAGGAGGCGTCGGTCTGGAGGGTATGCCTCTTGGAAGTCTTGCGGATTGAGCCCGGATCAAAATAGGCGCTCTCGACGAAGACATTTACTGTCTCGGCCTTAACGCCGGAATCGATGCCGCCGAACACTCCCGCTATGCACATCGGGCCGTCAGCGTTGGCGATCACGATGTCTTCCGCCGAAAGCTTTCTCTCGGTGCCGTCAAGCGTCACGATCCTCTCCCCCTCGGCGGCCCTTCTGACGATCACCTTGCCGCCGGCAATCCTGTCGGCATCGAAGGTGTGCAGCGGCTGGCCAAGCTCAAAAAGGATGAAATTGGACACATCGACCACATTGTCAATAGGTTTGAGGCCGATCGACATCAATTTCTTCTGAAGCCATTCCGGCGACGGGCCGACCTTCACGCCCTTGATGGTGATCCCGCAATAGCGCGGAGCGGCTGCCGCATCCTGAACCTCGACCGGAATACCCTTCCCCTCTCCCGGCTTCCAAGCCTCCACGGAAGGGTACTTGAATGAGCAAGGAATATTATTGAGCGTCATCCAGGCATAGAGGTCGCGGGCCACACCGATGTGCGAGGCCGCGTCAACCCTGTTGGCTGTGATCTCATATTCAATGACGGCCTCCGTCTTGAGGTGGAGGTAGTCTTTGGCCGATGTCCCGACAGGGGCGTCGGCAGGGAGAACCTTGATGCCAGCGTGATCGTTGCCGATTCCGAGTTCGTCCTCGGCGCAGATCATTCCGAATGACTCCACACCGCGGATCTTGGATTTCTTGATCTTGAAGTCGCCCGGCAGCACGGCTCCGATCCTCGCGAAGAGAACCTTCTGTCCGGCGGCCACGTTAGGCGCGCCGCAGACAACGGTAAGAGGCTCGCCCGTCCCGTCATCCACCTTCGTGATGTGAAGATGGTCAGAATCAGGATGCGCCTCGCACTCAAGCGCTTCCGCTACCACAACGCCGGCGAGTCCACCAGGGATCTCCTCCTGCTCCTCGACACCGTCAACCTCTATTCCTATCGCCGTCATGGCATCCGCTATCTGCTGCGGGGTAAGGTCGGATTCAAGATAATCCTTAAGCCAATTGTAAGAAAGCTTCATATCTGTAATGTATTATTTCTCAATGTCTTCTCTGGAGAACAACGAATTGACGAACTCCTTCTTGTCAAACACCTTGAGGTCGTCGATGCCCTCTCCGATCCCGATGAACTTGACCGGAACCTTCAGCTGGTCAACGATGCCGATGACCACTCCGCCCTTTGCCGTACCGTCCAGCTTGGTGATCGCCAATGAGGTGATGTCCGTGGCCCTGGAGAATTCCTTGGCCTGCTGGTAGGCGTTCTGGCCGGTCGATGCGTCCAGTACGAGAAGCACCTCGTGCGGCGCGTCAGGGATGACTTTCCGCATGACGTTACGGATTTTCGTCAGCTCGTTCATCAGGTCGATCCTGTTGTGGAGTCTTCCGGCGGTGTCGATCAGCACGACATCAGCACCCTTTGCGACCGCAGACGAGACTGTGTCAAAAGCCACGGAGGCGGGATCTGCCCCCATCCCCTGCTTAACAATCTCGACATCAGCCCTGTCGGCCCAGATCTGAAGCTGGTCCACGGCCGCCGCCCTGAATGTGTCGGCGGCTCCGATCATCACCTTCTTGCCCATGGCCTTGTAGCGGGCGGCCAGTTTTCCGATCGTCGTGGTCTTGCCGACACCATTCACGCCTACGACCATCACCACGAGGGGCTTCCTGGTCAGGTCAAACGGCTCCTGCGGCGACTCCTCGCCATCGACATCCAAAAGAGTGCCGATCTCGTCACGGAGCATGCCAACAAGCTCGTCAAAGGACATGTACTTGTCCCTGCCGACCCTTTCCTCCAGGCTGTCAACGATCTTGAGCGTGGTGTCCACACCCATGTCTGAGGCCACCAAGGCCTCCTCGATGGCATCCAGGACACTGTCATCGACCTTGGACTTGCCGATTATCGACCGTGAAAGCCTCTGGAAGAAGCCATCCTTAGTCTTCTTGACTCCTCTGTCAAACAATCCCATAACGTTCCAAATTATAACTTACAAATTTAGTGAAAACCGAGCGCAATGTGAAATTTATTTCGACATTGCCGAGGTGCATCCTAAATTCGCCGCAAGGCAAATTAGTGAAAACCGAGCGCAATGTGAAATTTATTTCGACATTGCAGAAAAAGGCGCAGACGGGATCCGCCTGCGCCTTCGCTATCATATTCACGGAAGATTACTTCTTGTCCGCGAAGAATTCCTTGGTCTTGTCAGCCTCGACAAGAAGCTCAGTGAAGATGTAAGCTCCGGTCTTCGGTGACTTGTCCATACGGATGCATTTCACCATGCTCTTTGCGCCAGCCTTGGCGGCGAATGTAGCGACTGCTTTCTTTGCCATAGTCTATATCTCCAAATTTACTTGATTTCACGATGAACAGTCACCTTGTGGAGGTAAGGATTGTACTTCTTACGCTCGATACGCTCAGGAGTGTTCTTCTTGTTCTTGGTTGTGATGTACCTTGAGATTCCCGGCACACCGCTTGCTTTCTGCTCAGTGCATTCGAGGATGACCTGCACCCTGTTTCCTTTTGCTTTCTTTGCCATAACTCAATAGATTTTAAACAAGGTCGACATATCCTTTAGCCTGAGCCTCTCTAAGAGCGGCGTCAAGACCTTTCTTCTCGATAGTTCTCATTCCTTTGCAGGAAACCTTAAGTGTGATGAACCTCTGCTCAGCCTCTGACCAGAACTTCTTGGTCTTGAGGTTGAGGGCGAACTCGCGCTTGGTGCGAAGCTTGGAGTGAGCGACATTGTTGCCGATCATTCTCTTTCGTCCTGTGATTTGACAAACTTTTGCCATAATATTTTACTTTTTTATTGATTCAAAATAAATTGCGGGGCTGCAAATTTCGCTCTAAATTTTCAGAATTGCAAGAAAATCAGACAAATTTGAAGAATCTGCGCCACCGGATATTATTCGGGAACTTCCGCGAGGCATCGGTGGACAGCCAGATCAAAGCCGGCCTTCCGACGATGTGATCCTCCGGGACAAAACCCCAGTATCTTGAGTCCAGGGAATTGTGCCTGTTGTCCCCCATCATAAAATAATAGTCCATTCCAAAAGTGTAGCTCGTAGTCTCCTTCCCGTCAATGAATATCCTTCCGTCAGCGCCAGCCTTCAGGTCGTGTCCCTCATAGACCGAGATTATCCTCTCATAGAGCGGAAGATTATCGGAAGTAAGGTCAACCGTGGCACCCTTCTGCGGGATCCAGAGAGGACCGTAATAGTCACGGGTCCATCTGAAACTTTCCGAGAATGGAAAAAGGCTGAGATAAGAGTCAGGAAAATCCGGAGGATAGACATCCAGATTCGGTTCCACGCTGACAACAGACTTGATCTGACCGACCTCCTCAAGCATGCTCTGGGTCAGAGGCATGGCCGGATAACCCGGCAGACTCCCGTCGAAATAAAGTTCCCCAAGATTGAGGCCCATGTTCTCAAGGGTTCTTGAGTTGATCTTTCCGCCTGTCGTGACAACAGTGTAGGAAAGCTGGATTCCCGGATAGACTTCCTGCCGCTGGCCGTTGACATAGACAAGACCGTCGATGACCGAGAGTGAGTCGCCCGGAACGGCAACGCATCTCTTGACATAATGATCCTTCTTGTCAACCGGACGGACCTTGAGCGGACCGCCGTTGGCGATGGCGAAGTCCCTGCCGGCCTTTCTGACCCAAGTGTAGTAATCCTCGGACGGGAAACGGGACAGAACCGTGTCACCGTCAGGAAAATTGAACACCACATAGTCACCTCTTCTGACGTTCCGGAATCCTTTCAGACGGCGGTAGTCATTCTGGATAAGAGTCGAGTAGGACTCCTTACCGAAGATCACATTGTGCGTGAAAGGGATCGAGAGCGGAGTCTGAGGCACCTTCGGGCCGAAAGCCACTTTGCTGACGAAGAGGTGGTCTCCCGTAAAGAGAGAGCTCTCCATCGAGGATGAAGGAATCTTGAAGGCCTGGAAAAAGAATATGTTGATGAACGTCACGACAACGACGGCGAAGATGATGGCGTCAAGCCAATCCAGCCACACATTGCGCTTCTCCCCTTCCTTGTACTCCTTCTTCCAGAACATCCACTTCACCTTGTGGGTGATGTGATGGTCAAAGATGACTGCAAGTCCGAGAAGCCACCAATAATTCCCGAGCCAGATCACCCACAGCAGATAGAGAACGGACCAGAAGCCCATCCTTACCCATTTGTTGTGGTATGTTTCCCCCAAGCTCACTTTCAGAAACTATTACTATTTAACAGAATTGACGATTGCTTCGAACGCCTGCGGGTTGTTCATGGCGAGGTCGGCGAGAACCTTGCGGTTGAGACCGATGTTCTGCTTGGCGAGCTTGCCCATGAACTGAGAGTAGGAGATGCCGTACTGACGGGCAGCGGCATTGATTCTCTGGATCCAGAGAGCGCGGAATGTACGCTTCTTGGCCTTACGGTCACGATAAGCGTAGGTGAGACCTTTCTCGTAGGTGTTCTTCGCTACGGTCCAGACATTCTTTCTGGAGAGGAAATTACCGCGAGTTCTCTTAAGAATCTTCTTGCGGCGAGCCCTTGAGGCTACTGAATTTACTGATCTTGGCATAAATTGATCTTTTTCCGGAGGCAGTGACCGCCACGGGGCGATGCTTTTCTACTGCGTTCCAAGTTAAACATAAAAAAACTTACAGGACCAGAAGCTCTTTTACTCTCTTCACGTCATCCTTGTGGAGGATAGTGAAGTGATCAAGATTTCTCTTACGCTTCTTGGTCTTCTTGGTGAGGATGTGGCTGTGGTAAGCGTGCTTCCTCTTGATTTTTCCCGATCCGGTAAGCGCGAAACGCTTTTTGGCACCGGAGTTGGTCTTAAGCTTTGCCATTGTTTTGATAAATTAAACGTTAATAATGTTCTCCGCTCCCGGCGGATTACTTTTTCTTGATAGGTGCGATCATCATCGTCATCCTCTTTCCCTCAAGGGTCGGCATGTTCTCGGCCCTGCCATATTCCTCAAGCTCAACCGCAAAACGCAGCAACTGCTTTTCCCCCTGTTCAGCGAACATAATGGAGCGGCCGCGAAAGAATATGGTTGCCTTGACTTTCGAGCCTTCCTCCAGAAACTCCTGCGCATGCTTGAGCTTGAACTGGAAGTCGTGCTCGTCGGTGTTAGGCCCGAAGCGGATCTCCTTGATGACAATCTTGGAGGCGTTCTGCTTCATCTCCTTGGCCTTCTTCCTCTGCTGGTAGAGGTATTTCTGGTAGTCAAGGATCTTGCAGACAGGCGGATCTGCCTTCGCGCTTATCTCTACAAGATCGAGTTCTAGCTCGTCCGCCATCTTCAAGGCCTTGGAGATCGGGTAGATACCCGGCTCCGCGATGTTGTCACCGACCAGACGAACCTGTGACGCGGTGATCTCCTCGTTGATGTTTAGCTCATCATCCGCCTTCTGACGGACGAACGGACGCGGTCCGCGAGCCCCTGCGGGTCTCGGTCCTGCGCTCGGTCTGAATCCGGTGGCCGGTTTAGGGCCGCCATAGTGTGGTTTCGGCTTGTAAGGCATTCTGCTCTGTTTAAAACTCTCCTTTAAATTATTAATTACTTAACAGCGGATTCCTCTCTAGACAAGCTCCTTAGCCATTTCGGCCTTGAACCATGCCACGAAGTCGTCCACCTTCATTGTGCCGGCATCGGCTCCCTCCCTTCTTACGGAAACGGTGCCGTCCGCCACTTCCTTTTCTCCCACGATGACGAGTACAGGGACTCTGAGCTGGGAAATCTCACGGATTCTCTTTCCGAGAGTCTCGTTCCTGTCATCCAAAGAAGTGCGAATATCGGAATTATTCAGCAAATTGCAAACTTTTTTTGCATAATCTGCATATTTCTCGCTGACTGGCAGCACTTTGATCTGGTCAGGGCTGAGCCAGAGCGGAAGGTGTCCGCCGGTGTGCTCAAGCAACACGGCGGTGAATCTCTCGATGGATCCGAACGGAGCGCGGTGGATCATGATCGGGCGCTTCTTGCTTCCGTCCGCGTCGGTATATTCAAGCTGGAACCTCTCAGGCAGGTTATAGTCCACCTGAATGGTGCCGAGCTGCCACTTCCTGCCGATAGCGTCCTTGACCATAAAGTCGAGCTTAGGGCCGTAGAAGGCGGCCTCTCCATATTCAACAACGGTCTTCAGGCCCTTTTCCTTAGCGGCTTCGATGATGGCGTTCTCAGCCTTCTCCCAGTTCTCGTCGCTTCCGATGTACTTGGCCTTGTTGTTTGGATCCCTGAGGGAAACCTGGGCCGTGTACTTGTCGAACTTGAAGATCCTGAACACATAGAGGATCAGGTCGATGACCTTCTCGAACTCACCCTTGAGCTGGTCAGGGGTCACGAACATGTGGGCGTCATCCTGGGTGAAGGAACGTACCCTGGTAAGTCCGTGGAGCTCTCCGCTCTGCTCGTAACGGTAAACGGTTCCGAACTCCGCCAGCCTCAAAGGAAGATCCTTGTAAGACCTTGGAGAAGAGCGGAATATCTCGCAGTGATGAGGGCAGTTCATCGGTTTGAGCATATATTCCTCACCCTCCTGAGGAGTGTGGATCGGCTGGAAGGAGTCCTTGCCGTACTTGGCGTAGTGACCTGAGGTCACGTAAAGGTCCTTGCTTCCGATGTGAGGGGTGACAACCGGCAGGTAGCCATATTCATTCTGCTTCTTGCGGAGGAATTTCTCAAGCTCGAATCTCATTACGGAGCCTCTCGGCAGCCAGAGCGGCAGTCCGAGACCCACACGTGAAGAGAAGGTGAAAAGTTCCATCTCCTTGCCGAGCTTGCGGTGGTCGCGCTTCTTGGCCTCTTCGAGGAGGACGAGATATTCATCAAGCATCGACTTCTTAGGGAAGGTGATGCCGTAGATTCTGGTGAGTTGCTCGCGCTTCTCATCGCCGCGCCAGTAGGCACCTGCGATGGCGGTCAGCTTGACAGCCTTGATGACCTCGGTGTTGCGCAGGTGAGGTCCGCGGCAGAGGTCGGTGAAATGGCCGTTGGTGTAGTAGGTGATGGTGCCGTCGGCGAGTTCGCTGATGAGCTCGCACTTGTACTTGTCACCAGTCTCCTCGAAGTGCTTGAGAGCGTCGGCCTTGGACACGTCCTGACGGACGAAGTCCTGCTTCTCGCGGGCCAGCTCAAGCATTCTCTTCTCGACCTTGGCGAAATCAGCGTCGGTGATCTGACGGCCACCCAGATCCACGTCATAGTAGAATCCGTTCTCGATGGCAGGCCCGATACCGAACTTGACACCTGGGAATATGTCCTCAAGAGCCTCCGCCATCAAGTGTGATGAGGAGTGCCAGAAAACTCTCTTGCCTTCGTCGTCGTCCCATTTCAAAAGGACGATCGAGCAATCTTCTTCGATAGGGCGGTTGAGGTCGTAGGTGACTCCCTTGCCGACAGTCGTGTCGGTCGCAGGCTTCACGGCCACCGCCAAAACTTCCTCCGCAAGCCTCGGGCTGATGCTCTTGGCTATCTCATAACCTGTAACGCCTTTCTCGAAGGCCCTGACACTACCGTCAGGAAATGTAATGTTAATCATACAAAAAACTAAAATAAATTGGTCTGACCAGTATTTACAGACCAAGTACTTGAACTTGGCCAGCCATATTATTAGCCAAGGGGCAAAGGTACGAAAAATTTTGCTATTTTTGCATAAATATTAAAGAGATAGAACGATGAAGAAAGAGTTTTCGTCCAGTGTTTCCTGGAACAGCGCCGCTTTGGCCGGACTTGTTATGGGAACGGCCACTATAATTCTCGACTACCTGCCGATGCTGCCGGCACTGCTCGGTGGTGAGGGGATGTTTGCCGACTTGCTTGGCGGCGCGCTCAAGATAGTCAAGATCGTAACCTGCATCTATTTGTTCAGAGTACTGATGCTGAGGTTCTTCAACACCGTCCAGACCGACTACGCCAGACTTCAGCGTTACGGCCTTAAAGTCGCGTTGTTCTCCTCCATAGTGGTCGCCGGATTCTCCATCCTGCAGATTCTCGTCATCAACCCGGAAATGATGACCCAGACAATCCATGCGGTGCAGAACGCCTACCAGAACATGATGGATTCCAACACGATGGCCGCGATGGAGAAGATGATCTCCAAACTTCCAGTGATAACTTTCTTCTCCTCGCTGATCTACTGCTACCTCTGGGGCTGGATCCTTTCGACAACCTTCGCCAGAAGGCTTTTCCCGGTCAACCCGTTCGGCGAGCGCGATTCAGACGACGAGAGCAACAACCTTCAATAGCATTATGGAATATTCAAAAGACCTTTCGATAATAGTTCCTCTCCTGAACGAGGAGGAGTCACTTCCGGAGCTTCTGGCGTGGATCAGGAGCGTGATGAACGCCAATGGCTATGAATATGAAGTCCTCTTCATCGACGACGGCAGCACCGACGGCTCCTGGGCGAAGATCCAGGAACTTTCCAAAGGCGATGACAGGATTAAAGGAATATCCTTCCGTCGCAACTATGGCAAGTCCGCCGCACTCTACGAAGGCTTCGCGAAAGCCGAAGGCCGCGTGGTGGTCACAATGGACGCCGATCTTCAGGATTCCCCGGAGGAGATTCCGGAGATGTACCGGATGGTCACCGAGGAGGGCTACGATGTGGTTTCAGGCTGGAAGCAGCACCGCCAGGACAACAAACTTACCAAGAATCTGCCTTCAAAGCTGTACAACGCCACCGCCCGCTGGATCACCGGGATAAAGCTACACGACATGAACTGCGGCCTCAAGGCCTACAGGAACGAGGTTGTGAAGAACGTGGAGGTCTACGGCGAGATGCACAGGTATATTCCCTACCTTGCGAAGAACGCCGGGTTCAACAGGATCACTGAGAAGCCTGTCCACCATCAGAAAAGGAAGTACGGCAAGAGCAAGTTCGGCCTTGAGCGGTTTGTGAACGGTTTCTTGGACCTGCTTTCACTTTGGTTCTTAAGCACCTTCGGCAAAAAGCCGATGCATTTCTTCGGATTCTCAGGGCTGGTGATGTTCCTCGTAGGTTTTGTGATGACTATCTGGATAATAGTCGCCAAACTTGTGCATCAGGCCCAGGGCGTACATTTCAGGGCAGTCACCGACCAGCCGTTGTTCTACCTTGCCATCCTGGCTGTAGTCCTTGGCGTGATGCTTTTCCTAGCCGGATTCATCTGTGAGATGATCTCCCGCAACTCCAGCGACCGAAACAAGTACAACATCAAGGACAGGATAGACTAGCATCCCCTTCCTCCGACTCCAACCCAGACGGTTACTAACATTCCATAACGCGTTCCTGCTGCCATGCAGGGACGCGTCTTTCTTTAGGAGCTTACAAACAAGGAACGCTCCACACGCTTGGGCGACACTTCCGCCCGTTTCCGTCGCCCAATGGTGCTGCGCGGCACGCTCGGGGAACATTTCTGCCCCATTCCGTCGCCCAACGGTGCCGCGCCGCACGCTCGGGGAACATTTCTGCCCCATTCCGTCGCCCAACGGTGCCGCGCCGCA
>ENA-OZFZ01000002-OZFZ01000002.1-human-gut-metagenome-genome-assembly--contig:-NODE-2-length-156188-cov-46.522766_pt1 | contig 156188 bp, 130 predicted proteins | sample MGYA00244621_ERZ653640 | MGnify/ENA primary metagenome ERZ653640 (study PRJEB26926, sample SAMN06165019) | human gut metagenome | biome: ENVO:00009003; feature: ENVO:2100002; material: ENVO:00002003... | reverse complement strand
ATCCTCGAAAATCTTCTCTTAATCTGAGGCAACTTATTTTTTTCATGTTACTTAATAATCGTCAAAAAAAAACCGATAATGCAAAAATCCTGCAAAAAAGTTCTATGCCGATGGCTCCTCGGCGGTCGGTGATCCCGTCGAGCCGCAGGCCCGGCGACCGAAAAGGGTCCTACAGCTGCAACGCCTTGAGTATCTGCACAGCCTCGCTGACAAGGTAGGTGCTGCCTCCGACATAGATCAGCGGGAAAGCGAAGCCCGCGCCTTCCGGCTTACGGGAGGTCTCCCTGGCCAGGTTGATGGCCATCGAAAGGGCTCCGCGCACGTCGGGAGCATCGTAGATGCGGTTGGCGGGTCTTCCTTCAGCGACACAGAAGGCACGGTAGCGCGCCGTCAGCTCCTTCTCGGGAAGGGCGCGGCGAGTCTCAGGATTTGTGAATATGCAGGTGGCGTCAGCGGGAATCAGCGGCATGATGCCGTCCAAGTCCTTGTCGGCCATAATCGCATATACCAGAATCAGTGAGGAGCACTCCCCTTCCGCCACCATCGACTCCATCTGGGCGAAGTTCTCTTTCAAGGCCGCAGGATTGTGACCTATGTCCGCAATGATGAACGGCTGGAGCGAAAGCCTTTCCCAACGCCCGTGGAAGCCCATTCTGGAGGCCGTGCGGACTATGGCGGTGACGACAGCCTGAGAATCCGCCAGACCGGAATATCCAGGCATATTCCTCAATATGTCAATGGCCGCCAGCGCGGTGCGCAGATTCTTCCACTGGTACTTGCCGCGCAGATCCATATTCCTGAGAATCTCATCGCGGCGGCCCCACAGCGTCGGCTCCACATTCTCGGCGAATGTCAGCGGACAGCCGACCTCGGCGGCCTTCGCCTCAAAGACGGGACGCGTCCGGGGAACATATTCCCCCACCAATGCAGGCACGCCTTTTTTGAATATTCCCGCCTTCTCTCCGGCGATCGCCTCCAGAGTGTCGCCCAGCAGGGCGCAATGGTCAAGGGCTATGCTCGTGACCACCGACAGATCCGGCGTGATGACATTCGTGCTGTCCAGACGGCCTCCAAGCCCTACCTCTATCACGGCGACATCGACCTCCTTGTCCGCGAACCATTTGAAGGCCATGCCGGTAGTGATCTCGAAAAAGGACAGGCTCAAGGCATCCATGTCCGCCTCGTAGCGGCAAAGGAAGTCGTAGACATACTCCTCCGGGACCAGTTCGACCGCACCCGGCCCGGCAATCCTCATACGCTCGCGGAAGTCCACCAGGTGCGGCGAGGTGTAGAGGCCGGTCCTCAGACCGCAGGCTGACAGGGCGGACGCAATCATGTTGGCCACCGAGCCCTTGCCGTTGGTACCCGCCACGTGAATGGTTCTCAACTTCTTATGCGGATCACCGAGGATCTCCTCAAACCGCAGCATGTTCTCAAGACCAGGCTTGTAGGCGTCTTTGAAAGGAACATTCTGTACAGAAGGGAATCTGGTGAAGATGGACTCTACCTTATCTTGATATTTCTTTTTGGAAAATGGCTCCATTATCTCGTCTGATGTACTGTGTTGTTTTGAACTGAACTCAAATTTACTTAAATTTACGGACATATTATAGCGGAATGAAAGAAAAAATCTCAGCGCTTCACTCGAAGTACATCATCGACGGCGTTTCCAGACGGCTCACCCCGGCTGAGATGCTTGACGACTGCCTTGCGCGCAGGGAGGGAAACCAGACTTGCGAGGAAAGCGGATTCGAGCCTGTCGTCGACGAGAGCACAGACCCGACTCCATCCCTGAAAGTGTTCGGAACAAAGGACATACAGGAATACCTGTCCAAAGTGGTGTCACTCATCGGCGAGCCGAGACCGTTTCCCGCGGCCTACCCGGAGCCTTACACCAAAGGCCAGATCGCCAAGGCTTTGCTTGACGCCATCTGGCTGAAAGGACACTTCAAGCTGAACGACCTCACGATCGCGGCCAAATGGAGATGGAACCGCAGACCGCTCGGGAACATGGCCGCATTCTACGCCTCCGCCGAGGCGACGGCAGACTACGTCGATGGTCTGGGAATATGCCTGAGCGGCTATTCCTTCACCGAAAGCCCGCGCCTCTGCCAGGCCTCGTTCAAGGTCGGCGCCGCCGAGAAAGACGAGGATCCGGAGGATGACGACGAGAACATATTCATCCCCGGAGACGCGCCGTTCGGCAGCGAGCATCCCGTGATCGGAAGACGCCGGGCAGTGCCGGACAAGCTGCAGGACGAGAGCGGCAGCTGGATAATCTACGTGCCTTTCGACACCTGCGGGTTCCGGCTCGGCAATTCGCTTCTATGCGACGCTCTCGGTCAGAACGGAGACAAGTACCCCGAAGTCGGAGACGCCGACTATTTCATTGACTGCCATGAGGTTGTCCGCGAGTTCGTGGAGGATCGCGTCCTGCTCTCCGCCGCCACAGTCTGCGACGGAGGCCTGCTTACGGCATTGAAATTGATGTGTTCCGGGAACATTGGAGCCGACATCGACATCAGCGGCATCATGAACGCCTACGGCGAGACCAAAAGCGTCCGGGTCCTGTTCTCGGAAGTTCCGGGAGCGATCATCCAGATAAAGGATTCCGACTATGACTACATCGACGCCGAGTTTCTGCTCCAGGACATAGCTTACTACCCTATCGGCCACACCGTGACCGGTTCGGGCGAGGTCAACGTGAAAGCCGGCGGGAGCAACGGGATCTCCTCCATACTCCAGTCGCTTCTCAACAGCCAGGCCTCCGAAGGAGAAGACTGATAACACTATTATTTATATGGCAAGATATTCCGAAGCCTCTGCAAGGGGCGAGGGCGGCAGGAAGCCCAAAATCTTCGTACTTGACACGAACATCATCCTGCATGACCACAAGGCCATCCGCAAGTTTCAGGACAACGACCTGGTGATACCGATCGCCGTCATCGAGGAACTCGACAAGTTCAAGAAAGGCAACGACAACCTGGCTTTCAACGCCAGGGGATTCATGAGGGACCTCGACAGGATCACGGACGGGAAATCGTTCGGCAAGTACGGCGTTCCCATCGGCAAGGGGCTGGGCAACATAAGGATAGACCCGGGGCATCCTTTCCCTGAAAGCATGAAGGGGATGTTCTACGACGACATTCCCGACCACAGGATCCTTGCCACCGCAATCTGGACCAGGGACAACAACCCGGACAGGTTCGTCGCCCTCGTCACAAAGGACATCAACCTCAGGATGAAGGCGAAGGCCGCCGGGATGGAGGTGCAGGACTACCTGACCGACAGGATCGACGAGGAAAAGATCGAGAACTCCAACAAGGAGGTCCAGTTCCTTGGAGGACTCTCTCCGGAGGCGCTGCAGAGCCTTGCCTACAGCCAGGAGACCGCCGTGGACTGGAAGGCCGTCTGCAAAGCCAGGCCCAAGGCCAACCAGCTTTACAAGATCAAGGGGCAGGATAGCACGATCTGCGCGAGGTTCGATGAGAACAGGGACAAGATCGTGTTGGTCAAGAACAAGGAAGCCTACGGAATACGCCCGCGCAACGACGAGCAGAAATTCGCTTTGGACGCCTGCCTGAACCCGGCCATCCAGCTTGTCTCGATGACAGGCGGAGCGGGAACCGGAAAAACGCTGCTGGCGCTGGCCGCAGCCATCGAGCAGGCCAAGGACTTCGACCAGATCATCCTTACAAGACCGACGATAGTGCTTGGCAATCAGGACATCGGCTTCATCCCGGGAGACCAGAAGGCCAAGATGAGTCCTTTCGTACAGCCTTTGATGGACAACCTGAACGTCATCAAGGCACAGTTCCGTCCTTCCAGCAAGGAAGCCTTGAGGATAGAGGCCATGCTGAAGGAGGAGAAACTGCTGATCTCCCCTCTGGCCTACATCAGGGGCAGAAGTCTCGGGCGTGTGTTCCTCATCTGCGACGAGGCGCAGAATCTCACCCCTAACGAGGTGAAGACCATCATCACCAGGGCGGGCGAAGGCACAAAGATGGTGTTCACCGGGGACATATTCCAGATTGACCAGCCTTATCTGGACCAGTGGTCCAACGGCCTGTCGCACCTGAACGAGAAGATGGACGGGCAGAGACTCTTCGAGCACATATTCCTGAAAATCGGCGAGAGAAGCGAGCTTTCCGACATCGCGTCGCGGCTCCTGTAAAAGCGTTATGAATGAATATGCCTACCCGGGTGACAGCCAAAAGCCCGGGCGGGTCATATATTCATTCTTCTTCAATTGGTAGAAAAGAAGATTTTTAGTATTTTTGTAGTCTATATTTATCGGGAAGTCTATAAAATAAATTCTTAATAATATGTTCGACAAAAAGAAAAGGGTCTATCGTTTCGGTGGCAAGACCGCCGAGGGCGACGGACAGATGCGTGAGCTCCTGGGAGGAAAGGGAGCCAATCTGGCCGAGATGAGCAAGCTCGGCATGCCGGTACCTGCCGGATTCACTATCACTACCGAATGCTGCGCCGAGTACTATTCCCTCGGCGGAGGTTATACGGATGACCTTAAGAAAGAGGTCGCCGAGGCTTTGAAAGCCACAGAGACAATCATGGGCAAGAAATTCGGCGATCCGTCCGATCCGCTTCTCGTAAGCTGCCGTTCCGGCGCCAGAAGTTCCATGCCTGGAATGATGGACACCATCCTCAACATCGGTCTCTGCTCGGCCACCCTTCCTGGAATGATCCAGAAGACAGGCAACCCGAGATTCGTCTACGATGCCTACAGGCGTCTCATCATGATGTACTCTGATGTGGTCATGGAGAAGGCCGAGGGTATCGAGCCTGCCGACGGTCAGGGAATCCGCCAGCAGCTCGACAGGATGATGATGGAGCTGAAGGAGGAGAAGAGCTACAAGTCCGACACCGACATCACCGCGGACGAGCTTAAGGAACTCTGCGAGAAATTCAAGGCAAAGGTCAAGGATGTTCTCGGAGTAGAGTTCCCTGACACCGCCGAGGCCCAGCTTTGGGGATCGATCGGCGGCGTGTTCAAGTCCTGGAACGGCAAGAGGGCCATCGCCTACAGAAGGATCGAGAAGATTCCTGATGACTGGGGAACAGCCGTCAACGTTCAGTCCATGGTGTTCGGCAACATGGGCAACACATCCGCTACCGGAGTGGCCTTCTCACGTAACCCGGCCAACGGTGACAACAAGTTCTACGGAGAGTGGCTCATCAACGCCCAGGGCGAGGATGTCGTTGCGGGAATCCGTACCCCTAACCCTCTGAACGAGGCCACCAAGACCGAGAAGAACAAGGATCTCCAGTCCCTTGAGACCGCCATGCCTGAGGTCTACAAGGAGCTTGACGACATACGTCTCAGACTTGAGCAGCATTTCCATGACATGCAGGACATCGAGTTCACCATCCAGGAGGGTCACCTCTGGATGCTCCAGTGCCGTATCGGCAAGAGGACCGGTCTGGCAGCCCTGCAGATGGCCATGGACATGGTTGACGAGAAGATGATCGACGAGAAGACCGCTGTGATGAGGGTTTCCCCTTCGCAGCTTGACGAGCTTCTCCACCCTATCCTCGACCCTGCCTCAGAGAAGAAGTCCAAGGTTCTCGCCATCGGACTCCCTGCTTCTCCGGGCGGAGCCGTAGGCCAGATCGTGTTCACTTCCGAGGCCGCCATGGAGGCCAATGCCAAAGGCAAGAAGACGATCCTCATCCGTGAGGAGACCTCACCTGAGGACATCGAGGGCATGCGCGCCGCCGCCGGCATCCTTACCACCCGTGGAGGTATGACCTCACACGCCGCCCTTGTGGCACGCGGATGGGGCAAGTGCTGCATCGTGGGCTGCGAGGCCATGAAGATCAACTTCGACGCGAAGACCGTCTCATTCGGCAAAATCACCTTCAAGGAGGGAGACTGGATGAGCCTCAACGGCACGAAGGGTCTTGTCTATGGAGATAAGATCGACACGATGGACGCTTCCGAGAACCCTATGTTCAAAAAGTTCATGTCCATCGTTGACAAGTTCCGCAAGATCGGTGTCAGGACCAATGCCGACACCCCTGAGGACGCCCAGAAGGCTCTCAGCTTCGGAGCCGAGGGCATCGGCCTGTTCCGTATCGAGCACATGTTCTACGGTGCGAACTCCGAGCAGCCTCTCGCAAAACTGCGCAAGATGATCCTCTGCAACACCGATGAGGAAAGAAAGGCCGCTCTCGCCGAGCTTGAGCCATACATCAAGGCTGCCGCCAAGAGCACCATGAAGATTATGGACGGCAAGCCTGTTGTCTTCCGTCTGCTTGACCCGCCTCTCCACGAGTTCGTTCCTAAGACAGAGGAGAAGGAGGAGGAGCTTGCCAAGGAGCTTGGTGTCACCATCGAGGACATCGAGAAGCGTGGCGAGGCCCTTCACGAGGTCAACCCTATGATGGGTCACCGTGGAGTGCGTCTGCACATGTCCTACCCTCTCATCGCCGAGACTCAGTACAGAGCCATATTCACCGCCACCGCCGAACTTCAGCAGGAAGGCTTCAACCCTCATCCTGAGATCATGATCCCTGTGACCATCTCAGCCCGTGAGCTCAGCTTCCAGAGGGCGATCTGCGACAGGGTGAAGGCCGAGGTCGAGGGTTCCACCCGTCAGTTCATCCTCTACAACTTCGGTACGATGATCGAGATTCCTCGCGCCGCTCTGACCGCCGACAGGATGGCCCGTGCCGCCGAGTTCTTCTCATTCGGCACCAACGACTTGACACAGATGACTTTCGGTTTCTCCCGTGACGATGTCGGAACCTTCATGGGTGAGTATCTCGGCAACAAGATCCTCGACGCCGATCCGTTCCAGACGATCGACACCAAGAGTGTCGGAAGGCTTGTTGACTTCGGCATTCAGGCCGGACGCTCCAAGAGGCCTGACCTCAAGTGCGGTGTCTGCGGAGAGCATGGTGGAGACCCTGCGTCAATCCATTTCTTCAACAAGATCGGTGTTGACTACGTTTCCTGCTCACCGTTCCGTGTGCCGATCGCCAGGTTGGCCGCCGCTCAAGCTGCCATCGAGCAGAGCAAGTAGTCAGTTTCGCTGACATATTCATAAAGAATCCGCTCCCTTTCCGGGGCGGATTTTTTTGCAATATAACTTTTTGGCAATATTTATGGCAATATAAGTAATCCTAATAAATAAGTATTTTTAGGATTACATAAAGTAGCGGAGGGGGCGCAAAAAATTTCCCCTTGCCGAATTTTTCACGTAACAAAAATTGCGGCAAGGGGAAATTTCTTTGCGTTATTAGCTCACTGCAAATTATTTTGCCAATTTATAAAGCATAGCGACCGAAGCTAACTACCTGGAACCTAGATAGAGGAATACCATTCCTAGGAGGACTAGGGCCAGGTCGATTGCCTTGCTGCGGAGGTTCTTCTCTTTGAAGACTATGGCGGCGAACAGGAAGCTGACCACAACGCTGCCGCGGCGGATCATCGAGACGATGGAGATCATCGCGCCCGGCATCGACAGGGCGTAGAGATAGACAAAGTCAGCGACACTCAGGAATATGGAAATGAATATGATGGACCATCTCCAGCGGAACGGGGTCGTCTTTTCCCGGTGGGGGTACCAGATCAGCAGCATCATCACGCCCATCATGCCGCACTGGTAGATGTTGTACCAGCTCTGGACGGTCATCTTGTCCAGTGCCAGACCGTCCGGATCCATCAGGAACTTGTCATACAATCCGCTGACCGCGCCCAGAATCGCCGCGCCGACCACGGCATAGATCCAGACATTATGCTCGAAATCAATGCCTTCCTTCTTGCCGCTGCGGCTCAGCATGAAGAATGACACCACTGCCAGCAGCACACCGATCCATTGGAGGTGGTTGAGTTTCTCTCCGAAGATCAGCATCGCTCCGACCAGCACCAGCACAGGACGGGTAGCGTTGATCGGACCGACAATCGTCAAGGGAAGATGCTTCATGCCGTAATAGCCCAAAGTCCAGGAACTTAGAACAATCACGCTCTTAAGCAGAATCCATTTCTGAACCGCCCAGCCGCCATATTCGGCGACCTTTAGAATGCTGCCGTCAAGGGCGGAGGTGCAGTAGGAAAGAAGGATGAAGGGGGTGAATATGAGGGAGCAGAACAATGTGTTCAGGAACAGCACGGGAAGGACGGCGTTGCCGCCCAGCGCCTCTTTCTTGCAGGAGTCGTAGAAACCCAGAAGGGCCGCTGACAGGAATGCTAACGATAGCCACATGACACTAAGTAAGCGTTAAAAAATAAGTTGAACTAGATTTTGTGTCAGATTTATGAGGATAGATTTCTTTTGGAAGAAGGAGTGTGCCGGTGGCACATGACTGATGAGAAAAGAAATATAGACCATAAAGATATACAAAATGTTCAAGTTATTTTTTAATGATTGCTAAATTCTAACCGGACGCAAAGTTAGTGTTTTTCGGGAATAGTTTGTCCTTTGGGCGAAATTTGTAAATACGGACAATAAAAGTTAAATTTGTGAGAGGTACAAAATGAACGTATATGGCTGGTAAACAAATACCGGAGATGAATTACCTGATGTCGCTTGTGGAGAGGAAATACCGCAAGGCCGTCAAGACTTCCACAGATTTCTACACTCTGGCTGCCGACATAGAAAGCAAGACAAAAGAACGGGTCTCGCCATCCACTCTCAAGAGGATGTGGGGCTACGTCAACATGACCCCTATTCCCAGACAGACAACCCTCGATGTCCTGGCAAGATACATCGGAAAGGATGACTACAAGACCTTCTGCGATGATCTCAAGCACACCGAGGCCTTCCATTCAAGATTCTTCACAGCCGATTTCATCAACGCCAACGACCTCAAGCCCGAAGCCGGAATCGAGATAGGATGGAGCCCTGACCGTATGGTTACACTTAAATACCTTGGAGACTGCCAGTTCGAGGTGACCGGCAGCCTGAATTCGAAACTTGCGCCCGGAGACCGGTTCGTCGTGGCCAACTTCATAAAGGGCTTCCCGCTCTACATTTCCAGAATCCTCAGGAACGGCGAATACACCCCGGCCTACATCGCCGGCAGACAAGGCGGCCTCAACTATCTGAAGGTCATCTGATCCAGCTTCCGCAATCAGCGAAGCGCCTACATCAAGGCAGAAGGCGGACAGCCGCGCCGAAAGCATGACGCATTCTCTCGCATCCCTTGCCGGTTGCCGCTATCCTTTCAGAAACGGACACCGGCACCGACCCGGAGATCCGCATGTCCTCCGAAATCTGACGTTACCCCGAGAGAAATAATCAACGGCTTGAAAGTCAGGAATATTCCTCCGTCGAGTGCGAAGTTCCTGTAGGACTTGTCCCCGACCTTTGCCCACTGACCCGAAGTGTCCTCCCAACCCAGTGAGTATGAAGTCAATCCGGCTCCGGCATAAAAGCCGAGGCGACGGGAAGGGAACATCGCGAAACCGGCGGTGGCCACCGTCCGGCTCACACGGGAATCCCCGCTCGCCCAGAAGCGGCCATATTCAGTGCCACCGTCGCTGGTGCAGACGTAGGAATATTCATTAGTCTTGAAATCGCTCCTGTAGCTGACGTACGCCCCGATCCGGCACTTCGTCACCACCGCTGTCGCACCAAAGGATGTGGTCGGGAATATTCCCGCGTCGGCGAGAACGGCAAACTTCCACCCTTGTTTAGGGGGCTTGGCCGGGCTCTTCGCCCGTGATGCCTTCATCTGCACCATTCCGGCCTGCCCGGCGGCCAGGCAAGGCGGCGCGGCTATCAGAGCCAACCCGGGAAGAATCGCCGGCCCGCGCCTTAGCGCGCCTTTTTCAATGCCCTCATCCTGTGCATTTCCCAACGATCCCATCCCGGAAATGTACCTTGACCTGATGGCCTCAAACCTTTCCGCCTGGGCGGCAGACATCTTCCCGGATGCGCCGGACAAAGTCCTGCGAAGCGATGACAATTCGGAAAGCAGGGCCTTCAAAGCGCTCATCTCGACCTTCTCCCCTGCCTCAACCCTCATCCTGAGCCCAAGGCAACGGTCACAGATCGCCTCATACTCGTCCAACGCCCTGTCGAAGCCATCCTTCTGCGGCGAAGCAGCCGCCGGCAGGCAGAGTCCCGCCACCAAAGCCAGGCACAAAAGAATATGTCCGAGAAGATTCCGCATAGGATTCATTTAATAACCGTAAAAAAATCGCCGACTGCTGAAACAACATGCCATAAATTGACTCTTGGTTTCCCGCATCAAGCCGACGTGGACAAATTTAGCATAAAAATCCGCCATTTTCAATCACTTCGCTAATAAAACGACCCTTAAGTAACCTTCAAATAATAACCTGCATCATCTTAAGGAATCTTTTCGGTCTATATCTCATCAGTCATGTACCACCGGCACACTCCTTCTTAGAAAATAGATCTATCCTCGAAAATATTCTCTTAATCTGAGGCAACTTACTATTTTCATGTTTGTTTAATAATAAGTTGGCGAACTCGGATCCTTACCAACATGTTTTTTCACTTACAAAGAAACTGAGGCATAGGGAAATTCAGTATAAAATGGTATCTTTGGACAATCTAAGGAATTATGGACGAAGCATCCGGATTTTTCGAGACACCAACCATGGCTCAGCATCCAAGGCAAGGAATGTTCGAGCTGGTAAGCAGCAGCCCGGAAAGCTACTGCGACATCTGGCGTGCCGACAAGGACGGAAGGTTCCGCATCTACAAGGCGCTTAAGAGTGAATATGCCGGAGATCAGGTCTACGAACGGCTCCTTAGGAAAGAGTTCGAGATAGGATATTCATTGGATCATCCGAACATCTGCGAGTACTACGCCTTCGTCAACCTCCCGCCGCTGGGCAACTGCATTGAGATGGAGTGGATAGACGGGTGTTCGCTGGACAGTCTCCTTCCGCGCGGCACTGTAGGCAAGACGCTGGCAGTCAAGATAATCAACGAGACCTGTGACGCACTTTCGTACATGCACTCCAAGCAGGTTGTCCACAGGGATCTCAAGCCGTCCAACATCATGCTGACCTACAACGGCAACAACGTGAAGCTGATCGACTTCGGTCTGTCCGATACCGACGCGCATTCCGTGCTGAAGGGTTCCGCCGGGACGCAGGTCTACGCCTCCCCGGAACTGATTTCCGGTGGCAACGTGGACTACCACACCGACATATTCTCGCTCGGTTGTGTGATTGACCGGCTGAGTCCCACCTACGCCCGGGTGGCGAGAAAATGTTGTCAGCGCGCTCCGGCAAAGCGCTTCCAAAGTGCCTTGGATGTCAAGAAGGCCATAGAGCGCAAGCCTTTGGTTCCGTTCGCCGTGGCCGCCGTGGCTCTGGTTCTCCTTGGCTCCGCATTGTGGCTGACACACCCTTGGAGCCGTCCCGCCGGCGATGTCGCCGGCCTGCCATCTCTGACCGACACTCCGCCTGGCACCTCCGGAGACTCCCACGCTCTTTCGCCAGCCTCGTTACCGAATGATAATCAAACAGGTGCTGAACAACAAATGGGCAGAATTGAAGACTTTGACAAATCCGGTTTAAATGAGCCTTCCGCCCGGACGAAGGGTGACTCTCCGGGAGGCGCTAAAGAGGACTCCCCGGGAGGCGCTAAAGAGGACTCCCCGGGAAAGCCTAAGAACCGGACTCCGGAAAAGCCCGGAAAAATGGATAATGCTCCCAAAAAGTCTCAGCAAAGCGACAGGGAAGCCATAGACGAGCTCTTCCGCCAGGCCACCGAACTCTTCGACCAATAAGTCCACGACCTGTCCCCCCATGCCGCCAGTTCTGAAAGCCCGCTAGTTCTAAAAGCCCGCCACACCGCAGCTCCGCCGCGCTCCCGGGCGGCAATTTCACACTTTATTGTCACCCAAGGGTGCCGGGCGGCACGATTGGGCTACACTTAAGGACTCTTTCGTTGCCCAAGGTTCAAGTCGCGCTCCCGGGCGGCAATTTCACACTTTATTGTCACCCAAGGGTGCCGGAAGGCACGATTGGGCTACACTTAAGGCCTTTTTCGTCGCCCAAGGTTCAAGTCGCGCTCCCGGGCGACAATTTCACACTTTATTGTCACCCAAGGGTGCCGGGAGGCACGATTGGGCTACGATATTGGCCTTTTATGTTGCTTTAGAATGCTTAACTAGGGGGAATGAGGAGCTACGCTATGCCTTGCGCTTGCATGAGCAGCAAGACTGGGAAAGGACGATGCCTAGAACGGCAACGAAGACTCCTATCCACTGAAGGATGGTGAGGTGCTCGCGGCCTATGATCTCGGCGATCAAAGCTGTGGCGACGCACATCATGGCAAGGAAGACACTGGACTTGGCGACTCCTAGCCTCTTGATAGCCATCGCCCAGAGCGAGAAGGCAAGGCTGGAGCAGAGAACAGAAAGAGCCAGGATAGGTTCCAGGACTTCCCAGGAAACGAGTCTGGCGTCGAAACTCTCGATGCCTTTCGTCAGGAAGAACGGAAGGAAATAGACAGAGCCTATCAGGAACTGGTACATCACAATGACCTGAGGCTTGTAGCCGTCGGCTAGAAGCTTGGTCAGGGACGCATGACCTACCTCCGAGAAAACCGCAAGCATAAGAAGGATGATTCCCAACACGAAATTAGGCGACACATTCTCATTGCACCCCTGCTTCAGAAGCACCATACAGATACCCCCCAAGGTCACGGCTATTCCCAAAGCGTTGAGTACCGACACCTTCTCCTTGAAAAAGAGCGCGCCGGCAGCAACGGAAAAGATCGGCACGGACGCTATTATCATGGCGCTGATTGTCGGCGAACCTGTCTCCTTGATGCCATAGGTCTCGGTTAGAAAGTAGATAAGCGGCTCAAACAGAGCAAGAAAGGCGAATTTCAACAAGTCCTTGCGGGCGATGAAACGGAACTCCTTCGTGAGGATGTTGAAGACAAGGAGTAACAAGCCTGCGACAAGAATCCTGATCGGGACGAAATAGAAAATCGGAACGTCCAGAGCTATCAACTTGTCGCTCCAAATGTAGGACATTCCCCAAAGCACAATGGCCACTACTGACAGCAGATAAACCACCGCCTTGTTGTCACATACACTTCTTGAAGCGCTCATAACGAATTAAATACTCCTTGTTATACCTATATTGTCTTTCAGTTTTGCAAATATAGTTAATTTTTTCTTCTAAAACGAAATAATATTCAAATATTCATTAACATTTCGACATCAAGTTGCTGACAAGTGATCTTCCCTGAAATTGATTGACACTTTTGAGGCGGTTTAAATGATACACTATAAACCAGAGTCTACTCCTGTCGGGGATAGACTCAACTCCGATTCAACCAAAATTCGGGAAGGGCAGGGGGCGCTGCAGAAGGGGTCGGAGGAAATAGCCGGAAACCCCCAGAATACCTCTATTTACTATCCAAGAGCCTTAAGGAAATCCTTTTGCGGTCAAGATCGACATCCAGGACACTTACGTTGACCTTTTCGTGAAGCTTCACTTTGCGGCCACGCATCTTCGAAATGTGGATCAGACCGTTCTCGTGGATTCCTATGTCAACGAAGGCACCGAAGGCGGTCACATTCGTGACTATCCCCGGCAGTTCCATTCCTGGCTTGAGATCGTCGATCTCGCGGATGTCATCGGCGAAACTGAACTCCTGCGCGCTCTGACGAGGATCGCGGCCAGGTTTCGCCAACTCCTTCAGGATGTCATTGATCGTCGGCAGACCGAACTCGCCCTCAACGTACGCCGAAGGATCAATCTTACCGATAAGTTCCTCATTGCCAACAAGTTCTTTAGTAGTCACGCCAAGATCCGAGGCCATCTTGTCCACGATGTGGTAGCACTCGGGATGCACGGCGGAATTGTCCAACGGGTTCTCGGCGTTCTGGATGCGAAGGAAGCCCGCGCATTGCTCGAAGGCTTTCGGGCCAAGCTTCGGAACATCACGTAACTGCGAGCGGGAGGAGAACCCGCCGACCGAGGAACGATAGTCGATGATGTTGGAAGCCAGGGCAGGACCGATGCCCGACACGTAACTCAACAGATAGGAGCTGGCGGTGTTCAGATTGACACCCACGCTGTTCACGCAGATGACAACCGTGTTGTCCAGTTTCTCACGAAGGAGACCTTGATCTACATCATGCTGGTACTGTCCGACACCCAACGACTTGGGATCGATCTTCACAAGCTCCGCCAACGGATCCATCAGACGGCGCCCGATGGACACCGCTCCCCTCACGGTCACATCCTCGTCCGGAAACTCTTTCCGGGCCACCTCGGAAGCGGAGTAGATAGATGCACCGTCCTCGCTCACGGTGAAGACCTTGACATCCTCCGGAATCCCCACACGACCTATGAAATCCTCCGTCTCCCGGGAGGCCGTACCGTTGCCGATGGCGATGACTTCGATGGCATATTCATCAATCATCGAGGCCACTGCCATGATGGACTTGATCTTCTCGCTCTGAGGCGGATGAGGGAATATTATCTCGTGATGCAGCAGGTTTCCCTGCTCGTCCAGGCAGACAATCTTGCAGCCGTTGTGGAACCCCGGGTCGATCGCCATCGTCCTTTTCTGGCCGACTGGCGGCGACAGGAGCAACTGGGTCAGATTGTCGCCAAAGACATTGATGGAGTCAATGTCAGCCTTTTCCTTAGCCTCCTTAAGGATCTCGTTGGTAAGGGAAGGTGCCAGCAGACGCTTGTAGGCATCGTCCACCGCCTGACGGATCTGATCGGCGAGCCTGGCTCCCGGATAGCGGTGCTCCTGGCAGAAATCATAGTAGATCTTGTTGCCGCATTTCTCAGGATCGGCGTCCAGGCTGACGGAGAGAAAGCCCTCGTTCTCAGCCCTGAGAACGGCCAGGAGATTGTGTGCCGGGATCCTCTGCAACGGCATCGAGAAATTGAAATAAGTCCTGAACTTGGATGCCTCCGGATCACTTGAGGCGGCCTTGGTGGCCTTTGACTCGATCCTGCGGGTTCTGAATATGTGCCTGAGATTCTCGCGGACAGTCTGCGACTCCGAAAGCCTCTCTGCGATGATGTCCCTCGCTCCGGCAAGAGCCTCCTCGACCGAGGCGACCTTCTCTCCGACATATTTCCTCGCCTCCGCCTCCGGATCGGTCACCTCGACCTTCCACATCCTGTCCGCCAAAGGCTCAAGACCCTTTTCCTTCGCCATCGTGGCGCGGGTTCTCCTCTTCGGCCTGTATGGCAAGTAAAGATCCTCCAACTCGCTGGCCACCACGCAATTCTCTATCCGGCTCCGCAGCTCGTCCGTCAGCTTTCCCTGCTCGGCGATCGTGGAAAGGATGCCATCCTTCCTCTTCTCCATGTCCGTAAAGACATCATTCCAGTGCTTGATCTGCGCCACAGCCATGTCGTCAAGACCTCCGGTCTTCTCCTTTCTGTAACGGCTGATGAAAGGGATGGTGTTCCCTTCCTCGAAAAGCTGCACGCAGTTCTCCACCTGCCAATCCTTCACGGAAAGGGTGCGCGCGATGTAGTCTATGTAGATATTCTTCATATTCATAAAGTGTTATTAATCAATCAACTTTCACAAGCAGGCAATTGCCTGCCGTAAAAAAACATCGCCCCACATTCGACGGCGACTGCCCGCACGCGTCAATCCTGCGAGACAACCTTCAGCTCATCCCTGTAGGCCGAGAATATCTTGGACTTGGAGACGAAGCCGACATAGGTGCGGTCACGCCTCACGACAGGAAGGTTCCACGCGGAGGTGACTTCGAATTTCCTCATCACCGAGTCCATCTTCTCATCCTCGTAGACATATTCCTCCGCGCTTCGGATGAAGTTGAAGACGTGAAGGGTCTCGTACTCATCGGTGCGGAACATGTCCTTGCGTATGTCCTCAAGGGAGACGTAGCCCTGGAAGCGGTCCACGGAATCAAGCACCGGGAATATGTTTCTTGTGGACTCCGAGACGACTTCCACGAGTTTTCCGAGGCTGTCATCGATCTTCACCGTGGAGAAGTCGGTCTCTATGACATCGGACACCTTCAGAAGGGTCAGCACGGCCTGGTCACTGTCGTGGGTCAGAAGCTCTCCCCTCTGGGCTATACGCTTCGTGTAGATCGAGTATTTCTCGACAATCCTCGTGGTGCCGAACGCTATTGTGGAAGTGAGGATCAAAGGAAGGAAAAGATCATAACCGCCTGAGATCTCGGCGATAAGGAAGATGGCTGTCATCGGGGCCTGCATGACTCCGGCCATGAGTCCGGCCATGCCGACTAACACGAAATTCTGCTCGGGAACCATCGTCGTGGCTCCTCCGAAAATCAGGTTGAACGTCCTCGCGACCACGAAGCCGGCGATCGCTCCCACGAACAGGGTCGGACCGAACGTTCCTCCGACACCGCCTCCCGCGTTGGTCAGCGTCATGGAGAAGACCTTCAGCAGAAGGATCAGCACGAAGAACACCGGCACAGACCAAGGGCTGTCCGTCAGGAAGGCCAGAGGTGTCTGCCCGTCAAGCGACAGCTCCATGCCGTTGAGAAGCACTCCGAGAGACCCGTACCCCTCTCCGTAGAGCGGAGGAAAAAGGAAGATCAGGATTCCCAGGCCGACGGCGCAGAACAGCCATTTCAGGTAGACGTTGCTTACCTTCCCGATCCTGTCCTCCAGCTTCAACGTGGTGCGTATGAAGTAGATGGAGCAAGCGCCGCAGAAAAGTCCGAGGATGATGTAATAAGGAATATTCTTGAGCGCGAACGGGGTCAGCGCGCACTCGAACGGGGTCGAGGAGCCAAGGAATATGTACGATACCACCGTCGCTGACACCGTGGACAGCAGCAGCGGCATCATAGAGGTCATCGAGATGTTGAAAAGAAGGATCTCCAGCACGAAGAGGACTCCGGCGAGAGGGGCTTTGAATATTCCCGACACTGCCGCAGCCGCTCCGCAGCCCAGCAGGATGGTCATGCTTCTGTAGGACAGTCCCATGTAGCGGGCGAAGTTGGATCCGATGGCGGCTCCCGTGTAGACTATCGGTGCCTCGGCTCCCACGGAACCTCCGAATCCGATGGTGACGGAGCTGGCCGCCACGGAGGACCACATGTTGTGCGGCTTGATCCTCGACTCATGCCTGGAGACAGCCTGGAGGGCCTTTGTCACCCCATGACCGATGTTGTCCTTGATCACGAACCGGCAGAACAGCATCGCCAGCAGCATGCCGACACCCGGGAGGACAAGATAGTAGAGAGTCCCGCCCAGGACTTCCTCGAAGGCATCGTGAAGCCCTCCCTGAATCAATGAGATCAAGGTTTTCAGCAACACGGCGGCAAGTCCTACCACGATACCGACGACGAGGCTGAGCACAAGGAGCTGGTTCCTTTCCGACAAGCGGGATATGGGATTGAACTTTGGCATATTCGTACAAATTTAATTATTTTTGTGGATAGTGTGTAACATTTAACATTCAAGCCGCCATGAAAAAAGTAATAGTGTCGCTGATTGTGTCCCTTCTGGCAGCCATGCTTGGGATCGTGGGTCTGAACCTATTCAAGGACGCAGGCCCACGGGAAAGGATGAAGGCCGAGAACGGCAGCAGGATAATCGTGGAGGAACTTAGTTTCTACAGGCACGGTGACAAGGTTTTCGGCAAGATTTTCAAGCCCACCGACGAGAATGGCTTCTTCCCGGACTCCCTCGGGCCGAGGCCTGTCATCATCTTCTTCCACGAACCGCTGAAGACCGCCTACCCAGAAGGGCTTCTGAAGTCCCTGGTTCCCGAAGGGTTGATAGGCTACTCGACAGCATTCCACGAGAGAGGCAACGATGTGAGATTCATGGTGAAGAAGATAAGGAAGGAGAAGTTCGCCGATGCGGAGAGAATAATCCTGATAGCGGACACATTCTCTGCCGAGGCCGTGACAAAGGCCGCCTACAGGCTTAAGAAATCCGTCAGCGGTCTGATCCTGATAGAGCCGGAGGTCAGCGAGAGCGTCTCGCGCCTGACGCCCAAACTTGGCTACGAGGTCCTGACCGTCAGCACGTCAGAAAAGACTTCCGCAAGGATAAAGATTCTTGATTATCTTGAGATCAGAGGAGCGTTGAAATGAGAAAGACACGATTCGGAATAGTAGGTACCGGACGCATCAGCGACTGGGTGCTTAAAGGAGCTGTGCTGGATCCGCGGTTCGAGGCGGCGGCGGTCTGCTCCCGGTCGAAAGAGAGCGGCGAGGCGTTCGCCAAGTCCCATGGAATAAGTAAAGTCTACACCGACATCGCTGAAATGGCAGCCGATCCGGAGATCGACGCGGTCTACATCGGCACGCCGAACAGCACGCACCACGACCTCGCGATTCTTTGCATGAACCGTGGAAAGCATGTGCTGTGCGAGAAGCCGATGGGCGCCAACGCGAAGGAGGTCAAGGAGATGGCGGAAGCCGCGAAGGCCAGTGGAGTGATGCTGATGGAGGCGATGATCTCGACACTTTGTCCCAACTTCGTGGCGGCGCGCAAGCATCTGGCCGGGATGGGAGCCGTCCGGCACTACTTCGCGTCATTCTGCCAGTATTCCTCGAAATACGACCTTGTCAAGAGGATCATCGCCGGGGAGGAGGATTCGCCGGTGCCGAGCTCGCTGAATCCGGAACGCTGCGGCGGGGCGCTGATGGACATAGGAATATACACGGTCTTCCCGATGGTGGCGCTTTTCGGGAGGCCGAGGGGCATCAAGGCGGAGGTGACAACCTGCGAGGTGCCGGTGCGCCTCGACCGTAAAGAGTGGAAACGCATTGACCTGCAAGGCAGTGTGATTTTTGAATATGACGGGATGAGCGCTTCGGTGATATATTCAAAGATAGCGGACTCCAACCTTCGCACAGAGATTTCCTGCGACAAAGGGATCATCTCGCTGGATCAGATCCACATCTGCCGTCACGCCGGGATGACAAGGCGCGGCGCTCCGACCTCGGGACGCTCCTCCGGGCCGGAGACCATCGACATTTCCGTCCCAATGGACGCGGACGAGTACCTCTGCGAGTTCAGGGAATTCATCGACGTGCTGGAATCCGGACACCTTGAATCGTCCGTCAACAGCCTTGAGACATCACTTGTCACAGCTGAGATCCTTGACGAGATCCGCCGCCAGGCCGGAGTGGTCTTCCCTACGGACTAAGGAGACACTTCGACCGGCACTTCGACCGGTCGGCGAGTCTGCCGGGACACAACGCCGGCCCGAACGGGGCTACTGCCCGCCAAGGCGTGCGAAATAGGTCAGGACATTCTCCCAGGCCTTGAAGGCGTCGGAGCCGAAATGAATCATCGTGCCCATGAAGTCCTTGCCGCCGTTGGTCTCTGGCTCGGCGTCGATCAGATAGTCGGCCAGTAGAAGATTCTTGTGGTTTGTTATCGTGACACGGTTCCAGACAGGGACACCGAGGTTCTCCTCGCACCATCCAAAGACCTTCTGACACAATTCGGGATTGTTGTACGGCACCCCGGCGACAATGTGGATGTCATAGTCCGCGGCCAGCGTGGCCACAGCCTTGTGGAACCCGCTGGAGTGGTTGATGATCCTGTCGCTCAGCGAGATGAACAGCACCGGCCTCTGAACGCCATTCTGCCTGTCATCTATCCATTGGATCACCGGCAGCAGCGAATGGAGGATCGCCTCGTCGTTAAGATAGTGCTCGCCGTCGAACCTGACCGCCTGCGGATAATGTCCGGAGAACAGATCGAATGTGTGTACCAGGGTGTCGCGCTTTCCGTAAAGCCCGAAAACCTTGTCCTGGTCCTCCGAAGCCCTTTCGAAGCAATGCGAGCTGACCTCCCGGAAATGTTCCAGAAGGGTTTTTGTGACCAGAAACGATGTCTCGCCATCCTGACGAGGGTTATGGAACTCCTGCCGTCCCAGCCCATTGTTTTTCAGCAGCGTGTCCGCCAGCTGAAACGCCGGGTTCACAAGAATCCTGTCCACGCCGTACAGCATTTCCGCGTACATCGCCCCCATTGAGGAGCCGACAATCAGATCAGGCTTTTCGGACACGACCATATTCCTCAACAACTCCATCGCGTCGAACGGCTCCACCGGCAGATCCGGCGCCAGCACCTGAGCCCGCGGCATCAGCAGCCTCAGCGTCCTGACACTCCCGTTCTGCCCGCTGGAAGCGAACCCGTGCACATAAAGTATCTTTTTCCCGGCCATCAGCCCCGGACGGGCATATTCATAAAGTTCCATAACGACTCAAATCTCGTAGAAAAATGAAAACCTATCACGCTCGAAAGTCGTTGCAAAGTCACTTTCAGCAAGCGGTGAAGAGTTAACCGCAAAAATAACAATTTTCATATTCAAATTGATAGGGCTAACGCTTGAAATTCCTGATTGAAATGGTTATCTTTGAAAGATTGATTTTTTAAATGACACTAACTATGCCGGATCTTAAGAAAATAGTTGAACTTTTCGCCATCGAGGGCGAGGTCAAGGAGATAAAGCCTTTAGGCAACGGGCTGATCAACGACACTTACAAGGTTGTCACGGAGGGCGGCGCGCCGGATTTCGTGCTGCAGAGGATCAACAACACGATCTTCACGGACGTGGATCTGCTCCAGGGCAACATCGAGGCAGTGACCAGACATATTCGTAAAAAATTAGAGGCCGAAGGAGCGGAGGACATCGACCGAAAGGTATTGAGGTTCATTCCGTTGAGGTCTGAAGGTGAGAAGGTTGAAGTGCTGATGAGCGAGAAGCCGAAGACATATTGCCTGGAAGACGGCAAGTTCTGGAGGGTTTCGGTGTTCATCAATGACGCCTACACCTACGAGACCGTCAATCCGGAGTATTCAGAGTACGCCGGCGAGGCTTTCGGCAACTTCGAGGCGATGCTTGCCGACATCCCGGACACGCTCGGAGAGACGATTCCGGACTTCCACAACATGGAGCTGAGGCTCAGGCAGTTGGTCGAGGCAGTCAGGGAGGACAAGGCCGGCCGTCTGCACGCCGACGACAAGACAGAAGGCCAGGAACTGCACAAGATACTGGAGGACATCGACAAATATGGGGTCCAGATGTGCAAGGCCGAGCAGCTGCACCGTGAGGGAAAGCTTCCTAAAAGAATATGCCACTGCGACACGAAGGTCAACAACATGATGTTCGACAAGGACGGCAAGATTCTGTGTGTCATCGACTTGGACACCGTGATGCCAAGCTATGTGTTCTCGGACTTCGGAGATTTCCTCCGCACGGCCGCCAATCCTGTGGCCGAAGACTCCCCTGAGCTGGAGAAGGTCGATTTCGATATGGAGATATTCAAGGCCTTCGCAAGAGGCTATCTGAAAGGCACGAAACCGTTCCTGACCCCGGTCGAGAGGGAGAATCTGCCGTACGCCGCCTGCCTGTTCCCGTTTATGCAGGCCGTCCGCTTCTTCGCCGACTACATAAACGGCGACACCTACTACAAAATCAAGTACCCGGAGCACAATCTCGTCCGCACACGCAACCAGATTAAGCTCTTCCACTCGGCCCTCGGCAAGGTTCCTCAGATGATGGAATTCATCACAGATTGTCATTGACTTAGCTACTAAAGAGAATCCAACCCTCCGATTAATAAGATATATGCTCGAACAGGAACTGCAACAATATCTTCTTCGCGAATATCCTCAGGAGAATGCGCGGTGCGAATGGAAAGAGTTCAAGAACTTGAAGAACTCTTTTTGTGGAGATGAGAAAGACGATGTCATCTCGTATGTCTCTGCCATCGCGAATATGGAGGGTGGACATCTTGTGATAGGTGTACAAGACAACTCTTTGAGGATCATCGGAACCGACACTTATAATTATAATCGTCAGAAAGCGACACTGAGATTGACAGAACGCTGTGCCAATCTCTCGACAGAAGGACTTGACGTGGAAGAATTTGTCACCGATGACACTGGCAAGAAAGTATGGGTAATACATATTCCTAAGCACCGCCCCAAACTTCCTGTCTATGCCCACAATAAAGCATGGCAACGAATAGAGGATTCCTTGGTTGAGCTGACTCAAGAAAGGCTGAATGCCATTCTTGAAGAGAACAGTCCGGTTTATGACTGGTCAGCGGAGATTGTGCCAAACGCCACGTTGAACGACCTTGACACCAAAGCATTGGAAAAGGCACGTAATGAATATAAGTCTGTTCATCCTCGTTTGGCCAAAGAAGTTGAGACTTGGAATGATATGGAATTGCTATGCCACGCTGGTGTGGCCATAAAAAGGAAACTGACACGGGCGGCAATCTTACTCTTAGGCAAAGAGACATCCACCCACTTGATCAGCCCTGCCGTGGCTACCATCACCTGGGTGCTTGTTGATGAGCAAAAAAGCCGTAAAATCGGCAACTTACTATCAACCCTAAAGAAAAATGGAGTCATCAGACTAACAGAAGGCAAGAGGTGGAATTTAGTCGAAATACAATTAGCACATTCATCAAAACGGCAGGGCAAATCTTTGATTATAAAGCGTTAGCACACAAACCATAATTTAGTCAAACTTAACAATGTTAAGTCGAACTTTCTCTTGTAAAGGAGAATATGGAGGAACAATTTAAAATCATGATAAATATTATACACATATAAAATTCACGCACAATGAAACGCAGGGATTTTCTTAGGACGGCGGGGATGGTGACCGCCGGGAGCGGACTGCTCATCGGGACGGGGGGACTCGTCACAGGATGCACCGGCAAGGAGAGCGGCGGTAATATTCCTAAACCATACAAAGTTGGCGGCTCGGCAAGGATGAGGCTGAGTTTCGAGCCGTATGAGCTCAAACTGAGGCACACGTTCACCGTGGCGACATATTCAAGGACCACCACGCCGGACGTGCAGGTGAAGATTGAATATGACGGATTCACCGGCTACGGCGAGGCCTCCATGCCGCCGTACCTCGGGCAGACCGTGGAGAGCGTCTGCAACTTCCTGAAAAAGGTTGACTTGGGGCAGTTCAGCGACCCGTTCCAGATCGATGACATCCTGACTTATGTGGATGGGATCAACGAAGGGGACACCGCCGCGAAGGCCGCCGTGGACATCGCCCTGCACGACCTTGTGGGTCAGCTGATGGGGCAGCCGTGGTACAGGATCTGGGGCTTGAACGCCGCCAAGGCTCCCGACACCACCTTCACGATCGGGATCGACACTCCGGACGTGGTGCGCGAGAAGACAAAGGAGTGCGCCGGACAGTTTAACATTCTTAAGGTCAAGGTCGGACTGGACAACGACAAGGAGATGATCGAGACCATCCGTGAGATCACCGACCTGCCTCTCGCCGTGGACGCCAATCAAGGCTGGAAGGACAGGGAGAAGGCGCTTGAGATGATCCATTGGCTTAAGGATCACGGCGTTGTGATGGTCGAGCAGCCGATGCCGAAGGAGATGCTGGACGACAACGCATGGCTGACAGAAAGGAGTCCGCTGCCGACATTCGCCGACGAAGCCATCCAGCGCCTGACGGACGTGCAGAGGGTCAAGGGAGCATATTCAGGAATCAACATCAAGCTGATGAAGTGCACCGGAATGCGGGAGGCCTGGAAGATGCTGAACTACGCCCGCGCCGAGGGGATGAAAGTGATGGTCGGCTGCATGACCGAGACGTCCTGCGCCGTGACCGCCGCCGCCCAGCTCTCCCCTGCCGTGGATTTCGCCGACCTCGACGGCAACCTCCTGATTGCCAACGACCGCTTCGAGGGAATGACCGTAGTAAACGGCAAGATCACCCTTCCCGACCGCCCCGGACTCGGGCTTAAACTGTTGTAAGTTATGGCAATGAAAAGAAAAGAGATAGTTCTTTGGGCGCTGGTGGCGCTCGCGCTGGCGGCGAACTTCTGGCTGCCGAGGCAGATGAGGTACAGATATTCCTGGGACAAGGATCTGGCGCAAAGGATGGCGACGGAGTTCAGCGCCACCAGGGAGGATGTGAAGGAGTATATTCAGAAATACATTCCGGACGTGACGGACTGGCAGATCGACAAGTGGACCGCCAGCGGGGAATTGGAGTCGGCGCGGATCGGCAGGCAGACGATGTACTTCAGCGCCGCCGCCCGCAACCTGTTCAGGATCAATCCGGAGCTGGCCGCTATAAAGGCCGCCGCCGATGACAGGGAGCAGGATCTGTCGAAGAGCGGCACCTCGCTTTCGGGACACGCCGCCATCGACGCGGCGGCCATTCCGGCGATCAAGCGGCAGGTTCTTGAGAACCTCGCCGCCGGGAAGGAGAACCCTTACCTCGCGTTGCCTAAGAGGATGAGGGTGACCTTCACCCTGAGCGTCCACGCCAACACCCTGCGCCCGGGGCAGACCATCCGCTGCTGGCTGCCGCTTCCTCGGCAGGACGTGGCGAGGCAGACCGGTGTGAAGTTCATCGAGGCAGGGGTGAACGGCACCGCCTACCCTGCCGAAAAGCTCACATTCTCAGACCCTTCCAACCCCCACAGCAGCGTCTATATGGAGGCCAGGACCGCCCGGGACAAAGCCACCGTCTTCCACGAGGTCTTTGAATATACCTCCTGCGGCGAATGGCATCCGATCGACTCCTCCAAAGTGCTGGCCTACAATGTCTCGGATCCTGAGTATAAGGAATATACCGCCGAACGGGAGCAGCATGTGATCTTCACCGAGAGGATCAAGGCAGCCGCCGACTCGGTCACCGCCGGCATCGACAACCCGTACCTTCAGGCGAAGGCGATCTACACCTGGATCGACAGGACGTTCCCGTGGGCGTCGGCCAGAGACTACTCCACGATCGGGAATATTCCTGAATATGTCCTGACGAACCGTCACGGCGACTGCGGCCAGGTGACGCTGCTCTTCATCACGATGTGCCGCTACAAAGGCATTCCGGCCAGATGGCAGAGCGGCCTGATGATGCATCCTGGAGCGGGCAACCTCCACGACTGGGGCGAGGTCTATTTCGAAGGCTACGGCTGGGTTCCGGTTGACCAGAGTTTCGGCATCACCTCCTACGGCGGCGACTTCTTCCTCGGCGGCATCGAGCCGTACAGGATGATCGTCAACACCGATTTCGGCGGCAACCTCTCACCCGCGAAGAAATATCCCCGCAGCGACACCGTGGACTTCCAGCGCGGCGAAGTCGAGTGGTCCAAAGGCAACCTCTACTACACCCAGTGGGACTACGACTTCAAGATCGAGTACCTGGACTAAGGAATTGTTTGGATTTGACGGCCCGGCCAAGCCCCCATGGCATCCCCACTCCGGGCAAGAGCAGATAATCCCCGCCTTCCGAACCTAATAAGGGTCGGAAGACGGGGTTATGCCATCATTTCCATATCCGTTCGACTTTGATGTCCAACCCTTTGCAATTGTAGGTGCCTTCCTGATCGAATGTCACTACGCGGCATTCCACAAAAATAATTATTTCCTAAATATTCGGAAGCAATCCGCAATTATTTTCCTATGGTTTAGGAAACGTTCAACTGCACATGTATTTTGTAAAATACACAAACGGTCCAGAAATGTATTTCATAAAATACAGGACACCCCATTCAATCAAGCAACGAATAATTCGTGCTGCGGCCACCTTCGTCATTCTTTTTCAGGACACCCTTATTCACTAGATCACGGATGTCATTAAGGGCTGTGTCCGTGGAGCATTTACCGATTTTCGCCCACTTACCGGTAGTCAGTTTGCCAAAGAATCCGTCAAACTGCATATTAATGATCTTTCGTTGGCGCTCATTTACCCGTAAATCCTTATGAACTTCCCAAAAACGAGCTTTTGACAAGACAGATGACAATGTGTTTTCCGTTGAAGAAAGAGCCTTGTCAAAGCACCCAAGAAACCATAGCAGCCAATAGGTTATGTCCCCATCACCTTTTTGAGTCTTCTCAAGCACTTCATAATATTCCTTCTGCAGAACTTTAATCTCATTGGACATACTGTAGAAACGCTTTGATGAACGCTCGCTACGAGCTAGGAGCATATCGGTGATAGCCCTTGTAATGCGCCCGTTTCCGTCATCAAACGGATGGATGGAAACGAACCACAAGTGCGCGACACCAGCCTTGACCACAGCATCTGTGCCGTCGTCCCCGTTTACCCAATCAATGAAGCGACGCATCTCTTCCGGCACAAATTCCGGTTTTGGAGCCTCATAATGAATCTTCTCCTGCCCCATCGGCCCTGACACCACCTGCATCTCTCCGCCGCGGTACTTGCCGACCTCTATTGAGAACAATCCGCTGCGTCCGGTTGGAAACAAAACATTGTGCCATCCGAAAAGACGCTCATCCGAAAGTGGTGCATCGTAATGTTGGGTGGCATCCAACAGCATATCCACAACGCCATCCACATATCTGGACACTGGAACCATACCAGCAGAGTTGATACCAAGCCGCCTTGCGATTGAAGACCGGACCTCCGTAAGATTCAAGGCTTCCCCCTCAATCTCGCACGAACGTACCAATTCCAGAGACATCGTGGCAAGCATAGCCTCTTCCTGAAAGTCAAATCCGAGAGACTGCATCCTGCCAAGCATCATCCCTTGTCTGGCTCTCACAGCCCCCAACTTGTTCATTACAGCATCTTTATCATACTGAAACTGCCACCAATCATCTCTTTGATATATATACATAGCCGCGTGTTCTTTCCGGCAAAGCTATGGATTATCCGGCAAATAAGCAAGATATTCACCGATATTTTCTCGGCGAATAATCACCTTTTTCGCCGAATCTCACGAGGTCACACAACTCGAATGTGAATCACGGTGGTTTCCCTATAACCGATACTTATCCTCTGCGCACCTGGAACCGCATCTTGCTGCTGGTCAGCGGATCGCAGTTCCAGGCGTGTTCCATTTCCCGTACCCTGAAGAGCCGAGCGGCAACAGAGCGCCACACAGCGATGGTCCCAACTCCCAGGTGTGTGAATATATTCGCACCCAGAGTGGCATACTCCTCATTTTCACCCCGATGCGGTTCCAGGTCCGCGAGTTCATCATCAGTAATCGGATGCCCAGGTAACGGATATATTCTTTTTCATATCCCGTATGCAGCATAATACGTAGAGGGAACAATATAGGGGTTGGATAACTTTTGCCTTATAACACTTATGCTCAAATAATTGTGGTCTTACACTTGTTAGGAATGCCTACCTTGATACCCTCTATTTCTCTCGAAATAACAACCTCTAGGAACTGAACCGACTATGCCACTAGCCAAGGTCGGCGAACGTGAATCAAGATTGCTGTCTCTTGCCGATTTCGAAGTGAATTTACAAAATGCTTTCAGTCAAAAGCCTGTTGGAAGCATCTGGATGACACCTTGTCGTGAAAAACTTGCGCCTTGGGATTTGAGTTTTTCAGCTCTATCCAGCCTCTGTGGGAATAGACACAATCTGCGGCTGAAAGCATTTTGTAAAACCTTGACTATGCGTAAGAAGATTTTATGGGACAATACTGAGATCAAGCATTCGGAGGAGCGGATGTCGTCCATTATTCAGCAGCAGTTTTCATTCCCGTACAATCCGATAATCGATCAAACACTATACAAGATGACCTATCTGGAGAATTGGGGTTCAGGCATCCGCAAGATAGCATACAGCTGCCGGGAGGCAGGCGTGGAAGAGCCCACATATGACCACCGACCTACGGAGGCCAATAGGAGATTCTTGAATAGATCACGAAAATATAAACAGGAGATATATCGAATACCACGAGGACGGTGAACGCAGACGCGATAATGACATACCTACCGAACAATTCGGTCAATTTCCTGACGTATGATCTCCGTCACAAACACGCAAAATCGGCTCGCCCAAGACCGCTTCGATAGCCGCAATGGTCCCGATGGTAAAATTATGCGTCCCGCGCATCCACTTGCTTATCTCAGGCTCTTTTTTTCCAAGCATCTCAGCAAGGTCTTTCTGCTTGAGTCCCTTATCCGTAAGAATGACGTGAATCCTGTCAACTATACGGAAAGACAAATCAACTCTTTCCCTGACAGCATCAGAGACATGCGTCCTACGCCGGTCTATCACACTATTCCTTTTCATCACGAACAAATTGTAAATCAGCTACTATTTCCTTGTCAACAAGTAATAACTTACCATCTCTCACTCTGGAAGCGATGAAACGACTGGTGTCCATCAGCAACTGAACATAAGCAGAAAGAGTCTCACTCTCTTGCCAAGATTTTGTGTCCTTAGCATCACCGTTTCCAAAGATAAGTATCTTGTCTGACAGCCTTAAACAATATAATCTAAGCTTTCCCGACTCTATAGGTATAGCACTCATGCCATCCCCATATTTACCTTCCGGTCTAAAATATCTTTCAAGAGCACCTGTCTCCCCTATTCTATCAAGCCAGGCAACAATCACATCCATCTCCTCATCATACTCACACCCAACAGGAAATTTGTCGAAAAATTTTTCAAGTTCCGTCAATTCCTCACCCTCCAGCATAATACTGTAAAAATTCACAGCTTCGTGCTCCTCTATCAATCGTATATCATACTCCCCCATCTTAGTTAACTTTAAAGTTAATATTTGCAAATTTATACCTTTTTATCAGACTTTACAAGTCCAACGCAAGAATTCCAAGACGGGCAGAGTCAAAAAAAGTTTTGCTATAACGTAACTTTTTCATAGTTTTGTAATGCAGTCCCGGTCATTCCTCTCCCAGACATCAGTGCTGGTGATGAATCCGGGTTTTTCTATTTCATCAAGCCTTCATCAATCCGAACCCCAGAAGGTTACTTTAGATTCTCAGATAAACAAAGGAACAAATTTTCCATCTCATAAAGACAGAAGATTCGTTCCTCGCTTTTCTCATCATCGTAGTGCAAATAAAATCATAGTTTTCCACAAAACAAGGTGTTATTTAGCATTGAACAATAAGTGGTTCACAAGATCAAGCCATCATTTGGAATATGGCGGAATGGCCATACCATCACCCAACCTCAGTGGGAGGCAACGGGGAAAAATCATCTTTTCTCAAAATTCCCGGTTTACCTTTCCAAAAACGCGACATTAATGGTAAAAGCATAAGACAATGGGAATGAATATGAGCACAACTTGCAAGGCGGAACACCGCCGAATCACCTCCCCGCCCGGAGCAGGAAGTACAAGAGAAAGAACGCCAACCTCAACAACCGAGGCCGGTCTTAATGAATATATCAACGCCAGGGATCAGGTCGCCAAAAATCAGGAATATAACTGAATATAAAGCCGTTGGATAAACGTCCAAGACTCCGGCAAGCCAGACGAGACAACATAACCCACGGAAACAATCCTCAGAAAAAGTGCTGAAAGTCCGAAAATTAACGATGAATTTGACAATGAGAAAGCACAAACCATTTTCGGTTGTGTCGTATTATCTTTTTCGTCTGTAAAGAAGCAATGGGTTGTTCCCATCATCTCCAGCCTATAATCACGATAATTGTCCTATGTATGGTCGTGAAAAAACGAATCAATGTCAGCGTTTTTACTGCAAGTATACGGCTGACATTGATTAATGATTTCTGATGTTAATCTGCCGAAACGGCAGTCGTCCAATAGATACCCCACGATTTACTTATTCCCCTCTTTCTTTTTCAAAATTGCATAAGAATTGGCTGCCTCCTTAGAAAAATCAACAGAGGCACGTCTGCGAAGGTTTTCTTCGGACATCTTGACGAAGCGTTCAGCTGCTGAACCTCTTAACGTCGGGATTGCTTTTACCTGCATTCTACTCGGACTGGGGAGATGCGGACATCACGGAGGCCTACATTGACAGGATCGGCTTTGCTCCGGTCCCCGGTCAGAAGTATCTCCTCTCGTTCTGGTGGATGGACACGGAGACAGGGTTCACGGGCGAGTCAATGGCGGTTTCCACGATTTGCGGCGAGCTTTCCAACGTGAACAAGGAACTCTACAAGGTTCGCCCACGGATGAACTTCTCGGATGCGGTCTCGGACGCAAACTCTCCTTTCAAGGATATGAGATTGGAGCTTTCCGGGAGTCCTGTTCTGGTGACGGCTTCCGGTGAATACGGGTTCCTCGGCAACTGGTCGTATATGTACATTAATTTCAACGACGAGGATTTTCCCCGCGAGGATGTGGACTGCTTCCTGATGGGAAGAGGTCTTGGTAAATGCAAGTACGAGATCGCATGCATCGAGCATTCCGTCAAGCCTCTTGTCGGCAGGGACGGATACGGGAGGTGCAACGTCTGTTATCTGCACGGATAAGACAGGAACTCTTACCAAGAATCAGATGCAGGTTCATGAAACTGCTTTTGCCGGTCTTTCGGATCAAGCTCTCTTGGAAGATAATACGTCAAGTCTTATAAAAGAATGCATTGCTGTCAATACAACTGCAAACCTTGATTTTGCAGATCCTTCAAAGATTAAGGCAATCGGAAATCCAACGGAAGGCGCGTTGCTTCTTTGGCTCCATAAAGCTGGTGTTAATTAGGCTCATATAAGAAAGGCGTGGAAATCAAGGGACTGGATGCGGTGCTGAGTGACCCTTCCGTCAAGGTTTATCATATGGGTACCACGCTAAAGAAACTGGGAGAAGGCCACGAGTCATACGACAAGGCCGGCCATTCGTTGGTGACAAATGGCGGCCGTGTACTGATGGTTCTTGCTTCTGCCCCTGATCTCAAGTCAGCTCATGACAAGGCTCTTGAGGCTGTGTCCAAGGTGGATTGCGATAACCTCTTCCACCGCACTGACATCGGGCATTGGGCATTTGAATAGCCTTCGCTTATAAAATAACTCCGGCAGCTGTAATTTTGATTTTGACTTCCGAGTCCCCTTTTTCAAGTTCTATCTTGAACCAGTCTCCTGATGGGGTCTCCACGTATTCGGCGTCATCGATTTTCCATGATGGATAAGATGTGCTGATCTGGGTCAGAACGGCTGCCGGAAGTTCGTTTTTACGTACATCCCACTCTGTGCGGAGCCAGTTGTGGTCCTTGCTGAAATACACATCCTTGCCGCGTCTTTCGTGTACAATCTCGACTTCGATTTCGCCGTCATCATATTCTGTATCTATGATTGCTGCTCCAGGGTATTTCTGTCCGATGAATTTCTCGAGTTCGGACTGGATGTCTGTCGGGAGATAGTCCTCGTAGTCGTAGTCTGAATCGATGTCCACCACTGTCTTGATGAGGGCTCCTTCTTCAGAATAATACAGGTCCGCTTCCTTTTCGATATTGCCGGAACGTGTCTCGACCTCGATGACATAGAAAGTCTCCATGCCGTTTCTCTCGAGCTTGTCGATGTCATCCACTTTCCAGTCAGCATATTCACTTGCCTGGAAAGCTGTCTTTACGGCTTCCGGAAGTTCATTGTACGAAATCTCGCTTTCGGTCATGCACCACTGTCCTGAGCGGTTGAACCATACGGAGAAGTCATATCCTGCGTTGGCTGAACGTGTAGCGACTCTGTTGAATTTCGCCACGTCGTAGCCGTTCTTGGATGTCCATTTTACATTGACTGCATCCGGATAGCGTTCTGCCAATTCTGCTTTCGCTTTTTCGTTTATCTGGCTGTCAGTCGAAGCTTTATCGCAGCCTGCAAGTGTCATCAGGCAGATGCACATTGCTGTAATAAATAAATTTTTCATTGTACTTTAATTTATTGATTTGTAATTTTTTATCTCTGATTATCCGGGCTATCGGTCGAGTCCTGCAAGATTGAAGTTCTTGTCGAATTTCAGTTCGAAGCCATTGTCCAGTTTCAGCTCAAGTTCTCCGTCGTCATACTCGGCCTTGGTGATGAACGAGTCGGGATACAGTTCATTGACCTTGTCGGCTGCTGCCTGCGGAATTATGCCGTCGGGGATGCTGTTGCGGTGACGGTTGATTTCCTTCCATTCTCCGTTGCGACGGAATTCCAGTTTGGTCCCGTCCGTGAGCACGATTTCGTAGGAAATTTTCTGCAAGTCTCTGTCTTCTTTGGCAAATGCTATTTTTTCATCTTGAAAGTGCTCAGTGATGAAGCTCAATACGTTTTCCGGAAGTGATTCCGGGCTTGTCGCCTTGTCGTGCACGAGGTTTGACAGGAAATAGCCCAATGTTCCTGCTGCCGCGAGCGAAATGATTACTAAAATGATCTTCTTAAACATAACATTGTCCTTCTTTGTATTGCGAAATTATAGTACAATTCTGGAGTGAATCTGTAATCGGCACGGAAATTCTGAACTTTTTCAGAATTTTACGCTGAAACGGTGCATTCCGTCCACATAAGAATAGGTGAGTAGCATTCCGCATCTGTCTGCAATGGTTTTGGCAAGTGCCAGCCCCAGTCCGGTAGAGCCCTCTTTTTTCGAGCCCTGGTAGAATCTCTCAAAAATCCGGCTGCTGTCCAGAGGCGAGTCCCCGCTGTTCTCGACCACGAGTTCGTTTTCTGTCAATGTCAATGTGACCTTGCCGTCCTCAGGGCTGTGCACAAATGCGTTTTTGATGATGTTGGTCACTAAAATCGTGGCGAGCGTCTCGTTCATCTTTATCGTGACAGGGGAGTCCGGTATTTGTGCTGAACAGGTTATCTGCTTGCTGCTGAAGATTTCCCCATACAGTTCTTTCTGGGACAGCACCATGGCTGAAAGGTCTATGTCAGTCACGTCAGGGAACTGTCCGTTGTCGATTTTCGTGAGCAGGAGAAGTGTCTTGTTGAGTCGCACGATATGTCCGAGTTCGCGTTTCATCTGCACGAGTTCGCCGACGCTTTCTTCTCCCAATGTGTCATTGTCCAGCATCCAGTCGATCCTTCCTCCAAGCACGGCAAGCGGTGTCTGAAGCTCGTGTGAAGCATTGCCTATGAACTGTTTCTGCTTTTCGAAGGCTCTGTCGGAGCGGTCAGTCGCATCTGTGGCGGCTTTCTCCAGCTGACGGAATTCCCGGATGTCCGAGTTTATTGACAATCTGCCGTGTGACTTTCCGGGTGTGTAGGCATTGAGCCAGTCGAGAATCATGTATAGCGGCCGCATGCTTTTCTGGAACACGACGAGAGTGGTCACGATAACTGTCAGCAACAGAATGAGATACAATGCGAGTATCCACCAGAGGATGGTCTCTATCAGGTCATCTTTTTCGATTGTAGGTGTAGCGACAATGAGTTCAAAACATCTTCCTTCACGGTCTCTGAATATCGTCTTGAGAAATCGTGCAGGTTCTTGTTCGTCTGTCTCCTGAATGTAGAAGTCTGCATCGTAGTACTCCATCCCGGTATGTGAATTTGCATAACTCTCCGCAACTTCGGAAATGCTGTAATGCCCGTCTGTCATGATGTTGGCAACCGGCAGCTTCTTCCCGGACAACTTCTTGACCATCAGCTGTTCAGCGTAACTTTCAAGCAGGTCGTCGGCCTCGTCATTGATCTCATCCACGATGACGAAGTAAAAGACCATCGCCCAGAGCGCGATGACCGGGAGCAATGCCATAGACAGGCGTACAGCGATATTGTGGATCAGTTTCATTCTTTGGTGACGGGTTTTTGCCTCACGTGTTCAAATTGAGATTGTGTCGTTTATAGACGAGTCTGTCCCTTATTCCTTAGTGACGAGTTTGTATCCGAATCCGTAAACTGACTTGATTTCTATATCGGCGCCGGCTTCTTCCAGTTTTTTGCGCAGATTCTTGACCTGCGAATAGATGAAGTCGAAATTGTCCGCCAGATATATGTCGTCGCCCCACACGGCTTCTGCCAATACTGATTTATCTACCATGTGCCCCGGTCTGAGCAGGAAATAGTGAAGTATGTCGTATTCTTTCTTCACCAATGTCAATGCTTTTCCGCAGACTTCCACTGTGCGGCTGTCCGGGTTGAGCTTGACATTGCCATAGACTATTCCGTTGCGTCCGCTTCCGTTGCTTCTTCTGGTCACGCTCTTGATTCTGGCCAGAAGTTCTGCCGTGTGGAATGGCTTCGGGAGGTAGTCGTCCGCGCCCTCTTCCAGTCCGATAATCTTGTCTTCCAATGAGTTGCGGGCTGAAAGTATGATCACTGTCAATGCTTTTCCTTCTTCCCTGAAGGCCTTCAGCAGGTCGAGCCCGTTTCCGTCCGGAAGCATGATGTCCAGCAGTATGCAGTCATATGAGAACAACGACAGCTTTTCCCACGCCTCACCGTATGTCGAAGCCACTTCCACGACATAATGCTCCTTCAGCAATGCTCTCGCAATCAATTCCTGCAAAGAGCGCTCGTCTTCTATTACCAGTATCTTCATAGTTCCATATCAATGTCCTGAGGGCTGCATGTCTTTTCAATAATTGTCAATGCTCTGAAAGACACGAGCTTACCCTCGCCGTTGTCAATGCAAACCCTTACGGTTCATCATCGTTTCCGTTTCTCACGACTCGACGAAATTACAAATAAAATCTGGAACGAATCTGAAATTTCTTCTGTTTTTCTTAAGATAACGTGAGTTCGACGAATTACAACTAAAAGAGTGACAATTGAATAACTCCATTCTCATACGGCGAGACGCGTTCCACATCAATCATCGGCTTTTTCGGGAAGAACGAGTAGGCTGCCAGGCCTGCCATCAGGTTGACCGTGAAGCCAACGACGGACCGGTGTCTGGAGTGCTCAATCTGAGCCATGTTTTTCAGTTCGTCGTTGATGGTCTCAATGAGCGCTCTCTTCCGGAGGAGAATGCGGTCTCCAATGGTCATGATTTGTCCCTTCATGTTACTCTTCAGCTTTGTAATCAATTGAATACCATCAATAAAAAGCCTGGAAAAGAGTTCTTTGCAAATGTATCCCTTGTCTCCGACAAGTCTACCGAAGATCCGCTCAATGAAGGACTTGTTCCGGAGCGGCTCCCTGTCATCTACATTGCCAGGCGTGACCATGAAGCTCAGGAGGTCTCCCTTTTCGTTGCAAATGAGGTGCAGTTTGAAGCCATAGAACCATCCCATCGAGCACTGGCCCCGCTGGGCAAGTCCCTTGAAAACCCTGTGGAGATGGATGCGTTGGTTCTTGCAGACGCGCAAAGCCGTACTATCGACAAAACTGATCCCCGTGCAGCCGCCCAGGCAGCACTTCTTGACGAACAGGATGAAAGGTACAGCGACCTTTCGCTCCAGTTCAACGAAGCGATTATAGGAGACGGTGTGAGGAAACAGGTCGGTCATATTCTTGTAAACTTCATTCAAGTAAAAGTGTTTCAAACATTTATAGCCCATCAGATGAAACAGTGTCATGATGGTTATCACCTCGGCATCGGACAGCGTGCTGTCACGGTGGTACTTCCTTTTAGACTTGTCCCGCTTGGAAGCGAGTCCGTTAATCTTGATAAATCTGGCATAAATGTGGCAGAAGTCATCCGCAATACAGAAAATTTCCGTAATTTTGTCTCTGGCGATCGTCATAGCGAAAGTGTTTGTAATAGTTTATTTGCTCTAACAAATTTACAAAAACTTTCGCTATTTTTCTAATAATCAATTAGTTAATTTTCATCGAACTCACGTTAATTACCGTCGCCGTGAGAAAATCTCCTATTGCACACATACAATGACCAGGAAGTCGACGCCATTATCGGAGACGCAAAGGTTGCTATTGAGATCAAGTCCAGCGAGGAAGTGAAGACCCGCCATAAGAACGGGTTGAAAGCCTTCAAGGAAGAGCAGCCGGATTGTCGACTGATTCTTGTTTCCCTTGAAGAATCCGCAGACATACTCCGCCGTCTATCTCTTTTTCACCTTTACTCTTGCGTATTCGATTCTTTTTGCTAACTTTGCAACAGCCGTAAATTTTACGACTGTAAAATTTTATTGAAATGAGGTTTTATGACAGAGAAGAGCAGTTGGAGACACTGCGCGAAATGAGGGAACTATCGTACAATGGTTATTCTCGACTTACTGTTGTCACCGGAAGGAGACGTATAGGGAAGACGACTCTTATAAAGGAAGCCTATCAGGATGAAACCTATGTATATCTATTCGTAGGTAAAAAAAGTGAATCAGTCCTGTGCGGAGAATTCTGCGAAGAGTTCCAGGAGAAGATAGGGGTATTCGTCCCTCCGATGAGTGCTTTCCGTGATGTCTTCCGTTTCTTAATGGAGGAAGGAACGCGCCGGAAATACACGCTTGTCTTTGATGAGTTTCAGAATTTCCTGGAGATCAATCCATCCATATACAGCGATATTCAGAACTGGTGGGACAAGTACCAGAAGGAGAGCCATGTGAATATGGTTGTCAGCGGTTCTGTTTATTCCCTGATGGAGAAACTCTTCAAAAACAGGAAAGAACCTCTTTACGGGAGACAGGATTCGACCATCAAACTGCAGGCTTTCCCCACTTCAGTCCTCAAACAAATCATGGAGGACAACGCTCCGGGTTATTCCAACGACGATCTTCTTGCACTATATACATTTACTGGCGGTATCCCGAAATATGTGGAGTTGTTCATTGATGTGAAGGCCACGACTTGTGGGAAGATGATTGCAAAAATCTGCAAGGAGGATTCTCCCTTGATAGAAGAGGGCAGGAAACTCCTCATCCAGGAATTTGGAAAGAAGTATGCGACGTACTTCTCGATCCTTCAAGCAATATCGTTGGGGTATAATACTCAGGCTTCCATTGAAGACTACCTGGGAGGAAAGAGTCTAGGCGGGCAACTATTAAAACTAGAAGATACTTATGACCTGATTCGGAAAGTCCGGCCAATATGGGCAAAGCCCAAAACTCAGACTGTACGATATGAGATCAGCGACATCTTCCTCCGTTTCTGGTTCCGCTATGTGGAGAAGAACCAGCGGCTCATCGAAATCGGTCAGTATCCGGCACTGCGCAGAATAATGGAGGATGATTATGAGACCTATTCTGGTGACATACTTGAGAGATACTTCAAGCTTAAACTTGTGGAGAGTATGGAATACCGCGATATCGGAGGGTGGTGGGACCCTAAAGGGTACATTGACAAGGAGGGACATCATCAACAGGCAGAACTGGACATAGTTGCCCTTCGTCTGAAAGAGAATATTCTCGATGTGATAGAGGTAAAGCGCAATCTGGAAAAGTTCAATAAAGGCCTTCTGGAAGAAAAAACAGCGTACTTCTCTTCCAAGGAGAAACTGGCAAGAAAGAACAAGATTGTACTTTCAAGCCTCTCCCTGAATGATATGTAACGGTTAGCCTTGCATAATTATTAATAATGGATAAACATCATTGGTTCATAATATCGCCATTTTGGTGGAAAGAGAGGGAGGTGCAAACCCTGACCAACTTCATCAGGCCTATGCCTCTTATAGACCATCTTTTATGGAGATAAAACTGCCATTTAGTTTCCAGGGAGATTCTGATTCACTCTCTGAACACGATTTTGGAGTGATGCTCCATGAGTATGTGCATTACCTTCAAAACCTATCTACTCCATGGGGCTTGTATTCAAGCATGGAGGAATATGCGGAGCTTGTTGAGACGTACCGAACCATTCAAGAATCCGGTGAAGGAATCACGATTCCGATGAAACCAGTTCTCACAGAAAAACTTAAAAGACAGAAGGACCTCATCATTTCAGGTGATGGCTTTAATCCTTTCAACGAAGATGGTTGTTTAAGCATTGATAGAAGCGTCAAAGTATCTGCATATCGAAGGATTGAGACTGTAGGAGGGAAAAGGACACCAGTCATTACTTGTAAAGTTCAACTTTCTAATGGTCGTCCAAAGGTATTTGTCCTTGGATCTAAGATTATCAAGGAAAGTATGGACATCAATCGAATTCCTAAAAAATAGAATAATCGGACAGAAATACACTTATTCACCTTGGAAAAATGGACATAAATATGTATTTTTGCCTTGGAAAAGCGGACAAAAGATGATTAAACGCAAGATTGACAATAAGATAGAAAGTTTCTACAAGAATCATAACAAAGCGTTGCTTCTCACAGGGGCAAGGCAGACGGGAAAAACATTCGCCATAAGGAGGTTCGGAGCGGAGAATTTCGACAGCACTGTGGAGATCAACTTTGTCGAAAGCCGAAACGCCATTGGTTTTCTTGACGGCGCGGTGGACGCTAAAGAGATGATACTAAGGATTTCAGCGCTTGCCAAGACGAAAATGATTCCCGGCAAGACACTTATCTTCTTTGACGAAGTGCAGGAATATCCGGAAATCGTCACTCTGATAAAATTCCTGGTGGAAGAAGGAAGCTACAGATATGCTCTGAGCGGATCGCTTCTTGGTGTCGAGTTGAAGGATCTTCGAAGCGAGCCGGTAGGATATATGGACATATTCGATATGTATCCGCTGGATTTTGAGGAATTTGCGCTTGCCGTTGGTGTCGCTCCGACTATCATTGGCACGCTTGGGGAAAGTTTCAGGAACAGAACTCCGGTTGACAGGATAGTGCACGAAAGGATGATGAAGGTGTTCCAGCTTTATCTGGTGGTCGGAGGAATGCCTGCCGCCGTCTCCAAATATATTGACACCAACAATCTGCGTCTGGTGGAAGAGGAACAGAAAGCCATCATCAAACTTTACAAGAAGGATATCGCCAAATATGATCCAAGGGATAAACTGTACCTGAACGATATCTTCGATTTGATTCCTTCGGAGCTGAACTCGAAGAACAAACGCTTCATTCTCAAGAATCTCAATGAGAATTTCAAGTTCAATCGGTACTGCAACAGCTTCCTGTGGCTTAGGAACGCAGGTGTCGCCCTGCCGACATACAATGTGGAGGAGCCAAAATATCCTTTGAAACTGGCCGAGCAGAGAAATCTGTTCAAGTTGTTCCTCAACGATGTCGGACTCCTCGCCTGCCAATATTCAGATGGATTGCAGCTGAAACTTCTTCGCGGCGAAATGAATGTCAACTATGGCGGGATATTCGAAAATGCCGCCGCGCAGGAATTGACAGCCCACGGTTTCTCTCTGGCTTACTTCAACAACAAGAAGCAGGGAGAGTTGGATTTTGTAGTGACCTACAAAGAAAAGATTCTTCCGATCGAAATCAAATCCGGCAAAAACTACGAGCGTCACAGCGCTATGGACAATGTCCTGAAAGTTCCTAACTATGAAATAGAAAGCGAGATGGTCTTCTGCAATGACAACCTTTCCGTGAAAGGTCCTGTCACGTATTGTCCAATCTATATGCTTATGTTTCTCAAAAACGAACGCATTGACAAGGATACCATCTATAAACTTGATCTGCAAGGAATCTCGTAAAGCGGCGACCGGTGCCGCGCATATCGGAGGCATTTAGGTTCAAACTGTTTATATTCTTTGAAAAACTTGAGTATATTTGCAAACAAATGCGACAAAAGGTAGATGGTATATACCTTTAAACACGATATTTCGCAAATTAAAGGCAATATGATATGGATAAAGTAGAGGCGATAATGAACCGTTGGAATGTCTTGCAACCTCTTTCTGACAGGGACAGGGAATTGTTGAGCCGGAGGTTCACAATTGATTTCAACTATAACAGCAACCATATTGAGGGCAACACACTCACGTATGGACAGACCGAGATTCTGCTCCTCTTCGGAAAGGTAGTCGGAGAAGCGGAAATCAAGGATGTGCAGGAAATGACCGCCAGCAATGTTGGCCTGAAAATGATGACCGAGGAGGCCGGGCTCAAAGACATACCACTCACACAGAACTTCATCCGGACTTTGCACAAGACCCTCCTGCGAGAAGACTACACGGTACACCGCAATCTACCCGGCGGGCAGACCAGCAGTTATGTCATTCACGCCGGCCAATACAAGACACGCCCAAACAGTGTCATCACACGTTACGGAGACCGTTTTGAGTATGCGTCGCCGGAAGAGACACCTGCATTGATGACAGATCTTGTGAATTGGTACAACGGGGAGGAACACTCCGGCAAGTTCACACCTATCGAGCTTGCGGCCATATTCCACTATCGTTACATTCGTATTCACCCTTTCGAGGACGGCAACGGGCGCATAGCAAGGATGATGGTCAACTACATCCTCTCGCGGCACGGCTATCCTATGATTGTTGTGAGAAGCAGAAAGAAGAATGAATATCTTGAGGCTCTTCACAAGACAGACTTGACCGTCGGAGCCACCCCCTCATTGGGAGCTCACGCATCTAAGCGAAGCATACAGCAGTTTCTCACTTACTTCACAAACCTGTTTGTGGAGGAGGTATCATTCAATATTCGCTTCCTTACGGAACGAGGCGAAAATGTTTGGTGGTTTGATGGTGAGCGGGTCACATTCCGAACAAACACTACCAGCAGGATTCTCAATCTGATGTATGCAAGTCCAGACATAACCATTGCAAGATTATCAGAGGAGGCGAGGGTAAATGTTGCCGCAGTCAACAAGCACATCAGGCAGCTTGTTTCCAAAGGGTACATCCAGCGCTCCGCCGGCAACGGTGACTGGAGACTTATCATAACACCGTCAGCGTGATAAACAAATATGTGAAATGAATTTCAGTTGGCAAAACCTGAAGGTGACAGTGGCGATTGTTCTGACGCTGTGCGGAGCGATGACCCCGTGCAGTGGACAGCAGGAATTCCGAAAAGATGAGTTTCTGCGGAACTGCGGGTTTTCAGTGGGTAACCGTCACCGCAACCCCATCTTGACGTGAGCGCAGAAGAGTTATACCTTCGCGCAAAAACGGAAAAGATGAGAAAGAAACAGGTGCCAAGTCCGGTCGAGAGACGCGGCCGGAGATCGGCGTTCGCCGATGTGGTGTTGTCAGACGCGAATACAAACGATGCCGGCAAAAGTAGCGGCATCGAATTGTTGTATCCCAATGGTGTGCGAATCTTGTTGTTTTTATTTGCTGTTGTGTCAGTTTAAATGTCAATGCCCAATGGCGTAAAGAATATATTCCTGAAGAAGGAGAAGTCCTGGAATTCGGCATCAACGTGCACCGCCGTTCCTACCGGAACGAGTCCTACATCCGCTGGCGGAAGGCGGAATAACCCGGCAATTATAGCCCAAAGGCAGCCGTTCAAATGAACCGGGCGGGGACATCGGTCGCTTCGACAGGCTCAGCGACCATGAAAAACGCATTTTCTGTTCATATTTAAAAGAGAATCGGAAGATTCCCTTCGGTTTTGCAATGAATATTGGCAAATTATTCATAAATTTATAGCCACATATTAAAAACACATAACCACTATGGCAAAAATTATAGAATGCGTGCCCAATTTCAGTGAAGGGCGAGACAAAAATGTTATTGATCAGATCGTTAAGGCCATCGCTTCGGCCAAGGTGACGGTCAACGGCAACGAGGAGGGCGTCAAGGTGCTCGACGTGGATCCGGGCGAGGCGACCAACAGGACTGTCGTGACCTTCGTGGGCAGCCCCGAAGCTGTGCTGGAGGCGGCTTTCCAAGGAGTCAAGTGTTCCGGAGAGGTGATCGACATGAGGCATCACCACGGGGCGCACCCTCGCTCGGGAGCGTGCGACGTGCTGCCGCTCGTACCGGTCGCGGAGACGACTTTGGAAGAGTGCGCGGAACTGGCGCGCGGGCTGGCGAAAAGAATCTACGACGAGCTCGGCATCCCTTGCTACTGCTACGAGGCGGCGGCGTTCAAGCCGGAAAGGAAGAACCTCGCGGTCTGCAGGGCCGGGGAATATGAAGCCCTGCCGGAGAAGATCGCCGATCCTGCCAAGGCACCGGACTTCGGGCCTAAGGAATATAACGAGACAGTGGCGAAGAGCGGGGCTATCAATGTGGGAGCCAGAGACTTCCTTGTGGCCGTCAACTATAATCTCAACACGACCTCAACCCGCCGCGCGATGGCGATCGCGTTCGATGTGCGTGAGAAAGGACGCAAGATGCGCGAGGGCGGAAGCTTGACCGGAAAGGTCCTCAAGGACGAGAACGGCAAGGACCGCTGGCAGCCTGGAACCCTCAAGGGGTGCAAGGCAATTGGTTGGTACATTGATGAATATGGCATCGCTCAGGTCTCGATGAACATCACCGACATCAAGACGACACCTCTGCACGTGGCCTACGAGGAAGTCTCCAGAGCCGCCGCCGCCAGAGGACTCAAGGTCACCGGAGCCGAGATCGTCGGACTGGTACCGAAGCGTGTGCTGATGGAGGCCGGAAAGTTCTACCTTGAGAAGCAGGAGCGCTCGCTCGGAATCTCGGACGAAGAAATAATGAAGATAGCAGTCAAGTCGATGAGCCTTGACGACCTCAAGCCGTTCAACCCGCACGAGAAGGTCATTGAATATCTTATGGAAGATCCTGAGCAGATGGCCATTAAGGAGAGGCTCATCAGAATGACGCTAAAGGGATTCGCCGAGGAGACGGCATCCGAGTCTCCTGCCCCGGGCGGCGGATCGATCTCCGCCTATATGGGCGCTCTCGGAGCGGCCCTCGGCACAATGGTCGCCAATCTTTCAGCCCACAAGAGAGGCTGGGATGACCGCTGGAAGGAGTTCTCCGACTGGGCTGAGAAGGGACACGCCGTAATGCGGGAGCTGGTAAGCCTCGTCGATGAGGACACCGCGGCGTTCGACAAGATTATGGCCGCGTTCGGGCTTCCTAAGGGAACGGATGAGGAGAAAGCTGCACGTTCTGAGGCAATCGAAAAGGCCACTCTATACGCCACACAGGTGCCTCTGCGCACGATGAAAGCCTCGTTCAAGGCCTTCGAGATCACAAGGGCGATGGCCGAGACCGGAAACCCAAACTCCGTTTCAGACGCCGGAGTGGGAGCTTTGGCGGCACGAAGCGCGGTTCTCGGAGCGCAACTCAACGTGAAGATCAACGCCGCTTCCCTGAGCGACAAGGCAAAGGCCGCCGAACTCGTTGCGGAGGCCGATGAGATCGCGGCGAAGGCAGTTGTGGAAGAGAAAGAGATTCTGGACATCGTAAACTCGAAGATCAATGGATAAGTTTCAGGAAGAGATACTTGCGGGCATCCCGCAGGACAGGCTCCCGGAGCCGAAACCTTACGACAAGACCATAAACCACGCCCCGAAGCGCAAGGACATCCTCACTGCCGAGGAGAAAGTGCTGGCGCTGAAGAACGCGCTGAGATATTTCCCGGCCAAGTTCCACGCCGAACTGGCGCCGGAGTTCGCCAAGGAACTCAAGGACTACGGACGCATCTACATGTACCGTTTCCGCCCGTCCTACGACATGTACGCCAGACCGATCGATGAATATCCTTGCCGGAGCCGCCAGGCCGCTGCCATTATGGCGATGATCCAGAACAATCTGGATCCGAGGGTGGCGCAGCATCCGCACGAGCTCATTATCTACGGAGGCAACGGAGCCATATTCCAGAACTGGGCGCAGTACCGGCTGACGATGAAGTACTTGGCCGAGATGACCGACGAGCAGACACTCTCGATGTACTCCGGCCATCCGATGGGACTCTTCCCGAGCCACAAGGACGCGCCGAGAGTCGTTGTGACCAACGGAATGGTCATCCCGAACTATTCGAAGCAGGATGACTGGGAGAGATTCAACGCCCTTGGAGTGTCACAGTACGGCCAGATGACCGCCGGATCGTACATGTACATCGGTCCTCAGGGCATCGTGCACGGAACGACAATCACGGTGATGAACGCGGCACGCAAGCAACTGAAAGCCAGAGGCATCGCAGGGACGAGGGAGAATATGAAGGGCATGCTCTTCGTGACCGCCGGTCTTGGCGGTATGTCCGGGGCGCAGCCTAAGGCCGGAAACATCGCCGGGGTCGTGAGCGTCACAGCCGAGATCAATCCGCTCGCCGCCCGCAAGCGTTACGACCAAGGCTGGGTCGATGAGCTGCACGAGAATCTGGACGAGCTTATCCCGCGCATCCGAAAGGCGATGGAGAACAAGGAGACCGTCTCGCTGGCCTATGTGGGCAACGTCGTGGATCTCTGGGAGAGACTCGCGGCCGAGAATATTCCTGTGGACCTCGGTTCGGACCAGACATCGCTCCACAATCCGTGGGCCGGAGGCTACTATCCTGTCGGACAGACATTTGAGGAGTCCGTCAAGATGATGGCCGAGGAGCCGGAGAGATTCCGTGAGGCGGTACGCGCGTCGTTGAGGAGGCACGTCGCCGCCATCAACGAGCTGGCAGCCAAGGGAATGTACTTTTTTGACTACGGCAACGCCTTCCTGCTGGAATCCTCAAGGGCCGGAGCGGACATATTAAAGGCAGACGGCACCTTCCGCTATCCGTCTTACGTCCAGGACATTATGGGGCCGCTCTACTTCGACTACGGTTTCGGCCCGTTCCGCTGGGTCTGCATGAGCGAGAGGCCGGAAGACCTCGCCAAGTCCGACGAGATAGCCGTGAATATTCTTAAAAAGGAATTGGAAACGGCTCCGGAAGAGATTCAGGGACAGCTGAACGACAATATTCATTGGATAGAGGAAGCCGGCAGGAACCATTTGGTGGTCGGTTCGCAGGCCCGCATCCTCTACGCCGACTGCGAGGGCAGGACCAAGATCGCCCTGGCCTTCAACGAGGCCATCCGCAAGGGTGAGATTTCAGCGCCGATCGTGCTTGGCCGCGACCATCACGACGTTTCCGGCACAGACTCCCCGTTCCGCGAGACATCCAACATCTACGACGGATCCCGGTTCACCGCCGACATGGCCATCCAGAACGTCATCGGTGACGGTTTCCGGGGAGCCACCTGGGTTTCCATCCACAACGGAGGCGGAGTCGGCTGGGGTGAGGTCATCAACGGAGGCTTCGGCATGGTGATCGACGGATCGGCTGATTCGGACAGGCACATCACCCGGATGCTGTTCTGGGACGTGAACAACGGAATAGCCCGCCGCAGCTGGGCGCGCAACGAAGGCGCGGAACACGCCATAATGAGGGAAATGGAACGCACACCGGAACTTACGGTGACAGTTGCGAACCACACAGACGAAAACATTGTCAGAAAAGCGATTGAGGAACTATGACACACATCATCTCACACGAACATCTGAGCCTTGGAAGGCTTAAGGAGATAATTGAGAACCACGAGAGGGTCGAACTCGGCCCGGAGGCCGTGGCGGCCATTGAGAAATGCCGTAAGTACCTGGACAGCAAGATGGAGGACATCGGTCGCCCGGTCTATGGAGTCACCACCGGATTCGGTTCCCTGTGCAACGTGACCATCCCTGCCGACCAGCTCTCGCAGCTCCAGCACAATCTGGTGATGTCCCACGCCTGCGGAACCGGCGAGACTGTACGCCCGCAGATCGTGAGGCTTATGCTCCTGCTTAAGGCCCAGTCCCTTTCCTACGGCCATTCCGGAGCGCAGCTGATCACTGTCCAGAGGCTTCTGGACATGTTCAACAACGACATCCTCCCGGTAGTCTACCAGCAGGGATCCCTCGGTGCTTCCGGCGACCTCGCTCCCCTCGCCCACCTCAGCCTACCGCTGATCGGTCTCGGAGAGGTTCTCTACAAGGGTAAGGTCAGACCAAGCAAGGAGGTCTGGGACGAGATGGGCTGGGAACCTATCAGCCTTCAGTCCAAGGAGGGTCTCGCTCTTCTGAACGGAACCCAGTTCATGAGCGCCCACGCCATCTGGTCGCTCATCCAGTGCCACAGGCTTTCCGAATGGGCCGACAGGATCGGCGCGATGTCACTGGAAGCCTATGACGGCCGCGTCGAACCGTTCCTGCCTCTGACCCACCAGCTTCGTCCGCACAAGGGACAGATCGACACCGCGGACAGATTCATGACCCTGCTGGATGGCAGCGAGCTGATCAGGAACCACAAGGAACATGTTCAGGATCCATATTCATTCCGCTGCATCCCTCAGGTACACGGCGCGGTCAAGGACAGCATCCGCTACGTCGAGTCGGTGATCGAGAACGAGATCAACAGCGCGACGGACAATCCGAACGTCTTCCCTGACGAGGACATGATCATCTCCGCCGGCAACTTCCACGGAGAGCCTATCGCCATCCCGATGGACGCCCTGGCGATCGCCATGTCCGAACTCGCAAACATCTCTGAAAGACGAATATACAGATTGATCTCCGGCCAGCGTGGTCTGCCGAAATTCCTTGTCGCCACGCCGGGACTCAACAGCGGCTTCATGATTCCGCAGTACACGGCGGCCTCGATCGTGAGCCAGAACAAGGGACTCTGCTGGCCGGCGTCAGTGGACTCCATCCCATCCTCACAGGGTCAGGAGGATCACGTCAGCATGGGTTCCAACGCCGCGACAAAGCTCGTCCGCGTCATCGACAACTGCGAGGAAGTGCTTGCCATAGAGCTGTTCAACGCCGCACAGGCGCTCGACTTCAGGCACCAGATCGCCGGCAACAAGTCCTCGGAGGCCATCGAAGGCATATTCAGTGACTACCGCAAGGTCGTGCCGTTCATCAGCGATGATGTCTATATGCACCCGCTCATCCAGAAATCTATCGAGTTCATAAGATGACCATAATCACCCACATCGGCGAACTGGTCGGAATCGTTCCTGAAGGCGTTCTGCGCAAGCAAGGCGCCGAGATGGACGAGGTCGGCTCCTTGCGGGACGCTTACCTCACGATCGAGGGCGAACGAATCTCTGGTTTCGGGAATATGTCCGAGTGCCCGGTGCCCGGCCCACAAGATGAAGTAATTGACGCAGAGGGCGGTATGGTGATACCGGCCTTCTGCGACTCCCACACCCACATCTGCTACGCCGGAACCCGTGAGCAGGAGTTCATCGACAAGATCAACGGCCTGAGCTACGAGGAGATAGCCGCCCGCGGAGGCGGGATCCTCAACTCCGCCGATCTGCTCCACCGCACGAGCGAAGAGGAATTATATTCACAGACAATGGCGCGCGTGCGGGAGATGATCGCCAAAGGAACCGGCGCCATCGAGATCAAGAGCGGCTACGGCCTGACCCTTGAGGACGAGCTGAAGATGCTTCGGGTGATCCGCCGCGTCAAAAAGGACTCCCCCGCCACCATCAAGGCGACCTTCCTCGGGGCGCACGCCGTCGGCAGAGCCTTCAAAGGCCGGCAGAATGAATATGTCAACCTCGTCTGCGAGGAGATGATTCCTGCCGTCGCCGCCGAAGGGCTTGCTGAATATGTCGATGTGTTCTGCGACGAGGGATTCTTCAGGGTCGATGAAACGGATCGAATTCTTTCTGCCGGAGAGGCTTACGGTCTGATACCGAAAATCCACGCCAACGAGCTTGCCTGTTCCGGTGGCGTGCAGGTGGCCGTGAAGCACAACGCTCTTTCGGTCGATCACCTTGAGCGCACGACAGACGCTGAGATCGAGGCACTTAGAGACTCCCGCACGATGCCGACGATGCTCCCCGGCTCCTCATTCTTCCTCGGCATCCCCTACGGCAGGGCCAAGGAATATGTCAGCGCAGGTCTGGGCATAGCCCTGGCCTCGGACTACAACCCAGGATCCTCCCCTTCCGGTGATATGCGTTTCGTGATGGCCTTAGGCTGCATCAGAATGCGCCTGACCCCGGCCCAGTCATTCAACGCCTGCACCCTCAACTCCGCCTATGCGATGGGTGTCGCTGAGGAACTCGGCTCTGTGACCGTCGGCAAACTCGCCAACCTGATCGTCACCAAGCCCGTCCCGTCCCTAGCCTTCATCCCGTACTGCCACCAGACCCCGTTCATCGCCAAGGTTCTCCTTCGAGGACAAGAGGTTCATTCCCGGACATAAGGTCAGCAGAAGCGCCAACCCGGTCACCGAGTAAGTTGAAGCGCCAGACAGGTCACCAAGCTAGATGAAGCGCCAATCCGGTCGCCAAGTCAGTCGATGCACCAGTCCGGTCTCCGAGTCTGCCGAAGCGCCATTAGCGTCTGAGGCCGAGTCCTCAACAGACATAAGGCTCTCGTGCGCAGATAAGTCTAGCTTGCTCACGAGAGTTCCCTAATCAACGCTCTCGTGAGCAATCTGCCGCTTTCCGCTCACGAGGCACACACACAATCCTTCTCCACGGAATGGCCGGTTCGGTGGACAGAACGGCTTTGTCAGGGAACTTCTCCACAGAATGGCCGGTTCGGTGGACGGAACGGCTTTGCCTGGGGACTTCTCCACGGAATGGCCGGTTCGGTGGACGGAACGGCTTTGTCTGGGGACATCTCCACGGAATGGCCGGTTCGGTGGACGGAACGGCCTTGCCTGGGGACTTCTCCACAGAATGGCCGGTTCGGTGGACGGAACAGGGCTGGTAGGCTATCTTAGGGAGAATCTGGCTCCGAAGGTTAGGCTGAAGTCAAGAGGGCGGTCTCTGTAGACGGTCTGGTAATCGGATTTGTCGTCGAAGTGATAGCTCAGACCCGGTTCAACATACACGCCTAAACGTTTGGTGAGATTCGCCTGGAGACCGGCGGAAGCGTTCAGCGACCACATCAAAGGCTTGACGGTAAAGCTTTTGCGAACATCATCGCCCTGCCTTACACCAGCCAGAGTCTCGGTTGTGACAGACTTGCCGGACACACATTTCTCAACCATGCCACCGCCTCCAAGATAGAGGGAGAACCATCTTGAGTCGAACAACGAGGCTGTCAGGTTCAACGGCACGCCGATGTAGCGCAAAGTCTGCTCGGTTTCCGTCAAAGTCTGCCCCGCCTCAGCCGAGAAAGTGCTGCGAAGGGTAGTGAGCATCAGGCCGCTCTCAAGGCCGAGCTTTCCGGAGATCGGCACGTTGGCTGTGAGTGCCATACGGACCGGGCGGCGATGGTCGGACTTGGAAGTGACCATTGAGGGACTCTTTATCCCCATCGGAGCAAGTCCACGGGTCTGGAGCCTGTCTACGCCATCCTGATCATCACCAGGATTACCGATAAGCCCTGGCGCCGATGCCGGAGCCGAGCCACGGTAGTACATCTGGAGGTCGAAGGAACTCTCATCCACGCTTCCCATAGCCCCCTCAGAGAATGACAGATCCAAAGTGGCGGCCTTGCGCCTGAAAGCACGCGGTTCATTTGACGCGGAAATATACCCGGACCAATCCTCGTCGTCATGGCCGGTAGTCACGGTCACGGTCTTCTCCACCGGTTTTACGGGTTCCGTAATGGCCTCAGAGGCAACTTCCTCAGGAGTGGCCTTCTCAGGAGCGGCTGACTCGGACACAACCGATTCAGGGGCAAATGATTCAGGAATATATTCATTCACTTCCTGCTGCCGAGTAACCGCCTCCGGCTCTTGTTCGGCAGTCAGTTTTTGCTCCGGACTCTGACCCACGGCAAGTCTCATGGAAGTTCTTTGTGCCGATCGGCCGCGTGACGGGACTGCCTCGGCAAGAAGAGGCTTGTGACCATTTTCCCGGGACACAGGCCCGACGATTTCCACAGGATCATCCTGGCCTCCTTCCGAAATGACTGAAGAAGGTGTGCCGGAAGCCAGGATCTCCTGTGCCTTGTCCGGTTCGCCATTACCGGGATCTGTAAGACGGAGTCCGGCGAAGACACCGAGAGCCACAACAGCGGCCACGGCTGCCGTGCGCCACAGGATCGGCAATGCCACCACGCGGCGTTTCCTCTGCGGGAAGACCGAAGACTCGATGTCCTCCCACAATCCTTCCGGCGCGGGCTCCTCGTAGTCCTTCATCTTGTTTTGAAGGCCTTTCAGCCAATCCTTATCTTCCATCATGATTTCTCCGTTCTTTTTTTGTAGTCCTTAATCTGTCTTGCAAGAATCGCCCTAGCTCTGTGAAGCTGCGAGGCCGAGGTACTCTCCGTGATTCCCAGCAATTCCGCTATCTCCTTATGGCTCTTCTCCTCAAAGGCATAAAGGTTCAAGACCGTCCTGTAACCTTCCGGCAGAGCATGTATCATCTTCTGTATCACGGCGGAAGGGACATTTCCCACATCCGGTTCCTCCTCCTGATCCTTGTCCGGAAGATCCCACTTGTACTCCACCGTGTCGGAGCGCTTGCGCTTACGTATCAGTTTCAACGCCTCGTTGACGGATATCTGCCGCATCCAGGCCTTAAGCGAGCCCTCGCCACGGTAGTCAAATTTGCCCAAAGACGAGAAGATCTTGACGAAACTGTCCTGAAGGACATCACGCAGGTCATCGCTGTCAGGCAGATAACGGGAACAGGTGGCCGAAAGATATCTGGAGTAGCAGTCATAGATCTGCCGCATCGCAGCCCGGTCGCCTTTCCTTGCCAGATCGACAAGATTCCGTTCTATGTCTCCAGACAGTGTTCCCATTCAAAAAGACTAATGTGGCGCATGAATAAGGAGGGTGAGAGATGCCGTCCTGCCACCCTCTCATATTCATTTATTTCTCAGACTTCGACAAAGGAAATCTGGAGTAGTACTTCACTTTGGCGCTTCTGTCACCCTGATAGTCCTTCCAGCGGAGGGTAAGAACCTCGCCGTCCTTGACATCCTTCAGAAGCTCGTCGATCCTGAACGCGATGATGCCCTCTCCAATGGTCATGTAACCGCTGTCTCCGTTGCTGTCATGCCTTAGGTAAAGGTCATGTGTGACAGGGTCTATCCCCAGATCGATGATGTGCTTAACCTTCCGGTCGGCTCCGAACCAGGCGGCGAAATGAATGGTAAGGTAACCATCCTCGCAGCAGGTGATCCAATCGTTGTACAAAGCCAATGTGGAGCCTCCCTCCTTCTTGAACTTATCAGAGTAAGGAACCGCCGCCTTGGTACGCACGGAGTCAATCCACGCGACCTTGACCTTCTTGGAGAACAACCCGCCGTCACCACGCTCCTCGGAATACCGGAGCAAGGCCCTGACCTCACGCTTGTATGGATTGGTCCAGTTGACAGGCGACAGAGTTGTCTTCTCATTCACCTGAAAATAAGTCTCTCCAGACTCGGCAGTCTTTATGGTGACCAATGCGTTCGGATTGGGATAATCGTAAGAGTCATCAGACATGGAGCATGACGACAACGACACGGCCAACGCGGCCACAACAGCCACGGCGGCCAAAGCAGTTTTGAAATTTTTCATTTGTTTCATCTCATTTTTTCATTATTCCAGTCAACTAAATCCTCCACGCAGGATTTCTTGCGTAAAAATGCGAAAAAAATTCTGACTTGAGCAAAAGGAGAGGGTACTACAGGATGGCAAGAAAGTCAAATAATTGGCAATTGTTGCTTTTTTGCCAAAAGTTCAGTATTTTGGGACAAAATATGGTTCATAATGGATAAATTCAAGAAAATAAACAACTTCGACCTACAATTACTAAAAGGGGTGCCGGGACTGACAATCTATGACGATCAACTGTTTCTCAATGACAGCACCGACTATCCTTGGAGCGAGGTCCTCAAGTCTTTTCCGGACTTGCCGGCCAAAGTGAGGTTCACGGTAATATTCATGTGCGTGAATGGAGAAGGTCATGCGAGAATCTCCGGGGACGACTACACTGTCAGGGAGAACGACGTGATAATGATCAGCCTTGGCAACATTGTGGAAAGTATGTCCGCATCCGATGACTTCAAAGCCCTCTCGGTCGCTATCCTTCCTGACAGCAGCCTGATGGATTTCTCCTACAGTTGCACCAGATTTCTCAGAAAATCACTCTTCAATCCTAGGATTCTACATCTTACGCCGATGGAATGCAGGCGGATGATGGCTTTCTTCTCTACAGTCAAGAACATCCTCGTGCTGGAAAACGACATGTTCAAGGCCGAAGCCTTGCAGGGGGCCTACGTGATGCTCGGAAGCTTCCTGTCCTCCAGACTTGCGAACAACACTCAGGAAAACAACACTCTGCCCGTCTCAAGGTGGAGAAGCAATGACTTGTTCCGCCGGTTCCTTACCGAGCTCAGCCAGCACTACACTTTCGAGAGAAATGTCCAGTACTATGCCAGGAAAATGTGCCTCTCACCGAAGTACTTCGCCCAGATGATCTACCACGAGTCCGGAAAACACGCGAAAGACTGGATACGCGATTTCGTCATCAAGGATGCCAAGGCAATGCTCAAGAGCGGCAACTACACCGTCCAGGAAGTCAGCGAGACCCTGCATTTCGCGAACCAGTCCTTCTTCGGGAAGTACTTCAAGGATGCGGTAGGATGCTCGCCTAAGAAGTACGCGAAAACTGCTACTTATGATTCTTCAGGAGATCACGGATCTCTTCAAGAAGAACCACGTCATCAGGCTTAGGAGCCGGGGCGGCAGGGGCAGCCGGAGCCTCTTCCTTTTTCTTGTGCACCTTAGTCAACCCCTTGATGACAAGGAATATGCAGAATGCGATGATCAGGAAGTTCACTGTCTCCTGAATGAAATTGCCATAGTTCAGCGTCACTGCTGGCTTGACGACCTCAGCTCCTTCCATCACAGCCTTGTGAAGCACAATCTTGAGAGAAGTGAAGTCGAAACCACCGATCAGCACACCGACGCACGGCATGATGATGTCATTGACAATGGAGGTGACAATCTTGCCGAAAGCACCGCCGACAACTACACCGACAGCCATATCGACCACATTGCCTTTCATCGCGAAGTCCTTGAAATCAGACCAGAATTTACGATTTGCCATATCAGTATGTTTTAAGTGTGTTTCTTACAAATTCGTCAGCCTCCGCCAATGTCTCGACCTTACCGACATCGATCAGACGCAGTTCCGAAGGCACGATCCCGTAGATCGGATGCCTGGCGCATTCCTGAATATAAAAGTCAGTTATCGAGAAGCGATCCCCCCAGCCATCCTCATCAAAGACCTTGAATATTCCGCCGGAGACGCAGTGGATGCCTGCGAAGGCATATTTCCGAAATCTCCAGGGGTCGATTTTCCCGTAGGGACTCCTCACCTCTCCCGTCGCCAGATTTGTCCAGCCAACCAGCCTCATCGCATCATCGAAGAGAAAATACCTCTGCGTCTTACGGTCACTTACAAGGATGTTGGAAAGAGCGTCCGGACGGGCCTGGGCTATGAACCAGCCCACATCCAGATCCGAAAGTATGTCAACATTGTGGACCAGGAACGGGCCGCCCTCAAGCAAAGGCCTGGCGAACTTTATCCCGCCGCCGGTCTCCCTTAAAAGGTCTCTTTCGTCGGAGAAATGGACGTTGGCTCCGAAGTCATCCTGCTCGTGGGTGTAGCCGATGATCGAGTCGGCGAAATGATGCACGTTGATGACGAAATCGGAGATCCCTGCGGCCTTGAGTTTCGACACCACACGGTAAAGCAAAGGCTTTCCGTCAATCGGAACCAAAGCCTTCGGGATCGTGTCGGTTATCGGCTTGAGCCTCGTGCCGAGACCAGCCGCGAAAATCATCGCCTTCATCTACAGAATCTTCTCAATGTCAAGCTCTCTATGGGAAATAGTGATCTTTATGTCGAACTTGTCGGCCAGATGCTGGGCCAGATGCTCGGCGCAGTAGACCGAACGATGCTGCCCGCCGGTACATCCAAAGCAAACCTGCAAATGAGTGAACTTCCTCTCAATGAAACACTTCACATGATTATCCACCATGTCGTAGACATTGTTCAGGAACTTCGTGACACCACCGTCGTCCTCAAGGAATTTGATGACTTCCTTGTCAAGTCCGGTGAACTGGCGGTAATGCTCGTATTTGCCAGGATTGTTGATCGCGCGGCAGTCAAACACATAACCACCGCCGTTGCCGGTCGTGTCAACCGGGATGCCCTTCTTGTAGGCGAAGCTGAACACCCTTACCTCCAGGCGCTTGTCCTCGGCAATGTTGTTGAACTGCGACATCGTGGTCAGTTTCGTGAGTATCTCGTTAAGGTAAGGATAGTCCTTGAACGGCTTCTGAAGAAGACGGCGAAGGTTACCCAACGCATAAGGAACGCTGGCGAGGAAGTGAGGCTTCTTCTCGAAATAGCCTCTGAAACCATAGGCGCCCAGTACCTGAAGTGTCCTGAATAGGACAAAGAGGCGGAGTCTCTCATAGAAATGTTCCTCGTTGACATCCATGTAGCCCTTCAATGCCCGTAAATATGTCTGGATCATCTCCTTGCGGAGGTTCTCCGGATAACGCGAACGGGCCTGCCAGATGAACGACGCGACATCGTAGTAGATCGGTCCCCTGCGTCCGCCCTGGAAATCAATAAAGTACGGCTCACCATCCTTCATCATGACATTTCTGGCTTGGAAGTCCCTGTACATGAACGTGTCGCCCATGTCCTGCATAAGATCCTTCTTGAGTCTCTCAAAATCGTCCTGTAGCCTGACCTCGTTGAACTCCAGACCGGTCGCCTTCAGGAAGCAGTACTTGAAATAGTTAAGGTCAAAGAGGATCATCCTCTCGTTAAAGGCCGGCTCTGGATAGCATACCGACCAGTCCAGCCCCTCCGCTCCCTTGAACTGAAGTTTCGGAAGCATCTCCATCGCCCGGCACAGAAGCCGGCACTCGTAGGAGCTATATTCACCGCTCTCTCGCCCCTGTGAGACAACCTTGTAGAGCTGGTCGTCGCCAAGATCCTCCTGGATGTAGCGCATACCGTCCTCGCTGACGGCAAGGACTTTAGGCACCTTTATCCCTTTGCCGAGGAAATGGGCGCTGAGGCTGACGAACGCGTTGTTCTCTTCGCGGCTTGTCCCGATGACACCTATAATGGAGACATTCCCGCCCTTGAGGCGGAAATATCTCCTGTTGCTGCCGGAGGAGTTAAGTTCCTCCGTGTCATTCACTTTCTGACCTGTATAACTTTCAAATAGATGCTTGAGTCTGTCCATTTATGTGTGACTTGTTAGTAGAGGCTGTTGTAGGAGACAGCCCTGTTGGAGTAATAGTTGTACTGGTTGGCGAGCCTGCCGTACATCTGGCCGAGCACCTCCAGATAAGGCTTTCCTTCGACGAGGGTAAGGCGATAGACGGTGTCATCGACCTTGTAGAAATCCATCCCGTCAAGGGTGATGGTGTCGTAGTCGTCCGGAAGATCCTCAACCAGAGCGCCGGAAGGAGGGACAATGACCTCGTACTGGCCGTTGGAGTTGACGATGTAGAAGACTCCGTCCTGGTAGTAGTACGGCTGGTTGGCATAGGCATAGCTCTGGACAAGGCCGAGCCTGTCAGCCAGTGAATAAGCGCTGTTGGCCCTTGCAGAATTGAGGGCGAACGAATTGTTCTGGACTGCGATGGTGGCGTTGTTCCTGGCGATTATCCTGTTCTGTTCCTCGATGATCCTGTTGTTGGAATCGATGGCGCGGTACATCCTGTACGTGTTGTTGTAGTAGGCGAAGCGGACCGAGGCGAACATCAGGTCGGAGACAGCACGGTCGATGCAGACACCGAACGGCGGACGGCAGACAACGTAAAAGTTGCCGTAAGGCCTGTAGTAGATCCCGTCATAGATGCAGTACTCGACACCCCAGTAAGTTATCCTCCTGTGACGCGGAGGGAGTTTGTGAACCCTGTAGCCATAGTAATGAGGATTGTGTCCCCAGAAATGACACGGACGGTCGTACGGCATGAAGTCACGGTCACGAGGCGGGATCCTGTGGACGTTCCTGTCCTCACCGATCCTTATGAAATCACTGCGGTTCTCCTTCATCACATCCTTGCCTGAGAAGGCATTCCTGTCATAGGACGTAAGACCTCCCCTTGTGGCGTTGCCGACTCTCTGCGACTGTTCTCTGCGGACATCTGTCGCCGAGCCTCTGGCGGAACTGCTTCTTGTCGCCGAGGAGCCGCCTACCGGCCTTGCCACCCTGTCGCCGGAACTTCTTGTGGATGAGGACGCTTCCCTGACCGAAGAGGAATTTCGGTCAGATGAGGATGAACTCCTTACCGCCGAACTGGAGCGGCGGTTGTTGTCCTGCGAACTTCTGGACGAAGTGGCCGACGAGTTCCGGGACGAGCCTGTGCCGGAGCGGCGGTTATTGTCCTGATAGATGCCGCTGTCATCGGAGCGGGAAGAAGATCTGGAGGAAGAGCGAGACATTGACGTGGAACTTCTCACGGATGTCGCGGACGACCTGTCAGAGGATGAGCTTCTTACCGAAGATGAATTTCTGTCGGACGATGATGAGCTCCTTACCGCAGAGCCGGAGCTTGAGCGGCGGTTGCCGTCCTGCGAGCTTCTGGTCGAAGCGGATGAGGAGTTTCTTGACGATGACGACGAGCTTCTTGAGGATGAAGAACTTCTCGAAGACGAGGACGAGCGTGTCTGCGACGATGTCGTGTTACTCCTCGAACCAGTGGAACGTCTTTCCTGTGAATATGAATCTACCGGAACGGCAAGCATGGCCAACGTGATTGCTGACGCAAGCGCGAAGTTAAGAAAATTCTTCATGACAATAAGTGTTAAGTGGTTAATTATAGAGCCAATACTTTCTGGAAAGCTTCTTGAAAGCCTCGACATCCTTTGACCAGTAGTCAACTATGTCCTCAACTTTAAGACGCTTCCCGAAAACGGTTCTTACATAATCTGTACCACAAACCTTGTCGAACATGCTGTTGCGCCCCTTGGAAAGGGTGAAAGGATTCTTGTCCGGATAGAGTTCGTTCACGGCCTGCATCACGTAGAACTGTGTCAGCGTGCAGCAGGCGGCCTCATAGTCAGTGTAGTGGAACTGAACGCCGTGGATCAGCTTTCCTTGAAGGCTTCCCGAGAACGGCTTGAAGTGGATTGTCCTGAACGCCACCCCCGGAAGGTTGTAGCTGTCAAGAAGCGCCTTCAAGGCATCGGCGTCAATCCATTCGGCTGCGAAAACCTCGAAAGGGAGGGTGTAGCCGATGCCGATGTTCAGATAGCCCTGGAACTCACCGGTTATGCCGGAGGACGGATAGTTAACGGCGGACTGAGGGTAAGGAATATTCGGGGACGGCAGCACCCAAGGAAGGTTCGTGTCCTGATAGAGCATATTCCTGTGCCATCCTTCCATCGGAATGACGGAAAGCCGGCATTTCAACGGAGCCTCATCGCCCCTTTCACCGCGGTTCAGCCCCTCCTCGTTGATCATGATGGCAAGCTCGCCGACAGTGAGCCCATAGATGTAAGGAATCTTAAACTCGCTTACAAACGAATGGAAGCCAGGCTCCACGAGGCAGCCTTCCACCTTGTTGCCGCCCAGAGGGTTAGGTCTGTCAAGCACCATTACTTCAATGTCGTTCTCCGCGCAGGCCCTCATCACCAGGCCAAGCGTGCTGATGAAAGTGTAGGAACGGCTGCCGATGTCCTGGATGTCATAGACGACAACGTCAAGTCCCTCAAGCATCTTCTTGCTCGGCTTGCGGTTGGCTCCGTAGATGGAATAGACCGGGATTCCGGTCTTGGCATCCTTGAAATCAGCGACATGGGAGCCGGCATAGGCATCGCCGCGGACCCCGTGCTCAGGGGCGAAAAGCGCCTTGAGGTTGACTCCCGGAGCGGCGTGAAGGATGTCGATGGTGGAGCGGAGATTGTGGTCGATGCCGCTCGGATTGGTCACCAGACCGACATTCTTACCCACAAGTCCCTCAAAACCACGACCTTCCAGCACCTCGATCCCGGTGCGTACAATCTGTTTCTGTCCGGCCTGCGCAGAAAGGGCCGACAATGCGGCAACGGAGAGCAGGACGGTGAATATTCTTTTGACTGCGTTCATATATTCATTGATTATCAATTCGTTGATTATTTCTTGCCATATTCAGGATCGATCTTGCGGTCGGCGAGGAAGGTGACGACGACGGTCGCTATGCAGCAGACAATCACCATCCAGAAGAAGCCCTTGTAGCCGAGGGACTCCTGCAGGAAGCCGGCGAACATGCCCGGTATCATCATGCTCAGCGCCATGAAGCAGGTGCAGAAGGCATAGTGCGAGGTCTTGAACTCGCCTTCGGAGAAGTACATCATGTAGAGCATGTAGGCAGTGAATCCGAAGCCGTAGCCAAACTGTTCTATGGCGATGCAGGTACAGATTGTGGCGAAACTTACAGGCTGAACCACAGCGAGATAGACAAACGACAGGCAAGGGAGCGTCATGAACGCGGCCATGATCCAGATGGATTTTTTCAGGCCGATGCGGGAAGCGAGGAGGCCTCCGAGGATCCCTCCGAGAAGAAGGAATATCACGCCGAGGGTACCGTACGCTATGCCGACCTGCGCGGTCTGCATCCCAAGTCCGCCGACCTCCCTCGAAGCCACAAGGAACGGGGTACACATCTTGATGAGGAAGGCTTCCGGCAAACGGTAGCAAAGCATGAATATGATCGCAAGCCACACGCCCGGTTTCTTGAAATATGTCGTCACGGTACGGCCGAAGCCTTCGAATATCTCGGCCACCTTGTTGCCCGAATCCTCCTGGATGTTAGGCACATCGGACTCCGGCTTCGGAATTGCGAAGGTGTGGTAGAGCGTCAGGGCCGTAAGGAGTACGCCCGATCCGCCGACGGTAAGCTGCCAGGACAGCGGCACGTTTCCGGTCTTGGTCTCCAGAAGGCCGGCGACGGCGACGATCACGCCGTTGCCGAACACGTTGGCCAGCCTGTAGAATGTGCTGCGGACTCCTACGAACGCCGCCTGGCTGCTCTGGCTCTGGGCAAGCATGTAGAACCCGTCAGCTGCGATGTCGTGGGTCGCCGACGCGAAGGCAGCGAATATGAAAAGAATGAGCGTGAATGTGAACAGGCTCATCGGCGTGGTGCCGGCGGCAATCGTCTCCGCCGACGGATGCGGCATCGTAAGAGCCTGGATCACAAATGCCACGGACATGATGATCTGCATCGTGATGATCCACCACCTTTTTGTCTTGATGATGTCCACGAACGGGCTCCAGAGGAACTTGAGGGTCCACGGCAGGTAGAGCAGCGACGTGAACAGGGCCATCTGCCCGTTCGGAACGCCCATCTTGGCGAACATCAGGACGGAGACATTGTTGACAAGGAAATATGGAATGCCCTCGACGAAGTAGAGGGTCGGGATCCACATCCAAGGGTTGCGTTTGGTGAAATTACTCATTATGTGTTTATTAAATTATCTTCGTTCCAATGTGCTGCCCGGGTAGTAGTGCAGCAGGATCCGATCGAAAGAGTAGCCTTTGGCGGCCATCACAGCGGCGCCGATCTGGCACAGGCCGACACCGTGCCCCCAACCGGATCCGTCCAGCGTAAGGTGGTCGCCGTCCCAGTGAACCTCAAAGGCGGAACTCTTCAGATGCGAATCTGAAAGCCATCTGCGGATGATCAATTCCTTACCGATGATCATTGTCTTCTTGTCGCCGACAACCTTAAGCCTCTTCAGTCTTCCGGACGGGCCGCGCTCGACCGGGACAAGGTCGCGGATCGTGCCGAAATCCATCCCGGAACGCCTGCGTACAAGGTCGGAGACCTCTGCCCTGGAATACTCTGTCCTCCATCTGTAGAAATCCTTCGTCTCCAGGTCGTAGTCGTTAAGCACCTGGGAAAGAATCTTCTCATCCTTGGTGTCGCAGAACACGTCGCCCCCCTCCACGCAGTCGGCGGTGTCAGGAAGCGGCTGGAGATAAGGATAGTCCTTGTCCTCCCAGCAGGTGCTGAAAAGTTCCATCCGTCCTCCGCAGCACTTCGAGAAGCGTGCGTCGCAGATCTTGCCTTCCGAGGTGAGCACAAGCCCCCAGGTCTGGTCTACGGCTTTGCGGACAGTGTCGCCCACAGCCATCGTAAGTCCTTGATAGCGTTGACAATGGTCATCGGCACAAACATCGAAGAGGGTGTGGTCGTCATGATCGAACCACTTTATGTACTCCCCTGCCCCTTCGACAGGCTCGGAGACCGGGCAGGATGGCCCGGGAGTCCGGGAAACATGACTCTGACGATGCTCCACCTGGGCCATCACCCAGGAACGGGAAATGACGGCGTGGGCCTTGAGGAACTCCAGACCCGCGGAAGCCTTCATCTCGGACGAGATCACACTCAGCAGATAGTCCTCCACGCCGACAATGTTCACGGCTGTGACCTTGCCGCCGTCAACGATGAACTTCAACGTGCCGGCAAACTTCTGCGTCACCTTTCTTTCCCAATGGAAATCCACACCGATCGTCACGCCATAGAGGATGAAGGACGGCTCGGCGAACATAGTAGCCTCGGTCTGAGCCTCAAACACCAGCTCGTCGTACAGCGCGCCGTTGTAGGAAATCCTTCCCTGGGAATATTCCACCTTCTGCCTGCCGGCGCCGTCCGAGATGATCTCGAACTCGATCTCGCTGCCGGACATGATTCCGACCTCAAGCCGCCGCTGCGATCTCGTCAGCCTCCAGATGATCTCTTTCTCCGTCTCCTCGCTCGCGGCGACCTCCCGGACAACCTGCGAAAGCAGCCCGGCGTCCACTTTGTCGAAATCCTCTTCCCGCGTGGTCACATAGACTCCCGCCAGATCGGCGCACCCAGGACTCATGGCCAGATGATCCGCGCCGGAGGACGAATAGTTGTGCGGACGATGCCTTTCTCTGAATATGACAGCGGTACGGTACTCGCCCTCATGACACCAGGCGATGATGTTCATCTTCGGTTCAGACGAGCCGTCAGGAACAGGAGCGCAGTCCAGCAGCCTGTAGAAGAGCTTGGCCGTGGACTTGGCCGTGGCGCCGCAAAGCACGAAGACGCCGCGGGCATATTCATTAAGGTGGAAGAGTCTGGCTTCCTTGACATTGGTTAGATAGTCAAGGGTATTGTCATCGCCGGCGGCGAGAAGTTCGTCCACCCTGTTCTGAAGAGGTGTCAGCCCCTGCGGGCAGGCCTGGAAGTGCATGTGGTCGGGTGCCGACGCTCCGCTCTCCGGGCCGTTGTAGAAGCCGAGATATTCATTGTTCTCCCTGACAAAGTCCAGCAGATCCTGATAGCGGTGCCAGATTGACTGCGGAGTGTGTTCAAAACTTGAGATCACGAGGTGTGACGGGAAGATCGGGTAGGGATTCAGCGTCACGCGGTACCTGCGGCCCTTGCGCCCCTCGAATTCCATGTTGGTCTGCTCGGCGGGACGGTTCTCCGGACATAGGAAGCAAGGCCTCCGGTTGATGGACTCCTTGTCCAATGAGGCTTCGGAGGAGATACGGCGGCACGGATTGAGCTGTACGGTCACCGGTAAGCCCCCGATGCTCAGAACCTTGGATCCGGCCTTTTTCAGGCTGCGGTAGTTTTCGGCGGCCAACGGCCAGACAGAAAGCTGATCCTTGACGAATTTGTCGATTTGATTGTCCATCAGAGTAATGCCAATAACGTGTTTTTGATAGATCTGAACTCCTGCTCGAAATTCGGAGTGAACAGTCCGCGTCCCAGACCCGACTCGATCTCGGACATATTCCAGTAACGTCCCTCCTCCACCTCGTCATGATCCGGATGAAGCGTGAAGTTCCCGACTGCCGCGAAGACATTGACAAGTTCCTTCTCCCTCAAGGACTCCCAGACGTAGGATTTCAGATAGATAGGATTGAACTCCTTGAAACCCAGCTCCTCCGAGGCCTCACGGTAGAGTGCTTCCTCAAGGCTTTCCCCGTAGTCCACGTGACCGCCCACCGCCGTGTCCCAGCAGCCGGGAAGAAGGTCTTTCCTCATCGACCGCTTCTGGATGTACAGGCATCCCTCTCGGTTGACGATGTGAAGATGGACGACAGGATGCATCAGTTTTGAGCCGTCATGGACGTTCTTCCGGAGGGACTGTCCGACCACAAGCCCGTTCTCCTCGACGACAGGAACCATCTCCCCAGCCTTGCGGGGACTGTCGCCCGGATTGTCAATGGAGGGCAAGGGCAGTATGACCGCCGGGGCGGCCGGGTAGATCAGCTCAAACATGGCGTCAGGCTATCGCTACAAGGATAAGCAACTGGGCGACGAGCACCCTCATGAACATCGTCAACGGATAGACTGTCGCATAGTTCACTGAAGGATAGTCGGTTCCGTACGCCCCCTGGGTGAAGGCCAAGACAGCCGGATCCGTCGTGCCGCCGGAGATCAGACCACAGATCTGGTAGAAGTTCAGCTTGCAGACATATCTCGCGACAAGGCCGATCGTGCAGACAGGGATGAACGTGATCAAGGCTCCGTAGAGGATCCACCAATAACCTCCGTTCACAATCGAGCTGACGAAGTTCTGTCCGGCTCCGAGACCGACGGCGGCCATGAAGAACGAGATTCCTATCTCCCTGATCATAAGGTTCGCGCTCTGCGTAGTGTAGGTCGTGATCTTCCATTTCGGCCCGAAATAGCCGAGCAGGATGGCGATGATGAGCGGTCCGCCGGCAAGTCCGAGCTTGATCGGCTGAGGGATGCCCGGGATCGCGATCGGAATCGATCCGAAGATCACTCCGACGGCTATTCCGAAAAAGATAGGAATAAGGTTCGGACGGTTGAGTGACGAGGTCTGGTTGCCGACAAGATCGGCCACCTCGGCGATGCCTTCCTCCGGTCCCACCACACGGAGGACATCACCCATCTGGAGGAAGAGGTTAGGCCTTGCGACAAGACCTACGCCGGATCTGATCACACGCGTCACGCTGACTCCGTAATTAGCTCTGATGTTGAGACTTCTGAGCGTCACACCGGTCAGGTCGGTCTTGGTGACGGTGATCTTTCTGTTGACCATCTTGGTGTCCATCTGCTCCCAGTCCTCAAGGTGCATCGGAACCTCCTCGCCGAATGTGATCCTGACGGAATCGACATTCTTCTGGGAAGTGACGATCAAGAGCTTGTCACCTTTCTTAAGCACGGTATCCGGTCCAGGAACAGAGATCAGGCCGTCCCTGAGGATCCGGGAAATCACAATCGAGTTGCCAAGATCCCTTGTGGCGTTCTTGATGGACAGTCCGAAGACGGCAGGATTCTCTACCTCGCAGTGCATGCGTCTTGCCACATCCTCGTTACTGTCCTCGCTGTCAAGAGCTTCCTTCTCCTTGTTGAGATCGACTTTGAATATGGCCTTGAAGAACATGATCAACGCGATCACCAGCAGCACTCCCAAAGGATAGGCGACCGCGTAGGCGGAGGCGAGTCCTGAAGTGGCCGATGCGATGTCGGACGCAAGATAGTTCTCGGCGCGCATCGAGTCAGCCATGGTCTGCTGGGCGGCTCCGAGTCCCGGGGTGTTAGTAACAGCACCGGACATCACACCTACCATCGTCTTGAGATCCTCTCCGGAGATGAAATGGATAGCCACCGTAACAGCCACAGCCAAGAGGACAAGGGCGACGGCAAGCAGGTTAAGCTGAAGACCTCCCTTCTTGAACGAATGGAAGAATCCCGGCCCGACCTGAAGTCCGATCGAGAACACGAACAGGATCAATCCAAAGTCCTTCATGAAACTAAGCACCGTGGTGTCCACACGGAGACCGAAATGGCTCAAAAGAATAGCCACGAACAAAATCCACGTGGATCCGATGGAGATGCCCTTGAGCTTGAATTTGCCAAGATACAATCCTATCGCGATCACAACCGCGAAAACCAGAATCGAATGGGCTATTCCCGCCCCTAAAAACAAATCTCGCATACTTTTAGAAATCTATCTGCGCGCAAAAGCACGGTTTATCTTCAATCTTACCTTCTATGAAGTAGGTCTTGTGTCCGTCCTCACGGACAACGACGCTTCTGAACAGTCTCACCTCCTCCTCCGGCTTGGTCTCCTTGATGAAGTTGACGCTGATGCTCCTGACCCTGTTCCCGGCCACCTCGCCGTAGTCGATGCTGTCCATAGCCCAGACCACATAGCGGGCGTTGTTGGTGTGTCCGAGAACATCGATGTCCGAATAGGCGGCCTTGTGGACTCCGACCTCTTCCGCAAGGACACCCTTTGGCATCACCACCTTGCCGCAAGGTGTCGGGATGGCGTTGTCCGGACATTGGGTCGCCGCCGGGACTATGTCCAGGACCTCGTCGCTTCTTACAAGCCTTCTGGTCTGGACATTCATCACGATCCAGGAAGACGTGCAGGACACAAGAACCTTTGACTTGTCCCCGAAATCCGTGTCGTCCTTCGCCCTAAGTTCGAAATCACGCAAGAAGAAGAGGCCGTCAAGCCCCTTATGCCAGGTGTAAAGGGTGGTCTCGTCCGTCCATTTCGGAGGATTATGGAAATCCATCCGCAGGCGCGAGAGCACCCAGGCCGTGTGATGTTTCTGAAGGTCGTCGTAGCCGAAATGAAGAGCCTGCGCCGCCAGATACGCCATTTCCTGGGCGTGATCCATGAAGGCCGCCGGTTTCAGATGGAACGAAGCGTCCGTGTCGTAGCATGGAATCGTTATGTCTGTGCTGAACCTGTTGTCCGAGACCTTAACCTTTCCCATAGTCATCAATAATTAATTATCCTCAACTCCTCCGGAGTGTAGAGAATGGAGTCTATGAAATCCGGAGCCACGTGAGAGAGTAGTATGAATATTCCTAATGCCAGAGCCACGAGTCCCGCCAGGCCTGCCGCCACGAGGATCGCCGTCCTCCAGCCGCGCCCGCGCCTCCTAGGCTCTTCTACAGGCTCAGGGGCCGGTTTGGCGACTGCTTCCGGAGCCGGCTCTGAGATCATTTCCGGAGCAGCTTCCGCTATCGTTTCCGGAGCCGGCTCCGACTCAGGCTGCCGAGGCGACGGTTCATTCTCTTCCGGCCTTACCTCCGGCTCCGGCTGCGCCACCAGATCCCGCAACGCCACCACGCTCTGGGCGACCTCGTCAGGAGTCTCCTCATGAGTCTTGAGCGACACCGGCTCAAGCCCCACCGCATAAGGATAGATGTCCAGATCCTCGTCAGCTATGAAGAAGAACGTGTTCTCCTTGGTGGCCCTCAGCCTTCCCAAGCCAGGGAACACGACAAGTTTCCTGGTCTGAAGAGTGGTCTTCAAACCAGCGATGAACTCCGAAAGGATCCTTGCGGATGTCTCGATGTCCGTTCCGTTGACCTTGGCATAAAACCTGGCGAGAAGCCTGTCATTACCGGATTCCCGCTGCCTGAAAGACAGTTTCCTGTAGGGTGGATTGATGGTGTAGCCCTTGTCAGAGAAAGACGAAGGCATCAGCTCGGAGACGAAAGTCCCCAAGCCAGGCAACGCAACTTCATCATTATCAAGGATAAGTCCCTTGACCATCTCTGAAAACAAGTCTATGTCCATTTCCTTCTCCGAAAATTCATACAAAGGTACACAAAAAAAACTACAAAAAAATTTGCATTAACCAGTTTTTGTTGTACCTTTGCACTCCCGAAAGAGGACAACCTCGATGAAGGTTGGCAAAATTCCTCAATAGCTCAGTTGGTTAGAGCACCTGACTGTTAATCAGGGGGTCGTAGGTTCAAGTCCTACTTGAGGAGCTTACAATGAAAACGTCCGCCAATTGCGGACGTTTTTTATTGTAAATAGTTAAGACTAAGCATCATCGGCGCAACGGCAAAAGGGGCTTGCGACATCACACTTCGGCAAAGAGCCGGAGGTTGTCGAAGGACGGAGCCAGGGAGCCGGACTCGATGCTGTGAATGATTTCGACGACCTTGTCGTTCATCGGGGTCGGGCAGCCGACCTTGCGGCCGTAGGCGCTGACGGAACCGTTTATGGCATCCACCTCGGTCTTCTTGCCGCGCTCAAGATCCTGGAGCATGCTGGCTTTCAGGCGGGCGTGCTTGCGGATCGCTATCGGGATAATCATGAAGGACAGAGCCTTTTTCACCGGCCCGTTGTAGTCCAGCAACCTGACCACGTCCTTGCCCTGGATCGGCTCGATGGTGACACCGCCTTTCCGGCAGACATCGATGCACTCCTTGATCAGAGCCTGGACTATCTTTCTGGAAGACCTGTCGGACGCGGCCTCACCGAACGTGCAGCCGAGGACGGCGCTCATACCGGAGAACGCCGAGTTGATCAGCAGCTTGCTCCAACGAGTCCCGATGAAGTTCTCCTCCACCTCAACCGGTCCCATCATCTCCAGAAGCGCCTTGACCTCGGCGAAATGGCCGTTGACCTCCTTGGAGACCGCCCAGAGAGAGAACGTCAGACTGTCCGGCGAACTGGTCAGCTCGCAGACTCCGGGGCCAAGCATGGTGGCTCCCCAGGCGACCGTGCACCCAAGAACGCGCCCCTCCCCCACGATCTCCGAGATCAGCAGCTCCGGCAAACCGTTCTGAAGCGTCACAATCACGCCGTCCGGAGCAAGGAACCCCTTGAGCATAGTCACAACCGCCGCATTATCCAACTGCTTGGTCATAAGGAATATGGCATCATATTCCCCGGTCATTTCCTCCTCTGTCAGAGCGGTGACAGGCTGCGTGAACTCCACGGTTCCTACGACCTTCGCCCCTTTCCCGCGAAGCGCCGCCACGTGCGCCTTGTTGTGGTTGATGAGGTCCACCTGCCCTCCTTTTTTGGTGATGAACGCGCCCAAAATGGTTCCAAGCGAACCCGCGCCATAAATAGCACTTCTCATATTCATGTATTTATGCCGTAAAAATAATGCTTTCCGTCCAATTCGCAAACTAACTGACAAACAGAGCGGGAAAGGAGACTCGTTTATTCGAGTATTTCATGATGCTTCACCAAATGGACATCAGCCGGAAATATCTCATGGGATAACACTTGTTTAGAAAACAAGAAAAGAGTAACTTTGAAGTCATGAAGATTAATCGGATAACCACACTACTACGCAGAGGTTTCGTATGTGGTAGGCGCTCCATCGCCATGATGGGATGCGTTCTCGCCATCACCGTTTCCTGCAAGCATGCATCTGAATTGCAATATGTTGACCCGGAAATCGGCGGGGCCAGCACATTACTTCAGCCAACCCGTCCTACAGTACATATCCCCAACAAGATGATCAGATGGACTCCAATGAGAACAGACTTGTTGGATGAGTGCATTCGCGACTTCCCTCTGACCATGACATCGCACAGACTGGAATCCGTGTTCGGATTCCTGCCGCTCACGGGGATTCCCGATGATGGTTCAGTGTGGAAGTGCCATCAGATTTGCGACAATGAAACAAACACACCCTACTCCTACCAAGCCGGGCTTGAAGGCTGCCGGATCCGCTTCTGCCCATCTGAGAGAAGCGGCATGATCGAGGTGGAGTTTGATGGAGACTGTCCTGATAGAATACTGAGACTAAACGCATTAAACGGCGACGGGACGTTCACCATAAACACACCGTCATCACTTTTCGGCGAGGAAACGTTCCACGACATGAAAGCATATTGCTACATTGAAGGCGATGTTCCCTTTACTGTGGTCGATAACGGACTGGAAGAACCAGGTAGCGGACACATAAATGGGAAGAACGGCATTCTACTTCGCCCCCAAACCAACAAGGTCAAACTTCGCTATGCAATATCCTACATAAGCAAGGAGCAGGCTGTCACGAACCTGCGCAAGGAAATCAATGGATGGGACATAAAGCGTGTACAGGAGAAAGCGCGTGACAGCTGGAAAGCCGCCTTGGGCAAGATTGAGGTGAAGGGAGGCTCGCAGAGGGATTTGCGGGTGTTCCACACAGCTTTATACCGATGCTACGAGCGCCCGGTGGACATCAGTGAATACGGCACATGCTATAGCGCCTTCGATCACTCGCTCCACCCGGGTAGTTATTTCTTTACAGACAACTGGATCTGGGACACACACCTGGCGCTTGAACCTCTACATATGATTCTCAATCCAAGACAGGAAGAGCAGAAGCTCCAGTCCTACGTTGAGATGTACAGGCAATGTGGAACCGTGCCTTCCTTCGCTGTGATCTGGGGCGATTGGCCGGCAATGACAGGCAACTATGTGGCGGTCTGGATGGCAGACGCCCGGTCCAAAGGACTCAAGTTCGATCTGGAAGGAATCTACGAAGGGCTTAAAGACAATTCTCTCGAATCCACCCTCCTGCCTTGGAGGAACGGGGCAAAGACTGTCCTGGATGATTTTTATAACGAGAAAGGATGGTATCCGGCGCTGCACCCGGAAGAGAGAGAGACCGTGGATGAAGTCAATATGCCTTGGGAAAGAAGGCAGGCCGTCTCTCTGTCAACGGCCTTCTCCTACGCCGACTGGGCCACAGCTCAATTAGCCCGGGAATTAGGAAGGAATGATGACGAGGCGCTGTTCCTTGATAGGGCTGCTTACTATCGGAATGTTTACCGGAAAGACAAAGGGATGTTCTGGCCAAGAGACGACAAGGGACAGTGGATAGAGAATGTGGACCCACGATACATGGACAGAGCCTACTACACAGAGAACAACGCCTACACATTCCAATGGGATGTCAAGCACGACCTTGAAGGCCTCTTCGAACTTATGGGCGGGCGAGCGGAAGCGGAAAAGAAACTTGACGATCTTTTCCACATTATGATAGACCTTCCAAAGTATGAGTTCTACCACATATTGCCTGATGCCACCGGCATGGTCGGCCAATTCGCGATGGGCAATGAACCCAGCTTTCATATTCCATACATCTACAACTATATCGGGCAGCCATGGAAGACACAGAAACATGTTCGCAGACTCATAGACATGATGTTCTGCGACAGTGTCTATGGCATTCCCGGCGATGAGGACGGCGGCGGGATGAGTGCTTTTATAGTGTTCTCCATGATGGGTTTCTTCCAAGTTTGTCCCGGCATTCCGGTCTATGCCATCGGCTGTCCGTTCTTCGAGAAGACCTCTATTTCTTTGCCTGACGGCAAACGGTTCGTCATCAAGGCGCCAGGAGCATCAAGAAACAACAAATACATCCAAAGTGCGAAATTGAACGGGAAGCCTCTTGACAGATCTTGGTTCACTCATGAAGAACTGTTGTCCGGTGGATTGCTGGAACTCGAAATGGGGACGACAGCCAACCGGGAGTGGGGTCGGAAGAACCTCCCGCCCTCAAGCATCAATTACGGTAAAGAAACCAAGAATCTGTAATCCTTTCACAGCTAACCTACTGAAACAAAAACATTGACATGGTATTGATGAAAGACATAGCCGAGGCCGTCGGGGTCTCGAACGCGACTGTTTCGCTGGTGCTTGGCGGAAAATCAGGGTCGCGTGTCAGCGAGTCTGTAAAGAACAGAGTTCTTCAGACCGCAAAGGAAATGGGTTATCACAGCAATGATCTGGCTCGTAGCCTACGAACAGGCAGAACCAATCTGATTAGTGTGATCGTCACGGACATATCTAACGATTTCTTCGGCAAGATGTCCTTTTACATACAAGAGGAAGCCAAGAAGTACGGGTACCTGGTCATTACGGCCAACACCAACGAATCTGATTCCGAGCTCGAATCCATAATCCATGTGCTTATTAGCAAAAAAGTGGACGGAGTCATCGTTGTTCCAACCCAAAACTGCAAAGAGATGTTGGAAGACGTGATCAAATCCGGGACTCCTGTGGTGCAGATTGACCGTTTGATCGACACGCTCAAAGCCGATTATGTCGGCACAGACAACTATGCGAGCAGCGCCAATGCAATCAAAGAACTCATCACCTGCGGGAAGAAGAGAATAGCTATGCTGACATTGAAACTGGATGTAAACGCCATCACTGAACGTGTCAGAGGATATGAAGACGCATTAAAGAATCATAATCTGTACAATCCTTTGCTGATCAGGAATGTTGAATTTGAAGAAATACACAAAGTCGGGGAAGTGATGAACGACCTTCTTGGCCAGAAACCGGACGCGATCTTCTTTTCCTCTCGAAGAGTATTCACGCTTGCCATGGATGCGTTGTCAGAGCACCAGCACGATGGTTCGAGCGTCACCCTTCTTTGTTTTGACGAAGCCAAGTCATACAAGGCGCTGATGTCAGACAGCCTCTGGTATGTAGAACAGCCTATAGAAGACATGGCCAAGAAAGCCTTTTCTCTGTTGATGAGTAAAATACAAGGCACGACAACATATTCAAAACACGAATATTTGTCGTACCTCGTGAAGTAAACGCCCACAAGTCAGATCACGCACATACGCGAAACGGCCTTCTTCCTTTCCGCCGCATGACAGAGTTCTGCCACAGAACGGGTGTCAAGTATGATTCTGTAAAATTCAAGTACCAATCCGACTATTTCCGAGCCTTCCGAAAGGCCGGATAATGCGCACAAGTTTCTGCGACACGAATCCATCGCCTGAGCCATTCCATTCTCCCCAAGATAGGACCACATGGCAGCAGCCGCTCCGACAGCCATGAAAGTCACATCTACAGATTCCGTCAAGGCGAGCCTCATGGCTCCGACAAGACGATCTTCGGCTGCTAGTTTACGGGCGGGATCCGCACCGACACGCACACAAGTGTCTTTCAGCGCCGCATTGGCAAATCTGAACAGCAGATCCGAGACATGCTCCGTAAGCCATTCCAAATCAACCCCATAATGTTTCGATAGAGTGCGGGCGCTTTCTAACATCGCATTCTGGACAATAATCCGCACATAGGGATTGTCTATTGACTGTGAAATGTAGCCCACGCCAAGGATCTTGCCAAGGTAGGCAGTTGTGGCATGCCCCATGTTGTGGATAAACAGTTTTCGTTTCACAAAAAAATCAAACGGTTCGAACGGAACCATTCCTTTTATTTCCGGAATCTCACCCTTGAACGCAGCCTTATCGACCGGTAGGAAGGCATAGTGTTCCGTACAGACTCGCAGAGGATCACCATCACGCATCTCCTCTGTCTGAATAGGCACCATTCTTCCGACGGAAGCCTCCACAAGACCGACCGTCTCATCAAAGCGAGCCACCTCCTCAGGATTAAGAAGAGATTTGATCATGCCCTCCATTATGCGGTTGGAATTGTTGAGATTCTCACAGATGATGATATTCAGTGCCGGACCTCCGATCTCCCACCTCCTGCGGATACCAGCGACAATATTCGGGACTATCAATTCAAGTATGCGGACTCCGACAGCCGTCGCCATGATGTCACATGTCGCTATCGCCTCGGCAACGGCGGGGACATCCATTCCATCAACGGCTGAGACATTCTTTATGGTATAATCCTCCTTTTGATCACCGCTGACCAGGCGCAGTGGATAGGAATGCGCCTCATTCAAACCATTCACAACCGGTTTTGCGATATCGATAAATGAAACCGAATAGACGGACTGGCTGAAAAGGGCGCCGATAAAGCCTCTGCCAATGTTACCGGCACCGTACATGACTGCTTTTTTCATTACTCGAATAAAGGATATTCATTACACAAAAGCACCTTCGCAGGGACATCCTCCTCAATCGCCGGGAACCTTCCGACAGGTTCCAAGAATCGGTTGTCCGCCGTGTCATCGTTAACCATGGACACTTCGCCGACAAGGCATGTGCCTCCTTCCGCCCAAAAAGTGTGATAGATGTAAGGCGTGTAGCAGACACTTTGCCCCTTCTTAATCTTATAAGTTTTACCGGGTTCAAACTCCGTCACGATGCCGTCAACCTTAAGGAATACATGAGTATCGGGAATCAGAGCCTCTGTCTCCAAGTCAGCGTTCCAAAGTTTCATACAGAATTCTCCATCGCCTTCACGGAAGATGATGTCTTCCATCTTGTTCCAATGGAAATGGGCGGGAGTTATCTGGCCATCACGGATCATCATGATCTTCTCGCAATATGGTTTATGATCAAGAGCCGGATTGCCGTTCCTCATAGTAAAAAGAGAAAGGCCTACTTTAGCGAAATCCCCGCTGCCGAAATCCGTGATGTCCCAGCCCAAGCAGTTATCTTTAATTTCCGCACACTCCTTACCCTTTGCCGCCCAATCCTCCGGAGTCCAGTCCGCCCAAATAGGAAGATAAAAACGTGCTTCATTAGATAATCTTTTGTTCTCACAGATTATGTTGTTGATTTCAGATCTTTTCATATTTACCCGTTTTTTTGATAATATTGCCTAATGGTCTCAACATCCGGAGCCCCGTCCGTGCTGGTAGAGCTGAAGAGGTTGAACCGCGCGCTGGCTGACGCGAATTTTAGAAGTTCCTCAAGTGGATAATTCTCGTGAATAGCATAGAGCGCCCCCGCACAGAAAGCGTCTCCGGCACCCACCGTTGACACAATATCTTCCTTAGAGGGGCTATATGACGGCATTGAGACAGTCCGGCCATCTCTTTCGGCCACAACACTTCCTTCCGGATAGTGGATAATCACAAGATTTCCCACACCGGCGTCTAAAAGTTCACGGGCCGCTGTAGACACTGCCGCCACATCAATGAGACCATCTTCATCACGCATTCCTCGACCGACACAATAACCCAGCTCGACTTCATTGATAATAAGATAGTCGGTGTACTTAAGACATGGAAGAATAACCTGCCTGTAGCGGTCCCCCTCTTCAGAAACAACGTCAACCGATGTCTTGTAGCCTTTTTCGCGCAGGCCGCGAAGGGCTCTTGCCGCAGCTACCCCATACTCTTGATCGGGGGCGTCAAGACTGTCCAGAAGAAGCAGATAGCCTAGATGGAATATTTTTGCAGGAGTATCACATGAAAGCACCTCATCGACACCAAGGCGGGCATTTGCCCCCCGATGGTGAAAGAAGGTTCTTGCGGCTCCGCCATAGGTCTCGGCCATCACATCCGTGTACGAAGTAGATTCACCGTCAAGGATGTGCATATTGCTGGCATCGATCCCATGACACACACAGGCATCCAGACACATTCTTCCGTTGTCATCATTGCCGATGCATCCTCCGGCATAGAGAGGAATACCGCTACGAAGTTTTGCAAGATCGACAAGAACATTGTGGGCACAACCCCCGAGACCTTCATTGACACGGGCTATCGTTGTAAGATTACCCTTTGTCGGATACCGATCTATGAATTTAATGGTGTCAACAACCCAGTTTCCCACTGAGATGATGCCTCTTCTATTATTATCTGCTGGCATCATTGCTGAAAGAATAAGGTGAATCCTCTTCAGTAGTACCTCTGTCCCTCGCAGGACTGGCAGACATCCTGAAGGAAATGTCCGCTCCGGAGACCAACAAGTCGTGAGTAAGGTAGTTACGCGAACTCTCACGTCCATTGACTTTGAGTTTCTCGACATAGACATTTTCCCTACTGTTGCCTTTGGCGGTTATTGTTATCGTCTTCCCCGAAGGAAGATTAACCGTCACCTTGTCAAATAGTGGAGATCCAATCGCATATTCCCCGGAAGCCGGACACACGGGATAGAATCCGAGAGAGGAGAACACATACCATGCTGAAGTCTGTCCGTTATCCTCGTCACCACAGTAACCGTCAGGCGTAGCCGAGTAGAAGCGATCCATCACCTCACGCACATATTTCTGCGTCTTCCAAGGCTGACCACACCAATCATAGAGATAAAGAGCATGCTGTACAGGTTGGTTGCCATGAGCATAGTTGCCCATATTCATCACCTGCATCTCGCGAATCTCGTGCACCACGAATCCGTAGTAGCTTTCGTCAAAAAGAGGCGGCATCTCAAGCATCCTGTCAAGACCTGAGGCCAGCGCTTGCTTACCACCCATAATATCGGCCAGACCGGCCGGATCATGGAACACAGACCATGAATATTGAAGAGCATTGCCCTCCGTGAAGTCTCCGCCCCATTTTAGCTCATTAAACTGCTTTGGAAACGAACCATCCTGATTCTTTCCACACATCAAGCCGCAATCCTCACGATAAAGATTACGGTAATTAGTTGAAGCCAAAGCATATGGAGCTATCTCAGCTTCAGTTTTCCCAAGAGCCTTCCCAAGTTTCCAGATGCACCAGTCGTCATAAGCATATTCAAGAGTCCTCGCAGCACTTTCATTGATCCCGACATCGCAAGGCACATAGCCAAGGCTATCGTAATATTCCCAGCCAAGCCTACCCGAGGATGGAACTTTCGGATGGACACTGTGAGCACCTTTGCAGACTGCCTCCCATAGGACATCTATGTCCTGACCGCGTATACCTTTGATCCAAGCTTCGGCGACCACGGACGCGCTGTTGTTTCCGACCATGCACGAGCGGTGGCCAGGACTGGCCCATTCCGGCAGAAAACCACTCTCAAGATATGAGTTGACAAGTCCCTGCTGCATCTTGGAAGCCTCCTCCGGATAGACCAGATTGACCAAGGCGAAAAGGCTGCGGAACGTGTCCCAAAAGCCGGTGTCAGTGTAGAGATAGCCATCATGAACCTGTCCGTCATACGGGCTACGATGTATTCTGCGGCCATCCGATGTGACCTCTGAAAGATCTCTAGGGAAAAGGAGGCATCGGTACAGGCAAGAGTAGAATGTCCTTAAATTGTCGATGTCTTTATCCTCAACGGAAATCCTGCCAAGAACCTCATTCCAACGAGCCTTGCCTTCGTCCATCAACGAGTCGAACTCTTTCCCGTTCACCTCCGAGAGATTGACCATCGCCTGTTCCTCGCTGACGAAGGAGGCAGACACATTGAGTCCTACCTTCTGCCCGCGAGTAGTCCGGAAACCAACTATCGCATGGGCATGATCTCCATTGACAATCTGCTCAAACTCAAACGGGGTGTCGGATTCGATGACGAACCAGAGTTTGAATCCATCTTCGACACCACCGCCGTTCTGTACAGAGCAACCTGTAATTCTGTTACCGGAAACGCTGACAGTAGAGCCTCCTGCGAATGCATCAACAACCAGATAGGAAAGCTCCTTCTCCGGGTAAGTGATTCTAAACTTGGCGGAATGCTCTGTCGGAGTCAGTTCCACAAAAGTGTCATGGTCCGCAAGATAGACACTGTAATAATAAGGTTTGGCGCATTCACTCTTGTGTGAGAAATAACTCGCCCTCTTCTCCTGATCGAACACCAATCCCGTGGTCACAGGCATAATACTGAATTGGCCATAGTCATTAATCCACGGACTTGGCTGATGGGTCATCTTGATTCCCCTGATCTTGTCATCGGTATAGGAATAGATCCAACCATCCCCGTCAGCTCCTGTCTGAGGAGTCCAGAAATGAGATCCCCAAGGCATAGCGATCGCAGGATAGGTGTTTCCTGCGGACAATGAGTACTTTGACAAGGTTCCAACCAATGTGCTAACATAATCTACAGGACTGTCAAGGGGTGGTTTTTCCGAAACTTCGGATTTAGTTTGACACATTGACAAAACAATTGTCAAAGACACTGCAATGGCCGCCACCAGTGTGAGTTGTTTATTTTTCATTGTGTTATTGATTTGTTTTTATAGCATAGTTAAACGTTTAACCATATACGCAAAATAACAAGTCAAACGTTTAACTAGCGGCAAAAATAGAAAAAATACTGTTCAATCGCAACAATTATGAAGCATTTTTGATTCGTCAGTAATTTCGAGGAGAAATGCCTTTATTGAAGAAGGAGTTTGAGTGATGGATGACTGACGGGAATAGGTACATCTAAAAAGTATATTTGCATTCGCAGTAGGTTTAGGGGACATATTCATCGGATTTTTTTTACAATTGTTGCCGGATTAAGCGATAGAATCGCTATCTTTGTTATCCGTTATGAAGTACGGATTCGACAACGAGAAGTATCTGCGGATACAATCAGAACACATCAAGGAACGCATTGCCAAGTTCGGAGACAAACTCTATCTGGAACTTGGGGGCAAGCTTTTCGACGACTATCACGCCAGCAGGGTTCTGCCCGGATTCCAGCCGGACAGCAAGTTGAGGATGCTCCAGCAGTTGAGCGACTGCGCCGAGATCGTCATCGTCATCAGTGCCAACGACATCGAGAAGAACAAGATGCGCGCCGACTACGGCATCACCTACGACATGGATGTCCTGCGACTGCGCACAGAGTTCATCAGCAGGGGCTTTCTCGTCAGCAGCGTCGTGATCACCCACTTCAACGGCCAGGCCAGCGCCAAGGCGTACAAGGCGAAGCTCAAGAAGATGGGCATCAAGGCCTACTACCACTACACGATCGAGGGCTACCCGAACAATGTGGCCCTGATCGATTCCGAAGAGGGGTACGGGAAGAACGACTACGTGCAGACCACACGTCCGCTCGTCATCGTGACGGCTCCGGGGCCGGGTAGTGGCAAGATGGCCGTGTGCCTTAGCCAACTCTACCACGAGCACAAGAAGGGAGTGGCCGCCGGCTATGCCAAGTTCGAGACGTTCCCTGTCTGGAACCTTCCTCTGAAGCACCCGGTCAACATCGCCTACGAGGCCGCCACAGCGGATCTGAACGATGTGAATATGATCGATCCGTTCCACTTGGAGGCCTACGGCAAGACGGCGATCAACTACAACAGGGACATCGAGATATTCCCGGTGCTGAACGCCCTGTTCGAGGGCATCTACGGCGAGAACCCGTACAAGTCCCCGACCGACATGGGTGTGAATATGGTAGGGTGCTGCATCAGCGATGACGATGTCTGCTGCAAGGCCGCCAACGACGAGATCATCCGTCGCTACTATGCCGCCCTCGACCAAATGGCTGACGGAGAGGACAATGAGAGCGAGGTCGGCAAGATCGCGCTGCTTCTGAAGCAGGCAAGGATCACTACTGAATATCGCCGCGTCACCGTCGCCGCGAAGCAGCGTGAGACCACCGCCGGCAATCCTTCCGCCGCCATCGAGCTTTCCGACGGCACCATCCTGAGCGCCGAGACCTCCGACCTTCTGGGGCCTTGCGCCGCCCTTCTTCTGAAGGCCACAAAGCATCTTGCCGGGATCGACCACAGCGTCAAACTGATCCCCGGCAGGCTCATCGAGCCGATCCAGAAGACGAAGGTCACCTTCCTGCACGGCAACAATCCGCGCCTCCACACGGACGAGGTCCTGATCGCCCTATCCGTCCTTAGCCCGGACGACGAGAACTGCCGCAAGGCTCTGGACACGCTTCCTTTGTTGAAAGGCTGTCAGGTCCACTCAACAGTGCTGCTGAGCGACATCGACAAGAAAGTCTTCAAGAAACTGGGCGTGGACCTCACCTGCGAGCCTGTCCACGAAAGGCACTGACACTTTGGATTTTCCAACGATAATGATTAACTTTAGGCTTTGAAAGCCAGAAGACTATTCTGACTTTAGAACCTATAATATTTATTACCATATTCAAGAGATGAACTATTGTCCTCATTGCGGATCGCCGGTCCAGCCGGATTCCTCCTTTTGTCAAAGTTGCGGGAAACCGCTTCTGTCCCAGCCTGACTCCGCCGGGCAGACCTTCAACACCCCTCAGACCACCAAAGAGAAGGAGGACAGATGGCTTATCGCCCTGGTCCTCTGCATAGTACTCGGCGGTTTCGGTGTCCACAGATTCTACACCGGCAACACCACCACCGGCATCATCATGCTCCTGACCCTCGGCGGCTGCGGCATCTGGGCCCTGATCGACATCATCATGATCGCCTGCAACACCTATGTTGACGGGAACGGACAGCATCTGAAGTAGACGACATTCACTCAAACATCATCATTGCATTATGAAATTTTGTCCAAAATGCGGGAACGCCGTTCCTGACAACGCCTCCTTCTGTCCGAAGTGCGGCACGAACATCCCGGACACCGATTCCGGCACCACACCGGCACAGGATCCCACTCCGGCGCCTCAGACTTTCGCGCCACAGCAGCCTCCTATGGAGCCATGCCCTCCGACCTACCTCGCCCTGTCCATCATCGTGACCGTACTCTGCTGCCTTCCTCTCGGAATCGTCGGCATCATCAAGTCCAGCAACGTTTCCAAGGAATATGCCGCCGGGAACTACGCCGGGGCAAAGGATGCGAGCAAGCAGGCCAAGACCTGGAGCATAATCGGACTGTGCTGCGGCCTGTTCTGGATAATCCTCTACATCATCCTGCTGGCCTGCGGATTCATGGCCGGCCTCGCTGATCTTTAGAGTCTTCTCTGTCTTTGGATCTCAGGCCTGTCCCATTTTTAAGATCTCTCCATCCGGAATCATCTCATCAGGCAGATGAACAAAGATCCCTACAAGAAACCAATCCTGTACATTCTGCTCACGGCAGCGTGTGTGGGATTGGTGCTTACATATTCACGTTTCAGCCCCGAAGACAGCACCTGGTTCCCCAAGTGCATATTCCTGCAACTGACAGGATTGAAATGTCCCGGCTGCGGCAGCCAGCGGGTAGTACACAACCTGCTGAACCTCAATATTCACAAAGCCTTTGAGGCCAACGCCTTTCTCGTACTGAGCCTCCCCTACATCGCCGCCCTCCTGGCCTCAATTCCACTAAAGTCCAGATTTCCAAAGTTCTACAACGCCCTCAACAGCCTCCCGGTCATCATCACCATCTGCATCCTTGTCATAGCCTGGTGGATCACCCGCAACATCTTCGGCTGGTGATAGGCTTGAACATTATTCACTGGGAAAAGTGTAACTTTGCCGATGGAAGACAAATAAGTAGTAACCACTCATAATAAGGCAAGGACATGTCAACACAAAGTGAAACATACCTCAGATGACTCCTTAATTCTCGTAGATTTTTGTAAAAATCTAGGAAAGGTGTATATTTGTCGTGACTAAAAATCACGGAAAGGTGTATGAAACCACTCCGTAAAACCTTAGGATTCGTGATTATGAAAAGAAAGATTTACGATAAGCTACTTCAGTGGAAGCGAGAGAAAAACGGCGCTACAGCCCTTATGATTGAGGGTGCACGCCGTGTTGGCAAAAGTTACATCGCTCGGGAATTCGCCCGCAACGAATATGACTCATTTATCCTCATCGATTTCAGCAAGGCCCCACAGCGAGTCAGAGGCTGGTTCGATGAGTATCTGGAAGATATCGATACGCTCCTCCAGAACATCCAGCTCCACTATAAGAAAAAGCTTGCAACTCGAAAATCCCTCATTATCTTTGATGAAGTCCAGAAATGCCCTAAAGCCCGCGAGGCCATCAAAGCGCTGGTGGAAGACGGTCGCTTCGACTATCTGGAGACAGGCTCACTCATATCTATCAAGAAAAACGTTGAGAACATTGTCATTCCATCCGAGGAGGACGGTATAGATATGTACCCCATGGACTTTGAAGAATTCCTTTGGGCTATGGGCAACGAAGTCCTGATGCCCTATATTCGGAAGCAGTTCGAGAAGTGTAAGCCCATGGGTGACTTCCACAGAGAGGCGCTGCACTATTTTCGCCAATACCTCATTGTTGGTGGAATGCCGCAAGCCGTAGCCGAATACGCTGCCTCTCGGGACTTTACTAAAGTGGATGCCATCAAACGTCAGATTCTACGCCTCTATAAGAACGACATTAAGAAATACGCTGGGGGCTTGACGGCCCGCGTCAGCGCTATTTACGATGCTATTCCCGGCCAACTCCAGAAGAAAGAAAAACAATTTACACTCACGGCTCTCAAGGATGAGGCTCGTATGCGTGAGTATGACAGCGCCTTCTTCTGGTTGGATGACGCCAAGTTGGCAAATATCTGCTACAACACCACCGCACCCAACATCGGGCTCCAGCTTAATGAAGACCGAACCACCCTCAAATGCTATTTCTGCGACACTGGTTTGCTAATATCCCTTGCATTCAGCGCCCGTGGTATCGTCACTAATGAAATCTACCAGAAACTCATGTTTGACAAGCTGGAAATCGACGAGGGAATGTTAGTGGAAAATATTGTTGCTCAGATGCTTAAGACCGCTGGAAGCAAACTGTTTTTCTATAACAACTACGACAAGAAAGAGGCGGAGAACCGCATGCAAATAGATTTCCTTATCCAAAAGGAGGTTGTCACTTCCAGGCATAACATTTCCCCAATAGAGGTAAAAAGCAGCACAAACTATACGCTCACATCCATCAAAAAATGTATCAAGAAATATGGCCAGTATCTTTCTACGCCCTATGTCTTGCATACCAATGATGTGGAGCAGAAAGATGGGCTCACCTATCTTCCGCTGTACATGACTCCGCTTTTATAAGACCGATATCCGTCAGATAAACAGGCTCTTAAGCATGAATTCTTTTTGTAAAAGAAGAGACCTCAGAAAGGCTTCTTCCATCGTATGCTTTTGCTTGAATGCTGACAGCCTTCTTGCAGTAGCCTGCTGCTCTTTCAGAGACGGAATAATTTTTACTATCTTTGCTCATGCGGATCTTGGGGCTGAGACAGCAGCGCAAATCCAAGGGACGCATTATGACATTAATGGAGAAATGGATATGTCCCAAAAGAATAAGGACGGCATTTACTACGGATTGAAAATGAACGTTAGTCCCACCTTCTCCATCACTGTCTACTTCAAGGAATAATGAATAAACCACATATTAACGAAGACACTGATGAGAAGATTTTTACTGATCGCCTTGGCGGCGGCGCTGCCGGGATTGACTAATGCGGGGCCGCGGTCCGATGCGGCAAAAGCCAATCCGTTCGACGAGGGAAGACTGCAGGACAAGACCCTGAGGATAGACTACATGTTCACCGGATCCGACAAGGATTGCGACATCGCCGTGGCCGAGCTGCTTAGCCTTGACGGGTGGCACGGCAGGAGGACGAACATGAAGGAGGTGCCGCTTCGGGGTAACGGACAGCTGACGATGACGGACAAGGCTACGGGCGACACACTTTACAGGATGTCATTCTGCACCTTGTTCCAGGAATGGCAGGCGACAGAAGAGGCCACGAGAGTCCGCAGAAGTTTCGAGAACGTCTTTCTGGTGCCGATGCCGGCGGCTCCTGCGGAGATCACCGTGCAACTCTATGACTTTCACGAAAATGTGGCGGCAAAGCTTACGCATCCGGTTGACCCTAAGGACATTCTGATCAGGCCTGTCGGAGGAAAGCCGCAGACAAGAATGCTGCTGGACAGCGGTGATTCCAAGGATAAGATCGACATCGCCATCCTTGCGGAAGGATACACCGAGGGCGAGATGGACATATTCTTCAAGGATGCCGAGAGCATGGTGGAGAACCTTATGCGTCACGAGCCGTTCAAGTCGATGAAGGATCGGTTCAACATCGTCGCGGTCGCGTCTCCTTCCGAGGACAGCGGAGTCAGCGTGCCGCGTGAGGGGCTGTGGAAAAAGACGGCCGTGGACTCGCACTTCGACACGTTCTATTCCGACCGCTACCTCACGACCCTGCACCTGTTCAAGATGCACGACATCCTCGCCGGAATCCCGTACGAACACATCATAATCCTCGCCAACACTGACACTTACGGCGGAGGCGGCATCTACAATTCCTACACATTGACGACCGCGCACCACAAACTTTTCGCCCCTGTGGTCGTCCACGAGTTCGGACACAGCTTCGGAGGATTAGCCGATGAATATGCCTACGACGACCAGTTCGTTGAGTATTACTACCCGGACATCGAGCCTTGGGAGCAGAACATCACCACGAAGGCTGATTTCAGCAGCAAGTGGAAAGACCTTTATGACCAAGGTGTTGCCGGGCTTGTAGAAGGAGGCGGCTACCAGACCAAAGGCGTTTGGAGAGCCTGCGAGGATTGCCGCATGAGAACCAACGACGCTCCGGCCTTCTGCCCGGTCTGCCAGCGCGCCATCGAACGGATCATCCGATTCTACACCGAGGAATAGCAACCGCCCCGCCGCTTTCCTCGACCTCACTGAACAAGTGAGAGTTATCGCAGGAGAGCGGGGGGGCTTTTGGAGCTTCATCAGAACTTGAACGTCACGCCTATGCCGCCGACGATGCTGGTGCGGTAGAAGTCGTCCTGGCCTGGAACCTGAAGGTTCTTGATGTCCAGTTTCTCGGCAAGGCCGGGAACGGACGGGGCCAGCTGGCCGAGGACAGGAGCCAGTTTCGAAGCGATCAACGCACCGTTTCCACCATAGTCGGCCTCCTCTTTGGTGAAGTGCAGGAAGAAGGTCTTGTATATTCCTAAATCTATGCTGATTTTCTCGGAGGCCCTGATCCGGGCACCAAGGCCGCCGGAGATCGAGCTTGTGCTGTAACTCATGTCGGAGATGAACTTGGCGTCGTTGCCGAAGCCGAAGGTGTTGCTGTTGGCGCCGATGCTGAGGGTCACTACGCGACCAAGGTCGTACTCCAAGCCGCCGAGGATCTCAAACGAATTGTGCTTCAAGTAGTTCTGCTTATCGTTCAGACCGGTCTCGTTGTTGTACTGCTTGGACTGCTTGTCGAAATAGTAGTTGGCGCCCAAAGAGATGCGGAAGTTCGGCTTGATGGAATATTCAGCGCCGATGTTGATGTTTGCCGGGATGTCGGCGGCGATCTCCTTGTTGTCATCGAACTGGGATATTCCTGTAGTGTTCATCTTGGTGTCGTTGCTTAGGCGCACCTTGGTGTTGAACTCGTAGCGGACCGAGAAGTTGAATTTGCCGGTCTTGTAGTCAACCGAGAGGACAGGAGTCCAGGCGATGTCTTTCTGATGCGCGTCAAGTTCCTTGTCGCTCACCAGGCCGCCTACCATCCCGACGGCGGTCTCTGTCGGGATCAAGCCTCCTGAGATCGAGGACACAGCCGCTCCGAGCACATTGGCCGCCGGCAGCATCTTGCCGCCGTACTGCAACTGGATGTTCCTGAGGCTTCCGACGTAGTAGTTGGAGATGTAGTTGAGACGGACTCCCGCGGAGACGCTCCACCCGGAGCCGATCTTGTAGCCCAGGTTCAACTGGCCGGCGAAGTTGTACTGCTCGCCGGTGAGGTTGATGTCAGCATCATAGCCGGTAACCATCTGAGCGCCGGCCAGATTGTTGATCAGAGCAGGAATCATGGCCACAGGAGCCTCGAAGGAGCCGAGTCCCTGGTCATATTTCGCCTTGCCGCCTCCGGAGATAACACCGAAATGGAAGGAGGCGAACAGATTGTCATGTTTGAAGGCCAGACTCAGATGCGGAAGAGCCGGAACGAAGGACTTGCCGGTGTATTTCTTGTAGCCACGTCCCTCATTGTCAACGCCATACTTAAGCGGCTCGTAGGTAGAGGTAGTGTAGCGCCTCTGCAAAGCCGACTGGACATCAAGCGCGAGATGCCAACCGTTGTCCATGAAGCCTATACCGGCAGGATTGAAGTACGCACCCTGCACCCCTATCACAGCGTTCTGCGCAGGATTCCTCAGGTACGCCACATTCTGGTTCGAGTTCGTCACATAACCGCCAGCCTTGGCGGTAAGGGCAGCGGCGCAAATGGCCGCGGCAAATACAATGATTCTTTTCATTTAGTCGAATTTTATTGTAATTTTCGGAACAAATGTATAGTTTATCTCCATATTCACAAACAATTTCGACCTTTTGATATTTTTTAAATTGATTTATGGACAAAACCGAAATGGAATCCATGATTTGGCCAAGCGGTCAAAAACCATTATCTTTACGAAGCGACACAAATCTTATGAATATGCTAAAGCGGAAAATCGAGGCGTCGGCGGACGGGCTTCAGCTGGCTATGCTGATCAGCGAGCCGGCGGGTGAACCTAAGGGAATCGTGCAGATCGTTCACGGGATGTGCGAACACAAGGAAAGGTACATTCCTTTTATGGAATATCTTTCCGCGCACGGCTACATCTGCGCCATACACGATCACCGGGGACATGGCGAGTCGGTGCTTGCCGAGGAGGATCTGGGATACATGTACAAAGGTGGCTGGAAAGCGTTGGTGGAGGACATCAGGCTGGTTCAAAACGAGGTCAAGGCCTCCTACCCGACACTGCCGTACACTCTATTCGGACACAGCATGGGGTCGATGGCAGTACGCTCGTTCACAAAACGTTACGACGACAGCATCGACACGCTGTTCGTCTGCGGCTGTCCTAGCCGGAATCCTACCGGAGGCGCCGGGCGGCTTCTTGCCGGCCTTATCGGAGCGCTCAAAGGCGAGCGTTACCGCTCACCTCTGATGCAAAGACTGTCCTTCGGCTCCTTCAACAAACCGTTCGAATCAGAGGGTTTCCCGTCGGCGTGGGTCTGCTCCGATAAGGAGACGCTAAAGGCCTATCACAATGATCCTTACTGCATGTTCACGTTCACTGTCAACGGATTCAGGAACCTGCTTGATCTGATGCGGGACTGCTATAGCCCGAAAGGCTGGAAGATGGGCAATCCGGATCTGCCTGTCCACTTCATCTCCGGTGCGGAGGATCCTTGCAGAGTCTCCGACAAGGCCATCGGAGAGGCCGCCGGATTTATGAGAAAACTGGGGTACAGGAACACGGATCTGCATCTTTATCCCGGCATGCGTCACGAGATCCTGAACGAGACCGGACGGATGCAGGTCTGGGAGGACGTTCTCGCACGGCTGGCGTGATCCAGTTCAGATTCTGACAGGCTGGCGGGCTTGTCTGACCACAGTGACCCGGACTCAGACTTCCCTCCAGATGTAGACCTTGTCGCCTCGGCGGATTTTCTTGCCGCCGGGAGTCCTGATGTCATCCGGAAAAGTGACCGGAATGGAGCAAAGAGTTCCCTTCGCGGCCTCCTGCGCCGACTTCAGATCGACACGTATCTCGCTCACCTTCTGCTCGATGACACCTGTCGTCTCACCGATGATCAGAATGTCGTCACCCGCCCGCAACGTCTCGGACTCCACCAGCACCTCCGCCACGGAGATCCTGTCGAACCAGTTCGTGATCTTCCCGCTATAGACCTTCTTGCGAGTGGCGTGACTGCCGTACACATCGCTCCACTCACCGAGTCTCGCACCCTGATAGTAGCCATCCCAGAATCCACGGTTGAAGACTTCGGAAAGTTCATCCTTCAAAGAGGCAGCAAGTTCCGGAGTGTAGCGCCCCTCACAGACAGCGTCGGCTGCCCGGCGGTAGCACTCTGCCGTCTTCTTGACATATTCAGCGCTCCTGGCCCTGCCCTCGATCTTGAAGACCTTTACGCCCGCATCGATGATCTTGTCCATGAACTCAATGGTACACAAATCCTTAGGCGACATGATGTACTTATTGTCGATGTTAAGTTTCGTGCCGGTCTCAAGGTCGGTGACCTCATAGCCACGGCGGCAAAGCTGGTAGCAGGCGCCACGGTTGGCAGAAGCACCATAGGTCTGGAGACTCAGATAGCACTTCCCGGAGACGGCCATGCAGAGCGCTCCGTGGGCGAACATCTCAATCCTGACAAGTTCCCCTGAGGGCCCCTTGATCCCGTCACGCACTATGGCCTCGTGGATCTCCTTGACCTGACGCAGGTTAAGCTCGCGCGCCAGCACGATCACATCGGCGAACCGCGAGTAGAAGCGCAGCGCCTCGACATTCGAGACGTTGAGTTGCGTGGAGATGTGGACCTCAAGCCCGATCTCCCGGCAATAGGTGATCGCAGCCATGTCGGACGCGATGATGGCATTCACTCCGGCGGCCTTGGCGGCGTCAAGAGCCTCCCTCATAGGAGCCAGATCCTCACCGTACAGGACAATATTCAAAGTCATGTAGGTCTTGACACCATATTCCCGACAGACCTCCACTATGCGCGGCAGGTCGTCCGGAGTGAAATTGTTCGCCGAATGCGAGCGCATGTTCAGGTTTCCGACACCGAAATAGACGGAGTCCGCCCCGCCCTGAATCGCCGCGTACAGGCATTCGAAATTGCCCGCCGGGGACATTATCTCAAGTTCCTTCTTGTCCATAGTCACCAAATAATCAACATTATAGCCTCATTCTCGGCAATCTTTGCCAAATCCACGGCACCGACTCTTTGCCGTTTATGAATATTATCCTTCAAAATTAACCTTAATAATCGCCAAACACAAATTTGAGCGGTCATCTTGGCGAAAAAAGACAATAAATGAATATTCAATGAATATTTCAGTCACGAAGAACCCTCATATTCAGAATTTTTGCTAATTTAGCATTTTGACGGCGGACCTTTTCCACCGTAGAATGAAACCATGAGACTGACAATAACACTTGAATATTTCACCTCTCCCGGAGAGGCTCTCTTTCTGATTCGTCCCGACGGGGAACCAATCGCCATGGAATATGTTGCCGGAGGCCGTTGGAAGGCTGATCTGGAGGTGCCGCAGGCGACGAAGACTCTGGATTATTCCTTTGAGCTTCATCGTGACGGACAGTGCGTCCGCCGCGAGTGGAAAGGGCGGATCGTTCCGGTCGCCGGAATCACTTCCCATGTCGCCGGAACCGTCGAAGCGAAACGGAATCATTCCGGCGCTTCAGCAAGTTCGGCGAGCGGAATGATCTGTACGCCGGAAGTTATAGAGATCCAGGATCGCTGGCAGGATCGCCCGGAGGACTCTCCGTTTTGGGCCAAGGCCTTTACCGACGTGATTTTCAAGAGGAAAGCATCATCGGACAAACGCTCAGGCAACGTCTCCTTCACAGTGCCTTGCGCCATAATCCGCAAGAATGAGACACTGGCCATGACAGGAAGCGGGACATTGTTTGACAACTGGAAGAAATTCATTCCGCTGAAGATGTCCGCCGCCCCGCTCTGGGACGTGACGCTCAAAGTCGAGGAGCCTTTCGAGTACAAATTCGTTATACTCAACCAGAATGGTGAGGAAATCTGGGAGTCGGGACCGAACCGCCGGCTTGCGGAAGCACCGACGGAAGGCAACTTCCTTGAGATCAGAAATGTCGTCCCTAAGTTCGAGACAAGGCTCTGCGCCTCAACGGGTTCAGCGGGCGGAGCCTGGCGCGGGGCCGGCACCGCGATCCCTGTCTTCTCCCTCCGCAGCGAAAGCAGCTTCGGAGTCGGCGAGTTCAAGGATCTGAAAAAGCTGGTTGACTGGGCCGCGGCCACTGGCCAGAGCATCATCCAGATCCTGCCGATCAACGACACCACGATGACCGGCACGTGGACGGATTCCTATCCCTACAACGCCAACTCCACCTTCGCCCTGCACCCGCAGTTCATCCATCTGCCGGACGCCGGAGTCAAGGCGGACAGGAAATACAAAGCGCTCCAGAAAGAGCTCAACGCTCTGCCGGCGGTTGACTATGAGAGGGTGAACGGCGAGAAGCTCCGCCTGTTGAGAGAGGCCTTCTCCGCTGGCGGACAGGAAGTTATCTCCAGCAAGGAATATCAGAGATTCTATTCCGCCAACAAGGGCTGGCTCATCCCTTACGCAGCCTTCCGAGTACTGAGGGATCAGAACGGCACGCCGGAGTTCGAAAAGTGGAAAACTCTCTCCGAATATTCAGAGACCAAGGTCAAGTCATTCTGTAGCAGGCACAAAGCTGAGACGGACTTCTACTGCTACCTCCAGTTCTGCCTCGACGCGCAACTGAAGGATGCTGTTGAATATGCCCACTCGAAGGGCATCGCGATCAAGGGCGACCTGCCGATCGGCATAAGCCGCACGAGCGTGGACGCATGGCAATACCCACGCCTGTTCAACCTTGATTCCCAGGCCGGTGCGCCACCTGACGCGTTCTCAGCCGACGGCCAGAACTGGGGCCTCCCGACCTACAACTGGGATGAGATGGCGAAGGACGGCTACGCCTGGTGGAAGTCGCGCCTCGGGAAAATGAGTGAATATTTCGACGCTTTCCGCATCGACCATATTCTTGGATTCTTCCGCATCTGGGAGATTCCGGCCGGTGTCAAGTCGGGGCTTCTCGGACACTTCAATCCTGCGCTGCCTTACTCTGCCGACGAGCTTCGAGGCCGCGGATTCAATCCTGACTCACAGCTGTTTGTGCCGGATCCTCACCGCGATGGATGGTATCATCCGCGCATCGCGGCGCAGAACACCGAGGACTACCGAACCCTGAATGGCTACATGAAGGACGCCTACAACAATCTGTACAATGACTTCTTCTACCATCGTCACAACGGTTTCTGGAAGGATTGTGCGATGAGGAAACTGCCGGCGCTTCTGGACTCCACGAGAATGCTGGCGTGCGGTGAGGATCTGGGCATGATTCCGGCCTGCGTGCCTGAGGTGATGAGGGAACTGAGGATCCTTTCGCTTGAGATCCAGAGGATGCCGAAGTCTCCGGAAAAGACATTTGATGATCCGGCGACCTACCCGTACCTGTCCGTCTGCGCCACAGGCACCCACGACACATCCACCCTGCGAGGCTGGTGGGAGGAGGACAGGCAGATGTCCGAGCGTTTCTTCCACGAGACTCTCCACTGCGAGGGTCAGGCTCCATATTTCTGCGACCCGTGGGTGTGTGAAAGAATTGTCCGCCAGCACCTTGACTCGCCTTCGATGTTGTGCGTCCTTCCTCTCCAGGACTGGATTTCCATCGATGGAGCCGTCCGCTTCCAAGGCAACCCCGAGGAAGAGCGGATCAACATCCCCGCGAACCCGCGCCACTACTGGCGCTGGAGAATGCACCTGTCGCTGGAAGACCTCCTGGCCCATTCAGACCTAACCCGTCACCTCCGTGCCCTGATCTCCGACTCCGGCAGAGGCTAAGCGTAGTGTCCATCTCTACATACCCCCAAAGGCTTCGTACTTGTTCTGGTGAAAGTATGAATATGACCTCTGTGGGAACATTTAAAGGCATAAATGTGACTGTGGAGACGCTTTAAGCGCGCGGTGCGGTCACGTTGACAAGTCCGGTGTCCGGTCAGCGTCGCTTCTACGGCTGGTGGGCGAAGTGGCGCGGGCCTTCCTGGGAGCGCCAGTGGTCGGAGTCGAAATCAGGGTGGAGGTACGGGCCTTCGTGGTCGATGGAGAAACTCAGGTAGGTGATCTTGTAGCCTTGGGCCATGAACATGCTCTCGTAGAAGGTACGGACTTCGAACAGGGCGTCGACCGCGGACTGGCCCGCCACGGACTCCAAGGCACAGCCGGAAAGATCCTGGCGGCCGGTGCCGTAAAGGTCGGCGGTGGCGGCAAGGATTCTCAGGTTGTTACACTCGGCAACCGCTTTGGAATATTCATAAAGGAAACGGCTGTCGGTCTTCAGGTGGACTATGCCGCCCTTTTTCAGGAATTTACGGTAGCGCTCAAGAAAAAGCGGGCTGGTCAGGCGGCAGTTCTCGCTCTTTAGCTGAGGGTCGGAGAATGTCAGCCAGATCTCAGAGACCTCCCCGGGAGCGAAGAAAGATTCGATAAATTCGATGCGGGTGCGGAGGAAGGCGACATTCGGGAGATGGTTCTCCGTGGCAAACTTCGCTCCTTTCCAAAGACGCGCGCCTTTGATGTCCACACCGACGTAGTTCAGGGACGGCTCCCTGCGCGAAAGGTCGATCGTGTACTCACCCTTGCCGCAACCAAGTTCCAGCACAATCGGTCGGGCGGCGGCGAACATCCTCTCGTTCCAATGGCCTTTGATAGGATGATCCTTGAGTCTCAAGGAGTTGTCGGCCTCGGTCTTGTCCAGAACCGAAGATGCTTCCGGCTGGAGAAGGCAGGAGAAAGTCTCGTTCTCCGCGAATTTTCTAAGCTTGTCGTGTCCCATTATCTTCTTGTGAATATGACACCCAGTCCCCTGATAGCCTCCGAGTCATTCAACACCCTGGCTTTCAGGCGCCAGCGGCCATGCTCGGGCAAACGCAGATCGTCCTTGTAGGAAGACACAAAATCCCTCGAATAGTACGACGAGTCCACGGGACTGGCGACGGATATGAATGTGGTGTCTGAAATGATCACAGAATCTGAAGGCGCTATCCATCGCAGATCCAACGAGATGCTGTCAGACGGGAAAAACCCGAACGCGTGGCGTTCCAGCCTCGTGTAGAAGTTCAGTCCATGACGCGACGTGGAGTCTGACAAATCCAGCTCGAAATTGTAGGTGTCCCCGTACTCGGCCTTTTCCCTGACCACAAATGGCTCATAGGAGGAAGGCCGCGCGCAGGAAAACACCGACAACATAAGGATGATGAGCAGGAAAAGGCTACGCATCTGTCTTCGGCTTCTGCTCAGGGTTTCCGTCTCCGCGCGGGCGCTGCGGACGGTTGTTGCCGTTTCTTCTCGGGCCGCCCTGACGGCGGTTGTTGCCACCTTCCGGCCTCGGCTTGGCCACAGGAGCGGCTTGTCCCTCAGCAGAAGACTGGCCGGAAGTCTCGGCTGCCGGCTTGCCGGCCTTGTTCTTGCCACGGTTCTTGTTCTTGTTTTTCTTCGGCTTGTCAAACCTTGTGATGCTGTCATCACCCACAGCCGAAACGAACTGAGGACCAACTGGTTCCGGTTCACTCCTCAGAGACTCGGGCTTCTGGCCGTTACGGTTCATCATGATGATCTGCGCGACATCGGAAGCGGCAACAGCGTAAAGGTTGGCAAGGGAGCCTTTCTCGTAGGAGAAATACATTATCTCCTGAAAGATGTCTGTCTTCACAAGATAGGCCGGACCATCCTCAAACTCAAGAGGTTCTGTGACTTTAGGAATACGTGACTGGGCATCCAGATAGTTCGCCACCTCGAAGTTGAGACAGCATTTGAGCTTTCCGCACTGGCCTGCCAGTTTCTGAGGGTTCAGTGACAGATCCTGCGTACGTGCGGCGGAAATGGAGATGGACTGGAAATTGGTGATGAAATTGGCGCAGCAAAGCTCGCGGCCACAGACCCCGAGGCCACCGATCAGGCCGGCCTCCTGACGCGCGCCGATCTGCTTCATCTCTATCCTGATGCGGAACTCCTCCGCATAGACCTTGATCAGCTGACGGAAATCCACACGGCCATCGGCGATGTAGTAGAAGATGGCCTTAGTGCCGTCTCCCTGAAACTCCACGTCCCCGATCTTCATGTCCAGACCGAGTTCCGCGGCTATCCTTCGTGCCTGGATCATCGTCTCCTGCTCACGGGCGATGGCCTCCTGCCACTTGGCGATGTCGAAAGGCTTGGCCCTGCGATAGATTTTCTTAAGCGGAACAGCTTCCGGATCAACACCCTTACACTTCATCTGGCGACCCACCACCGGGCCTTCCAGAGTGACGATGCCAAGATCGTGACCGTTGGTCGCCTCGACGATGACCAGATCCCCGGCCTTGATCCCCTGGCCGGACGCATTGATGTAGATCCCTTTTCTGGTGTTCTTGAAACGCACCTCGAAGAGATCCTTGAACTGCTCCTGGCGTATTCCGTGAAGCCAGTCATAGTCCTTCAGCTTGCAGCAACCCTGACGGTAGTTGCAGTCATATTCACCGGTCTCCTGATCATGCGAGACTGTGCACCCTCGGTTACAGTCGAACTTTATTGCCTCATTATCAACTTTTTCCATAACTCATTCCATACGTTTGTCAGAAACTCAAATACATCCTTCCCACAAGATCAGCGAACAGGATCTTCTGATTCACGTTCCTGTCAATCAGCGTCTGCGCCCTGTCCAGACAGGCGACCGCCATCCTCGGAAAACTCTTCCGGCAACGAGCCGCCAGCGTGGTGAAGAACTCCGCCTCCTCCCGCGAGACTCCCGCGATCTGTGGCAGATTCTGCTGGATCAGGAAGACCTTGCGAAGGGACTCACCTGCAAATTTACAAAAAGCTTTCTGGTTTTCACGCGACGGCAGCGCGGCCATCGCCTCCCCCCAACCCAAAGCGGCGGAAAGATCCTTCGCGGCAAGAGTGTCCACAAGACCTTTGAATATCTCCATCTGGCGCAGATAGTCCTCCTTCCCTGAAAGGTAGCGAAGCGCCGCCCCGACACTCCCGCCGGCCACCGATGAAGCCTGGGCGGCCTCATCCGGCGTTTTCCCGAAGCGGGAGGAAAGAATCTCCGCAATCTCCTGTTTTGAATATGGCAGGACACGTATCGCCTGACATCTTGAGGAGATGGTCTGCATGACTTTCTCCGGAGCGTGGGTGATCATTATGAAGAGTGTCCTCTCGGGAGGTTCCTCCACCGCTTTGAGAAGCCTGTTGGCAGCGGCGGCATTCATCTTCTCCGGCAAATAGACAACAACGGCCTTCCATCCTCCCTCCACAGACGTAAGCCACACGGTCTCAAGGATTTCCTTTGCCTCGGCATTATTGATCCCGGCCTGTTTTCCTTCTATTCCGAAAGCTGTGCTGACCTCGGATTCAAGCGCGTAGGGATTGGCGGTCATCAGAGAGCGCCAATACTCAAGAAACAACTCCGCCCTCAGGTTCTCGACCTTTTCAGTGACCTTCGAGCCGTTGGCCACAGGGTAGACATAGTGGACATCAGGATGGATCAGGTTGGAGACCTTGTGCTCGTCCCCCATCACTGCGCTCAGAAAGGCCAGGGTCAAGGCCATCGCCCCGCAGCCATCGTTCTCGTAGAGCATCAGGGCATGGGGAATGCGCCCGCTTTCGGCCATCCCTCTCAATGCCTTGACAGCATCGTGGTTCCCTATGATCTCATCCAGCCTCATCAGTTGTTCCTGTAAGCCGTGAATCCGGCGATTCTTGTAAGATATTCCTTCTCCCGGGAATCCGGCAAGACCGAAAGGGCTTCATTAGCCTTGGCGACATATTCTTTGAGGACAGAGACGGCATATTCAACGCCCTTCCGGTCGCGCACGAAGTTTCTGATTTCCTCCTTGTACTCCGGATGCTCATGGATGTCGGTCACTTTTTTTCTTATCGCAGCCTCTTCCTCGGCGCTCACTGATTTGAGAGCCCCCAGCAGCGGCAATGTGATCTTCTGCTCCTCCAGATCGATGCCCACCGGTTTGCCTATGTCCTTGCCGTCGGAGTAATCGAAAATGTCATCCTTGATCTGGAATGCGATTCCCAGACTCACCGCATAGTCTCTTACCGCCTCTACCTGTTCGGGCGTGGCGTTGACGGAGATCGCCGCGGAAACCGCCGAGGATTCAAACAAAGAGGCCGTCTTGCTGTAGATTATCCTCAAATAGTCCTTCTCGTCCGTGTCTCCGCTCGTGGCTTTCTGCAGCTGAAGCATCTCCCCTTCGGCAAGGTGGCTCAATGTTCTGGAGAATATTCTGATCACCTCATTTCCGTGAGCGGATGACGCAAGTATGTTCTCCATGGCTCTGACAAGCCAATAGTCCCCTATCAGAACGGAAGCCGCACCTCCGAGCAAAGACATCACTGTAGGACAGCCACGCCTTTCCGAACTGCTGTCGGCCACGTCATCATGAAGCAGGGTGGCATTGTGCAGCAATTCAGACGCAGCAGCATAGTGAATGCTGTCCGCGTTCGCGACTCCTCCGGAACAAGCCCTCGCCACAAGCAGGGAGATCAGCGGGCGCAACTGCTTTCCGCCGTGGGAAAGGATTGCCGCATTGGTGGCATTCAACAATTCGATGTCACTTTCCAAGGAAGACCTGATCAAGGCATCCGTGTCCTCCCAATCCTTGCCAAGGAATATTCTAACTTCTTCCAGAGTCATCCGTTCCGTGTTTAGTCCAAATGTCCGACAAGTTCGGAGACAGTGTCAGGGAACTCTATCAACCCCCTTGAACGCACGTCGAGCATCCCCGTCCTCACATAGTGGTCCAGCAGGTCTTTCAACGGATTATAGAATCCATCAAGGTTCAACGCGAAGATTTTCCCGTCGTACTTGTCCAGTTTCGCCAAAGTCAACGTCCCGATCACCTCATCGAGAGTGCCTATGCCGCCAGGTAGCGCTATCGCTGCACAAGTACCCTCACGCATCTTTTCCTTGCGCCCGGCCATCGTGTCCGTCCAGATCACCTGATCGAGACCCGGGAATTTATACTGCTCCATAAAGCGGGGCAGAACCCCGATGTGACGGCCTCCGCAACGGGCGACCTTGTCACCTATGGCACCCATCGTGCCTTTGATCGCTCCGCCGGAGACTATCGTGTAACCAAGCGAACAAGCCGCGCGGGTCACTTCCCGCGCAGCTTGGTTGTACTTTTGGTCGATGTCGTAACTTGCCGAGCAGTAAATCACGACCTTCCGTTCCTCATTCATTCACTTCCGGCGATTAAAAGAAGAACGCGGCGGACACCATGACACCGTTGAAATTGTTGCCGTTGTTGACAGCGTCCTTCACGGCGTCCTTCACTGTGTCGCCGATCGGGCCGACATTGCCATCCTTGTCATAGATCTTTCCAAAGTTCCAGAAATACTTGACAGAAAGCTGAAGCCTCCAGACATCGACTCCTGCTCCAACACCAAGACCGTACTCGACTTTCTTAAGATTGTCCTTGAGCTTGTCGGCGACCTCGCCTTTGGTACTCTGTCCGAGGCGGAAGCCCACGAAAGGCTCCGCTAAGACATAAGGGCGGAAAGCCAGAAGATCCAGCCCCCACTGCACCTGGACAGGCACCTCAAGGTAGCCTACCTTGGTCTCGAAAGACCCAAGGGATTCCGAGATGGAAGAGCTGTTGAATTTGTCAGCCGACATTCCCTTCACCTGATAGAGAAGGCCCGGCTGGATGGCGAATCCGCCAAGAAGCGGAATCTCGGCGGTAAGGCCTACGTGGTACAATGACACGGATTTGGAATCCATGTTCTTGATCGAGGTCGAGGATGAGGTGAATCCTCCCATCAATCCGACACGGGCGGAATTGTAGCGCTGGGCGGAAGCGTCAGTGCAAAACACCATGGCTGCCACAACGGCGGCAGCGAATACAAACTTTTTCATTTCTTCAGTTTTTTTGGATAAGATTAGACAAGCGCGTCCAGTTTGGCGGTAATCTCGCTCTTCGGCACATTGCCGACAAGCTTGTCAACCACCTGGCCGCCCTTGAAGAACAGCAGGGTAGGAATATTCCTGATACCATATTCGGCAGCCACATCCTCGCAGTCGTCCACGTTGCATTTCACGACCGTGACCTTGCCGTCATATTCAGAGGCGATGGTATCCACAGTCGGGGCCAGCATACGGCAAGGGCCGCACCAGGTCGCCCAAAAGTCCACCAGAACAGGCTTGCTGTCAGAGAGTATCTCAGCAAAATTTTCGTTAGAAGCTATCTTTTCCATAATCAATAAAATTAAAATGTCCGGGACGGTAACCGCAATTACCGTTCCAGACACAAAGATAACAAAAAGTCTATAAATAATAAACGGGATTCCTTCACGCTGGCCATGGACGCCATAGCGAACAGGTAGGGATCGCCGTCAAGCATGGGATGTGCGGATACTTCGACAGGATCTGTGACCGGGCTATGAGCGGTGTCTGGCGTGCGGGAACAGGAGGTGGTGTGGAATGCTGGGGGATAAGGGGAATGGCGTGGCAGGTAATATGATGAGTATTAACAATATAAGCATTCTCGTGGTGGGGGTATTGGGTACCACGAGAATGCTTATGTTGGTTATTTTCAAGAGGTTAGGTGCCACGGGTTGGAGCCTTTGTCCGAGGACTAAGCCGGGTCTTTGGCCCACTCCGTAGCTGACCGTGGGTATCAGTCTTTGTTCTTGACAGGGACTTCTATGCCGGTCGGCCAGATGGCCGGGGAGTGGGAGACGGCGTCGTTGCCGTGGCCGGTCCAGTCCTTCACGGTGTCGCCTTGGCCTTCGTTGAACTTCCAGTAGGCGCACAGGCCCGGGGTCTGCGGATCCACATCGTACATGTTCCTGTAGATCTCCTCCCGGGTGCGGACCACGCTCCAGACGCGAACCTCGCAGATCTCGCCGTCCAGCATGCGGGACATGTCGTCGGGTTCGCCGTAGGAGTGGCCGATCTTGAACATGAAGTGCTTGCCGCGCTCCTGCTTGCCAAGGTTGATGTCCTCGGTCTTGCCGTAGTTGTCGATGGAGCTGTAGAGCTGGCCGTCAACGTAGATGGAGGCAGTCCGGGACTCGGTGTCGTGGGTCACGGCCACGTGGTACCATTCGCCCGGCTGGAGGATCTTGGTCTTGTCCGGAGCCGGGAACTTGATCTCGTGGACCGCGAACTGAAGCTGCTGTTTCGGCCAGCCGGAGTCACCGAAGCGGAGGAGACAGTACTGCTCGATGCCCATGATCGTGGAGATCTCCCGCTTCTCGTCACCGAAGTCGTTGACCCGGACGATGGCCTCGTAGGTCAGCTGCTTCAGGCCGTTGACCACATCGGCGGTAGGGCTGCCGGCGTCGAAGCCCGGCACCTCGAAGTAGTTGTTACGAAGGCTGACCGCCGAGGTGATGGCGCTGGAGCGGCGCACGACATAGCAGACGGTGCGTGAGCCCTCAAGCACGCCCATGCCTCCGGACACGCCTCCGATGGTGACAGGGAGGAGGTAGCCTTTGTCGATCTCAAGGTCGGTCAGGGCGTGGAAGTCCACGGTGACGGGCTTCGAGGAAGCGTGGCCGGCGGGGATGACCACCGAGGAGGCCGAAAGGGTGTAGTGCTTGGGGTCGAGGGTGGAATAGCCTCCGCCGAGACGGGAGCTGTAGAGGGAGACCAGAGACGGGTCGGCTTCGATGCTGACGCTCACGTCCTGCTCGGCCGGGAAGGCGAGGGTGGCGGCGATGGTGCGGGAGCCGGTCTCGGTCACGTTGTTGAAGGTGAACTGGTTGAGTTCCTTGACGCGGGCGGCGTCGATGTAGACCACATTGTCGAAAGGGGAATCCTTAGTGTAGTCCCGCTCACCGCATGCGGCCAGCAGTGCGAGCGTGGCCGCGGCGACCGAGATAATAGTATTAGATTTCGTCTTCATTATATGTCAAGAAGTTAAATATCGCAAAAAGACAACCGAAAATAATGAGTATTAATATCTTAGTTTCCAGTTAAAAAAGGAATATGGAATTACGCTTGGTCATTTACCGGCATCGATAAACAATCAAGGATAGTTCTTGTAATGAGAGGTGCCTGTCCAGCAAACAGTCCTACCCCAAAGGCGCGAGGCAAAACAGTTCATTTTGCTTGAGGCATCCCATTCCCTAAGGTTGAACATCATCACTTCCCCGTATCCGGTATAGTTGTTTGCACAGACACCCATTGTGGAACACGGAGGATTGGTGGATGATTGGCTCTGAATATGTACCGACAGTTTTGCCCACTTGCTGTTCGGAAGTCCTGAAGGAGGGGTTGGATTACATCCGTAATTAGGGTGCATGTAGTCAAGCGAATTAAAGACCGTCGCGCCCATATATGGAATATAATTACCAAAGGAGAATGCCGTGATCAGTTTGTTAGGCATCAGCTCGCGAAGTCTAGTGACGAGATTGCCTAAAATGACCGCGCTCGGAGATGGCAGTCCGGCAGGTGCCAGATCGTATCTCGCGTACTCGTCATCAAGATCCACTCCGTCCAGCCCGTAGGTGTTGACACAGGTCGCCACTTGCTGGGCGAAACTTTCGAGCATGGCCGGGCTGAGGTTAGCGAATCCTACTCCGGTGTGATCGCCAAGCAGACCAAGCAGAACCTTGATTCCCTTGTTCTGCAATGGCTGAACCAAGGTACTGACATTGTTCAGAATGTAGGTTTGATTCGGGTTGTGGTGCAGCCAGGCAGATGTAGCGTTTCCACGGATGTTGGAAGCGAACAGAATGACATGGTCAACAACTTCCTCGCGTGGGGAAGAGTTGCAGAAGTAGTACTCTCCGGCATTGAGAGGATTGATGTCGTTGGTCTCAATATAGACCGTGAACTTAGGAGTCTTGACTCCGACGGCCCGAGTAGAAACCTCGGTCTCATTAGATGCCGGGTCGTTTGTTACCGTATCATTACGGTAGCCGGAACATCCTTGGATGGCTGTTCCTGTCATTGCTGTCACTAACAGCAATGAGAAAAGATTATTAGTATTCATATTAAAAATGTTGGGATTAATGATGTAACGCATAACGTTCGGTTGTCTTATTGCGATATATCGTATTAAAAAACAATTCTGAAATAAAATGATTCTACAGTGTTCATTTACCAGTCTTTCCAAAAGAATTTGAAGCCATGAAAATAGGACATGTTGTTCGTAGAGACCATATAGAAGGCTTTTCCTTCTCCCTCTTCAATTTCCCCAGTGAATGGATTCTTCTGAGGAATCCAGCCGTCATCAGAGAAATAATTCAAGTATTCAAAAGCCAAACCGTGGGGGTGGCTTTCATATGCTCCATCTTGTTCGTTAGCCGACAGATCGAAGCCAAAAACAATCATGTTATTCTTTTTCCTGCCTTCAGATTTCCATTTCATGACTCTTCTTTGTCCACTGAGAATAAGATCTCCTCCTGGCTGTCTTGCAATATTCACGCTTCCATATTTTTCAGGGGTAAGACCTGCGATTGGCTTTCTTTTGTAATCGCTGTAGGGGGATTCGGTTTCCCAAGGCTCGATAATTTGGGTAATCTCATCGTAAGAAAAATAGCCGTGCCAGGCATAGTCGATGTACTTGCCGACTTCGATGCCGCCGCAGAGAGCTACATCGTGAAAGTACTCGGTCGGACCTTCCTTGTCCACAAGGGTCAGGAGCTTGTCAGGCATGGCCTCGCGCAGGGACTTTATGAGTTTCGGGTAGGAGGTGGTGTTCATCGGAGGCATTCCTTCTTTGCCGTAGCCGCTGCCTTCATCCCACAAGTTGATGCCGTCAAGTTTGTATAATTCAACAACCTCCTTCACCTGTGAGGTGAAGTCGGCGATCTGGGTGTCAGTCATGTTGCAGAATCCTATCCCTTTGCCTCCTCCCTGGATGCATAGGCAAACTTTCCTACCCCTGTTCTGCAACGGACGAATGTATTTGTCGGCATGTTCAAGAACATAGCGAAGATCAGAATCCAATGACAGTAGACTTCTTCCTGAGGACGGGGCGTAGCTGACAGTGGATTGCCTGAGATTGACCAGATTGCCAAAAGAACAGACTTTTTCAGTCTCCCAAGTCAGTAAGCTTGTTTTACCATATAAGAAGACATCCGCAATTAATGGCTGGTACCTTTCGGTATTCACGTAGAACACGGTGTAAAACTCCGTATCTAAAGAAATCTCCACGCTCGGATCAATCGTGTTTTCCCAAGACCTTATATTGGGTCTGAGGTTAATAAAGTATTGCAATATATTTTTATTTGGAACGTTCGGACTGTTTTGGGTGGACAGTTCCATATTTATGGTCAAAAGGTAAAGAGTGTTCAAGTCAAGATTATCAGTGGAGACAGCACATTCGATAGTTTCGGAAATGCTTTTCCCCTTGTGTATTGTTAAGGTTTTTTCTGACAGAGTGATGTTATCGTCAGGAAGCAATGCTGCCTCGTAAAGAGGAGTTAACGGAAAAAGTTTACGGTAGGCTTCTATTTGGGTGTTTAATCTGTCCACCTCTGCCATGAAGGCTTCTGTGAGATCTTGACCTAAACTGAGAGTGATTTCAAGATCTTTGTCAATAGGACGATTAAGTTCATAGAATAGTTCATCCATCAATTTAGTTTCGGTGCCATCTCCGGTTAACAACACAATTCCGGTTTCTCCGGAAAAGGAGAGTTTGCTTCGCAGTGAACCGGCAATGCTATTATAGTCGCTTTCATCCAACAAGTCGCCGACAGCCAGCGGGATGCTATCCTCCTCGCACGCGGTGAGCCCGGCGGCGCAGAGGGCGAGCATCGGGAGGATAATTGTGGTTATGTATTTCGTTTTCATGTCTTTTGTTTTTTATGGGTTATCTTGACGGGTTCATCGAGCGGATGACCGAGCGGGTGACCGCATAGTTCATCGCGGAGTTGTAGTAGTCGTCTCCGATGCGTCGGATGGCCAGACCTCCGAGCGGGCCGAGGGAGGCGACATAGTCCATGATCAGCGGGACCTGGCTTTTCTTGACGTTGTTGCCGTCGGCCATCTCGCCTCCGATCGATGCGGAGAGCAGCACCTTGTCTTTGCTGATGCCCGGGGCGGAGAGAATCCCTGCCATCATCAGCTTGAGATCCACGACGTTGTCAAGGTCGGCTGTCGGCGCGACCAAAAGGCTGAGCTTCGCGATGTCCGAAGGCTCAAGGGCTTCCGGCAGTCCTTCGAAGACCAGCGTTCCGGACGCTCCGGCGGCGGATGAGAGTCTGGAGACGATGAGTGCGGCTGCCTCCTTGCGGGCCGCTATCTCGGCATCGGTGCCGGAGTAGAGCGGGTTGCAGGTGAACGCGAATCCGTCCAGGCCGAGTTCGGCTGCAAGGCCTGTGATCTTGTCCAGATAGGCTCCGAGTCTGGAGACATCGCCCAGCTCGGTTTCGGCCATTCCCGCATAGTCCACCAGAAACAGAACCTTGGTGCTCTTCTCCTGAAGTGACGGGATGTCCTCCTTGTCGAATCCGGTGAGCCTGTCAGGATGGGCGAGGGTCACGATGTCCAGAGAGTCAGGCAGGGAACGGAGGTAGCCGCCTTCGTTGACGGGTTTTTCGGCTCCGTTGTCGAAGCGGGCGTAGGTGAGGAAGTGGCTGCTGTTCTTGTAGTCACGCAGGACTTCCATGTAGCGTGTCCATAGTTCAGGGGCGCGTTCCTTGGCCCCTTTCACCTTCAGCTCCAGAGGCTCTGTCTCGTTCCACTCGGAGCAGCCGGCCAGAAGACAGGCGGCGGCGAGGAGCGAAAGGCAGAAGCGGAGAAGAAGGGTGGCAGGTGATGCTGTCGCTTTCATATTCATATTCATTAATTATCTGTTTGATTGTCGTTTGTGTCACTCTTTCGGATGGAGGGAAGCGGCCTCATGGCTTTTTGTCCCACCAAAGTCTTGTGCCTCCGTTGTCAGGGCCTCCGAGGGCGGCGACGGCGGCGGCGATGTTCTTAGGGTTCTCTGAATACTCCAGAGGCGGGTACCACAGGCGCCTGATCATCACGCCGGAGTCGATGGTTCCTCCGCTCTTGTTCTCCACCACCGGGATGAGTTTCGGGTAGCCGGTGCGGCGGAATTCGCTCCACGCCTCGACGCATAGAGGGAAGATGGCTATCCATTTCTGGGTGATGACGCGCTCAAGGTTGCGTTCGAAGTTCGCGTCGCCGTCCTCCCAGGCAATGGTGATCCTGCTGCGCGGGCCTGTCTTGTCGGAATAGGTGCCAAGAGGGTCGTTGTAGGCGGCGGGGATTTTCTCGGTGTCCGATGAATATTCATCCGCCCCTGCGACGCCGTACTGCTCGAACGAGAGGGCTATGGCGGTGTTGTAGAGAGACTTCGCATCCTCGCCCATATTCCATCCCCTCAGCGCTCCCTCCGCGCGGAGGAACGTGACTTCGGCGGCGTTCATCCAGAGGAACGGGCTGGTCTCGGTGATGACAGGACGGGAGTACACTCCGGTCACGATGTCTTTGTTGGCCACGTCGATGCCGATGCGGATGCCGTAGAAGTCCTCCTTCTTGTTGTAGAGGCCTTTTGTGAACATCTTCTCGCGGCGAGGGTCGGAGTAGCCGTTCATGTAGCTGATCAGGTCGGCTCCCACGCGGTGGTCGCTCCAGTCGTTGAACACCATCGCGGAGCGGTTCTCGGCCACGGTGAGGAAGGCGTTGTCGGCGTTGGCCGTGATGACCCCGGCGGCGACGGCCTCCTCGGCTGCCTTGCGGGCGGCGGCCTCGTCGGCATAGACCATGCGCATCGCCATCCTGAGCTTCAGGGAGTTGGTGAAGCGGAACCATTTGGCGAGGTCTCCGAAGTAGACATCATCGTACTTGCGGAAGGCTTCGGCGCCGAGGCCGAGGTTCTCCGAAAGGACGGCGCTGACCTCGTCGAGCTCAACGAGCATCCGGCGGTAGACCTCCTCCTGGGTGTCATAGGCAACGGCAAGAGACTCTCCCTCGGTGTCGGCGAGTACTTTTGAATATGGGATCGGGCCGTACATGTCGGTCATCCTGTGCATTATCGCCACCCTCATGAGCTTGGCAAGGGCCACGGCCACAGGATCGTCCGTGAAATTGAGGATGTCGCGGTAGAACGGGTACGTCTTTGTGAACACATCCGAGAATGTCTTGTTCTGCCAGTCTACCGGAGGGTTGTAGGTCTCGAACTTGTCCGTCCAGGCCACGGTGGCTCCGAAGTAGCCGGCGAATGGTCCGGCGGCCAGGGCCTCGATGAACTGGTAGAGGTGCTCCTGGGTCGGCACGACGAGGCCTTGCATTCCCTTGAGGGTGGAGCCTATGATGTAGCCTTCGCGCTGAAGCTCCTCGTTGTCAACCTGATAGGGTTTCCTGTTGAGTTTGTCGAAGTTGTCCGTGCAGGAGACGAGGACGAGAGCCAAGGTGATGAGGACCGTTGTTATTTTGTGTGGTTTCATGTTCTTTGGGCTTTAAAAGTTAATCCTTGCGTTCAGACCGACGCTGCGGGTACTCGGCATCATGAAGTAGTCGATGCCCTGGTAGTAGTTGCCCGTGGAGGCCACAGACTCCGGATCGAACGGCGCTTTGTTGCAGATCATCAGCAGGTTGCGTCCGACAATGGAGAGTTGCACGGAGCAGATGTTCCCGAACCATGAGCGTGGCAGGGTGTAGCCTATGCTGGCTTCCTGGAGACGGACGTTGGTGGCGCTGTAGGTGTAGTACTGCGGGAGTCCGCTCTGTGTGCCGATGGCGGTGTACCAGGTCTGGGCGTCGACAAGGGTGCGTCCGTTGACGAGGACTCCTCCGTTGTCCCTCGCGAGGGCTGATGACTCGGAGACTCCGTACTGGTCCATGGCCGCCTGTGTGGCTGAGTAGACCACGCCGCCAAGACGGGCGGTGACGAGGGCGCTCAGGTGGACACCCTTCCAGTCGAAGGCGTTGCGCCAAGCCAGGTTGGCCTTAGGGAAGACGCTTCCGAGCTTGATGTCCTGAAGGTTGTCAACGGTCACAAGGCCGCCGGACGGGTCGATCTCGACCATGCCGTTCACGTCGCGCTTGAGGCCGGACTGGGTGTAGAGGTCGCCGAGGGTGCCGCCGGTCTTGAGGATGAACCGCGCCTTGCCGAGGCCTCCCACGTCAAGCCTGTCCTTGTTGATGATCTCTCCGGTCTCCGGGTGGCGGTAGTCCTTGACAAGTTCGACGATGCGGTTCCTGTTGGCGGACATCGTGAAGCCGGACTCCCAGCGGAGGCCGTTTCTCCAGGTGTGCCGGTAGCCGAGGGATAGCTCGACTCCCTGGTTGCGCACGTGACCTGTCTGGAGGTAGATCGTGGAGTAGCCGGACGAAACGGAGATCTTCGGGTCGAAGGTCTGGTTCATGGTGTTGGCCCGGTACCAGGACAGGGCGACGCTCAGATCCTTGAACAGACGCAGATCCAGACCAAGTTCCCAGGAGTCGGTGCGCTCGGGCTTGAGGCTGCCGATCGGGTAGTGGGTCTTAGGTTTCCAGGTCTGGGTGGTCTCGTCATACTCATAGGTAGGCGAAGTCAGGTTGCGTGGGTACGGCATTCCGACGGAACTGAAGGAGGCGCGTACCTTGGCGTAGTCGATGGCCTTCGGCATCGGAACCATCTCGGACAGGATCGCCGAAAGTCCCACGGACGGATAGAAGAACGACGAGGTCGATGAGTTCGCGAGCTGGGAAGCCCAGTCGTTCCTGCCGGTGAGGGTGAGGAACAGCATGCTCTTCCATCCGGCCTCGACACTGGCGAAGACGGACTGGGTCTGCTCGTTCCATCCTTCCTGACGGGCCTTCTTCTTGGTGTTGTCCAGATCGAAGACGTTGAACACGTTAGGGATACCGTTCTCCCTGATCGGGCCGCGGTAGCTCAACTCGTCGTAGCGGTTGTCGGAGATGCTGGCTCCGAGGTTGGCCACGATGGAGAAGTCGCCGAATCGCTTGTCAACGTTGGCGAGGATGTCGGCGTAGGTCTGACGTTCCTGTGGATCCGCCACGGCGTAGTAGCCTTGGGTGCTGCCTTCGGTGATGGTGGAGTTGGAGCTCGCGTAGAGCTTCTGCTCGTACTTCGTCGTGGAGTTGTCGATGCGTACACGCCCCGACAGGTTCAGCCAAGGGGTGATGTCGTAGCTGAGGGCGGCGGAAAGCATGTAGCGTCTGCGGTTGTTGAGGCGCAGGTTGCGGTAGGCTATCCAGTAAGGGTTCTGCATCCTGAGGTCACCCTCGCCCTGCGGCCAGAACATGGTCTTGATCTTGCGGGCCGGATCCCAGCGCTCGAAGGTCTTGACGAGACTGAAGTCGTCGCCGCGAGGGAACAGGTAGACCGGAGTGACCGGATTGGAGTAGACTCCCTGGTTGGTCATGTTCCTGTCATTCTGAATGATGTAGCTTCCGCCGACATCGAGGCGCATCCTGCCGTCCAGGAAGCTCGTGCTGTTGCGGAACGTGAAGTTGAGACGGTTGTAGGTGTTGTTCGGAACCATGCCGTCGGACTTGACGGAGGCCGCGGAGACGAAGGTCTGGTTCTTTTCCGTTCCCGCGGAGAGGGTCAGGGAGTTGGTGTAGACCTTGCCGGTCTCGAAGAAGTCCCTCGGCTCGTAGCCGGTGCGGGAGGACTCGTTGAGGAGCGGCCCCCAGCTGAGGATCGTGGAGCCGTCGGACTTTCCCCGGCTTCCCGTGCCGTAGCGGTTCTGGAACTCAGGAAGGACGAACGGGGTGACGAACTCGGTGTTGGTGGAGAAGGTGACCTTAGGCTTTCCGGCCTCTCCCTTGCGGGTGGTGATCACGATGGCTCCGTTGGCCGCGTTGCTTCCGTACAGCGCCGCCGCTGCCGCTCCGGTCAGGACGGACACACTCTCGATGTCGTCAGGGTTGAGGTCGGCGATGCTCTCGGTCATTCCCCTTGATCCGAACTCCTTGTCGCCTCCTCCTCCGAAGTTGTACATCGGAACTCCGTCGATGACGTAGAGGGCGTTGCTGCTCTGCTCGATGGACTTGACACCACGCATCACCACCTTGCTGGCTCCTCCGACTCCGGCGGAGCTGCTGTTGATCGTGACACCGGCCACCTTACCGCCGAGGCTGTTGATGAAGTTGGCGTCCTTGACGGCGAGAAGCTGCTCGGACTTGACCTGCTGGACGTTGTAGCTCAGGGCTTTCTGCTCGCGTCTGATGCCCAGGGCCGTGACCACGACCTCGCTCAGCACGTCCACGTCGCCTGTCAGCTGGATGTTGTAGACAGCCTTCTCTGTCACCTTGACGCTTGCCGGCTGGTAGCCCAGATAGGTGAAGCGGAGGACGTTGCCGGTCGAGGCCTCGATGGAGAAGCGTCCGTCGATGTCGGTGATCGCTCCCACGTCTGTGCCTTCCACGGTGACGCTGGCTCCGATGAGGGGTTCCTGTCTCTCGTCAAGCACCCGTCCCGTGATCGTTCGTGACCGCGGGCGGTTGTCCTGAGGCTTAGGGACGATCTTGATGTAGCGATCCTTGATCTCGTAGGTGAATCCTGTCCCGCCAAGGATGGCGTTCAAGGCTTCGGGCAGCCTCGCGTCCGTAAGGTTGAGGGTGATGGCAGGGCTGGACTCAAGGGCGGAGTCGTTGTAGCCGACCGAGAGGCCTGACTGCCTTTCGACTTCCTTGAGGGCGCTGACCACGGTGATGTCCTTTTTCTGAAGGTTTATCCTGACATCTCCCTGCGCGCTGGCCGGAGGAGAGATCAGGAACATGCACAGAAGCCAGGCGAGGGCCATGAACGCCGTCGCCCGCTTCCGCTGTTTCGCATTATTTTTGTAATTTCGCAGCATAGACTACTTAATAATTGGTTCATTAATTTTGTTGTTTTTGAAGCGCCGGAGCTGTCGCCAAATTGTTCGCGGCGTTTCGGGACTCAGGACAGAAGCCTGATTGTTGGGTGGTTCTTGATTTCGGATCCGGGACGGAGGCCTGCTCGCCGGCAACCTCTCCGCTCTTGGCGGGAACCGGTTGCCTTGAATGGCTGCCTGTGACGACATCCGTACTGGTTATGGCGGCGGTGTCCGTCCGGGTCCTTTTTTACATGGTGAAAAGCTTTTTTAAGCGTTAACGATCAATCTATTATCGTTCAGACGGCTCGACGGCGGCACCTTGTGCGGCCGGAGCGGTGTCTGAGGTGATGGTCATCGGACATATTCCTTATACAATCATTTCCGGGTGATGCGGCATTTGTCGTCTTCGATCCGGAATTTCAGGATTCCGGTCACGTCGGTGATGACTTCCATCACTTCTTCAAGGGAAGCATCCTCCCTGAAGCGGAAACTATAGCGGTCCGTGCTGAAGTCGTGGAGCCTGTAGACGAATGTGACGTCGAAGCGCCGCTCAAGAACGGTGATGATGTCGGAGATGGTCATCTGGCGGAAGACCAACTCACCTCTCTTCCATGCCGTCACGTCCTCAATGTCAGGCACTTTCAGCTGAAGGCCACGGTCATCCTTGTTAAAGACCAGCTGCTCTCCCGGGCGCAGGATTCTGCTCTTGGAAAGGTTGTCGAACTCGACAAGCACGCTGCCTTCGAGGAGCACGGCGCTGACCGCCTTGTCATCGGGATAGGCCGACACGTCGAACTCCGTTCCCAAAGCCGTGACCTGGAACCCGTCCGTCTTGACCACGAACGGCCGCTTCGCGTCAGGCTGCACCTTGAAGCCCGCCTCTCCGATAAGGAAGACGCTACGCCCCTTCCGCCCGAATTTCTCCGGGTAGAGCAGGGTGCTGCCCGAATTGAGCCGCACCTCGGTGCCGTCCGGCAGGGTGAGCGACTTGATCTGTGAATATGGCATGTGCGCCTGGACGAGGTCTGGTTCGTCTTTCGCCATCCGGAGGAGAGCCGCCCCCAGCGAGAGGGACAGCAACAGTAGTACGGAGGCCGCCGATGGCCAGAGCCACCTTGGAAGTCGGCTACGGATGTGGGTGGATGGGATTCCGCTACGGAGCCGGCTACGGATGCCGGTGTATGGGATTCCGCTACGGAGCCGCCATTCGGCCAGAGCGCGGTCAAGGTCAGGTTCCTCAGCCTGCAGGAGCGTCTTGTCGAAGAGTTCCCTCAGCGCCTCCTCCTTCTCTTCGGCGTGGTTACCGTCCGTCAACCAGTCATAGAATCGTGCGGTGGTCTTCTTGGAAAACCTATGCCCGACGAACAGAGAGATGATTTTTTTCGCGTACCCGTTCATATTCAAGAAGTGTTATAATCAGTGTCACTGACTATAAGACGTATAAACAGGGGCGACTACTTAAATCTTTTTTGAATATTTATTGAGAGAGCCGCTTGGATTTGTCTGAGGACTATCTCCAAGCCACCTTCATGGCACCCCCATTCTGGCAATCCGCGCCGAAGTGTCGCCCTGTCACCGGAAGGTGTCGGGCATTCAGAAATTTCAGCATAATCGCAAGGCTTTCCAAGCGGAAGCTCAGATGAGATGCAGGAGGAGGAACAGGAAGATGATTCTGCGAAGTTCCCGGAGGGCCAGATAGATTTGATGCTCAACTGTTCTGGTGGAGAGTCCGAGAGCTTCGGCGATCTCCTTGTTGCTCATGCCGTCCAGACGGCTCATCCGGAATATTCTTTTTCTGCGCTTCGGGAGCCTTTCGATGGCCAGTTCCATCAGCAACTGGATTTCCTCGGCGTAGAGAGGGTCGAGGGGAGTGTTTTCGGAGAACAATCCATCAAGGGCTTCCGGGCGGAAGTCTCCTCCGTGCGGGCTGGTTTTTCGCCTTTTCCTGATGAAGTCCAGGGCGGCGTTGCGCGCCATCGCGTAGATGTAGCCGCTGTGACCGCCGTCTCTTTCCGCCCAGATGTCGTGTCTTGTCCACAGTCTGGCGAAAATGTCTTGGGCGAGATCCTCGGCGTAAGCCTCCGACTTCAGCAGGGCGGCGATGAAACCCTTCACTGCCGGATAATGGGCGATGAATATTCCTTCGAACCGCTTTATGAGATCATTTTCTTCTGTCATGGCCTGGACTCATTTTCGGCACAATATAACAATAACTTACGGAAATCCTGCGATTCCGCAGGATCTCCGCAAGCATTTTCGTAAGCACAAAAGAGCGGCGCTGACGGCTAGACCGTCTGCTCGATGTTCCAGACAAAAGCCCTCAGACCAAGATCCTTATAGGCTTTATCCTTCTGACGAAGCGCATCCAGGATCGGAGTGACTTTCTCGTCAGGGACAATCGTCAGGATGGCGTAGTTCTGCTCAGGCCACGCATGGTCACCGTAGTGAGGGATTCCATCAACCCCTCCCCTGCCCTGGATGTCCAGCCACTGGGTGAAGCCCCTTTGCCCGAGTCCTTCAAGCAACTCGACAATCTCGTTGCCGTAGGCTTGATTATATGATATAAATATCGATTTCATATATCTTTCGCAAATAAAATGTCAAATGAAAAGGAATCAACCTTTGATCCGCGCCAGCTTCCTGGCCTTGCGTCTCTCCTGCGCGGTGGCGAGGGAGCAGTAGATCGTCGGAATGAGCACCAGGGTGACAAGCGTGGAGATCGTCAGACCCCAGCAGACCGTCATACCGAGCGAGCGCCAGAGTTCGGAACCTTCTCCGCGTCCGACAGCCATAGGCACCATACCGAGCACTGTCGTGAGGGTGGTCATAAGGATAGGACGCAGACGGCTTCTCGCCGCGGTGACGGAGGCATCGACAACGCTCATGCCTCTCTCTCGCATCAGGATCGTGTAGTCTATCAGCACGATACCGTTCTTCACTACGATACCAAGCAGGATGATGATACCGATCATCGCCATCACGCCGAGCGCGGTGTTCGTGGCCCATAGACCGAGGATCACACCGGTGAACGCGAACGGCACGGAGAACATGATCACGAACGGACTCATGAACGACTCGAACTGGGAGGCCATCACCATGTACACAAGGATGATGATCAGAGCCATCAGCACGACGAGGTTCAGGAACATGGACTGCTGGTCCTCGAAGTCTCCGGAGATGTCGGTGGAGATGTTGTTCGGGATGTCGGTGGTCTTGATGATGGCGTTCGTGGTGGCCACAGCCTCGCTGAGGGCGTGTCCGGTTGCCACAATGCCCGTCACGGTGATGTACCTCTCACGGTTCTTCCTCTCGATTGTAGGAGGAACCTTGGACTCGACCACGGTCCCCAGATCCTTGATGCGGACGGCCTTGCCGGCAGGAGTATAGACAATGATGTTCTCGATGTCCTGCGTGCTTGTACGGAACTTCCTGTCGTAGATGACGCGGATGTTGTACTCCTCGCCTTCCTCACGGTAGAAGGATCCCACGGAACCGTTCATCGCGGCGCTGAAAGCCGCTGCGGCTGTCGTGGAGTTAAGGCCGTTGAGAGCCAGCTTTGTCCTGTCGAAATCCACCTGATACTCAGGAGTGTAGTCATCACGGCTGAGGACAACCTGCGTGAAGTTCTCGTTGTCCAGCATCTTGCCTTGGATCTCCTTGGCCACACGGTCGGTCTCGTCGAAGTCGTAGCCGTAGATCTCAAGAGTGACGGACGCCGCTCCACCTACTCCTCCCATGCCCTCGGAGACCGTACCTTTCTTGACCTCAGGATATTCCCTTAGATCCTTCCTGATGATGTCGGCGATCTCGGATGAAGAGCGCTTACGGTCTTCCATGGAACCGAGGTTGATGTTCATCGAGATGATGTACGAACCGTTGGACTGCATGCTTCCCCAGACGTTGTCGGTGCTCGCCTGGCCGAAGCGGTACTGAAGTACCTGGATCTCAGGGATTTCAGACCGGAGTCTGGCTGCGAAGTCCTTGGCGAACTCACCGGTCACAGTCTGCTCGGTACCCACCGGAAGTTCGATCGAGACGGTCAGACGCCCCTCGTCGGAGTGCGGGAAGTACTCGGTCTTGACACTGGGACCAAGCAGTACAAGAACCGCCACGAAGACAGCAAAACCACTGAATATCACAGTTTTCCTATGCACCATGCACCAGCCGATGATCTTGGCATAGCCATCTGAGATCTTGTTGAGGAACTTCTCCACATTGTCGAAGATCGCCCTATGGAGCCTGCCGTTCTTAGGCTTGTTGCTCAGCATTCTGGAGCAGAGCATCGGGACAAGGGTAAGCGCGGCGGTCGTGGAGATGATCATGATGATGCTGACAATCCAGCCGAGCTGCTTGAACATGATTCCGGCCATTCCGGAGACCATGGTGAGAGGCAGGAACACGCAAAGCATCGTAAGGGTGGAGGCGATCACGGAGATACCCACCTCCGAGGTGCCGTGGACGGCAGCCTCCGTTGGCTTCTCACCTCGCTCCAGATGAGTAGAGATGTTCTCCAGCACCACAATGGCATCGTCCACCACCATACCGATCGCAATGGACAAGGCCGACATCGATATGATGTTCAATGTGTTGCCTGTCGCGTAAAGGTAGATCAACGACCCGAGCAATGCAATAGGGATGGACAGCACGATGATGAACGTCGCCCTCCAGCGGCCAAGGAATATGTAGACCACGAGCATGACCACCAGAAGGGTGATGATGATCGTCTCCTTCAAGGAGTTAAGGGTGTTCAGGATGTTCGTGGAGCTATCGACCACGGTGGTGATTTTCACATCAGACGGAAGTGTGGGCTCAATCGTCTTGAGTTTCTCCTTGACACTCTTGATGACGTTGACGGTGTTGGCTCCTGACTGTTTCTGGATAGCTATCATAGCGGCTCTCTCACCGTTGGTGAAAGACTCCTGAGATTTTTCCTCAAGACCGTCGATGACTGTGGCCACATCCCTGAGATAAACAGTCTGGCCGTTCCTCGTGCTGACCACAATGTCCAGCAGCTCGGACGGATCCTTGAATTCCTTCTCGACACGAAGCGTGAATGACTCGGTGCCTATGTCGATGCTGCCGGAAGGGATGTTACGGTTCTCGGCGGCGATGACCTGAGATATTCCCGAAACACTCAAGCCGTAGGCTTCCAGCTTGTTAGGGTCGCAATAGACATGGATTTCCCTTTCAGGGGCGCCGGAAACGCTGACGGTACCAACGCCTTTCACACGTCCAAGCGGAGTGACAAGTTTGTCGTCGAGGATCTTGTCAAGGCCCATAAGGCTCTTGTCCGCCTTCGCCGAAAGAATCAGCACAGGCATGTCGTCCATACCGAACTTGAAAAGCACCGGTACGGAAGCTCCGTCAGGAAGCGACGAGTTGACAAGATCCAGCTTGTCCCTGATATTGTTGCAGGCCTCGTCGATGTCGGTACCATATTCAAACTCCAGGACAACGATGGAGACATTCTCCTTCGATCTGGAAGTGATGTCCTTAAGGTCTTCCACACCGTTCAAGGTGTTCTCAAGCACCTTGGTGAGGTTGTTCTCGATGTCGGAAGCGCTCGCTCCCGGGTAAGACGACATCACCAGAACGACGTTGGCGTCGAAGTCCGGGAAGTTCGCCAGGGAGGTGTTCATCAGTGAGAAGATTCCGAAGACAGCGAATGCCACGAATATCAACGCTGTCGTCACGGGCTTCCTCACCGCGGATCTGTATATACTCATAGTTTAAACTCTTTAGTTGTTCTTGGAAATCTCGACCTTGGCCCCGTCCTTGAGACTTGAGCTACCCTTGGTGGCAACGATGTCACCCTCGTTCAATCCCTCGAGAATCTCATAATATCTGTCGAAATGACGGCCGATCTTGACGATCACGCTGTTCACAGTGTTGTCGGAACCAACCACATAGACGCTTCTCTGGCCGGAGCCCTGCATCTTGACGACGGCCTCGTCAGGAACAACGATGCTGTTGTTCACGCCGAACTCGACCTTCACCCTCGCGAACATTCCCGGACGCAGAGTCCTGTCAGTGTTGCCGACAAGCACTTCCGTAGTGAATGTGTGGCTCGTAGGATCGATTGTAGGATAGACCTTGTTGACCTTGCCTGTGAATGTCCTTCCCGGAATGGCGTCAGCGGTGATCTCGACCTGGTCGCCTTTCTTGACCTTGGTGTAGTCGGACTCGGAGATGCCGACCAGAAGCTTCACAGGAGTGATCTGCTGCACAACGAAGATCGGCTGGCCGGAATAAAGGTCGCCCTGATCGTAGTTCCTCGCGGTGATGACTCCGCTGATAGGCGAACGGAGCCAGGTGTTCTCAAGCAGGTTGTTGTAGGATCTGCGGCTGACCTTCCACGCCATCTCGGCGGCGTCGAAATCAGACTTTGACACGCCGCCCTCCTCATAGAGGCTTCTCAGACGGCTGAGTTCTGTGGAATCATTTACGAGCTTGAGCCTCGCCTGGTCAAGCTGCGCGGCGTCCATCTCCGCGAGGAGCTGGTTCCTCTCCACAAAACTGCCCACATCCACCTTGACGCTCTTGATCCTGCCGCCAGTCTGAGGGGCGATGTTGTTGATGGCGAACGCCTGGACGGTTGTTGAATATACCTCTGTCTGAGGCACTTCCTGCCTTGTGGCGACCGTCGTCGAGATCAAGGTAGTCCTTTCCTCAACCTGGGCGGAAGCCCCGGCGTTGTCTGCCTTCCTGCCGTTTCCGCAAGCGGCCATAAGAACGGTGGCCGAGGCGAAAATCATAGTCCTGATTGTCTTGTTCATATTCTTGATGTTTTTATTTTTTACATATTCTCAAGGTCGATGTCTCCCTTCTCGTCGATGAAATCGTAGCCGAGGGTCTTCTCGAGGTTGGACTTCGCCACCACGAAATTATAGACAGCCTGCGACTGGGCCAGACTGGCCTGCGTCAAGGTCAGCTGAGCGTCATTTAGTTCCGTGATAGTGCTCTTGCCGACCTTGTAGGACTTGGCGGCGATGTCGTAGGCCTTCCGGGCGAGGGCCACGGCCTCGTTGGCGGAGTTGAAACTCTTCATGCTCGTCTCCATCGTGTTGAGGTACTGGCGGATGGCGATCTTGAGCTGGCGCTCGGTCTCGATCCTCTGGAGATCGAGCTGGGCGGCCTGCACCTTGGTCTGGCGCACGTCATTGTGGCGCTTTCCGCCGGAGAAGATCGGAATGGAGATGCTGACACCCACATAGGAGTAAGGAGACCACTGGTACTCGCTGAACTTGAAGTCGTTGGTCATCGCGATCATGCTGTACGAGAAGTTCGCGGCTATGCTCGGAAGATAGGCGGCCTTCTGCATGCGGACTGTCGAGGCAAGCTGCTCGGCCTGGATCTCAAGCTGGCGAAGGGTGGTGTTGTACTCCAAGGATGGGTCGCTGTTCTCGTTGATGTCCCTGAACATCTCCTTGGAGAAGTCCTCCAGAGAGCCGGACACGTCGATGTTCCTGTCAAGATCCACTCCCATCACGGCCTTGAGCTGCCAAAGGGCGAGAATCACCGAACTTTCGGCATTGTAGACGTCAGGGATGGCGGCGGCCACCGTTGATTTTGCCCTTGTATATTCAAGCTCGGAGGCTTTCTGCGCATTGTAGCGCCTCTCGGTCTGGGCAAAGTTGTCAACCGCGTTCTCATAGACATCCTTGTAGACGTTGAACGCCTCCTTGGCGAGCAGGACGGAGTAGTAGGCCTGCTTCACCTGGGTAACCATGTCCAGCCTTGAGGAACGGGCCTTCTCCACGGCGAGGTCCACGCTCTGGCCGGAGATCTTCAGGCTCTCCCAAAGCTGGGCGTTGACGATCGGCATCGAGGCCGACACACCGTAGTTGTAGGTGTTCCAGCGGCCTACGGCGAATCCGCCGCTGCCGGAACCGCCTTCCGTCTGCTCAATCTTCACCGGATCCATCCCGGCCTTGGCGGAAAGCTCATTGATGCGCATGAAGTATGGACCCAGAGAGCTCAGGAAGCCCATTCCGCCTCCGCCCTCCTCGTCTGAACCGCTGTCCGAGTCCATGTACATAACCTGTTTCTTGATTGTCCTCTGATAGGATCCGGACGCGTTGATCTGCGGGAACAGGGAGGCGTAGGTGCCTTTCTTGGCATATTCCGTACGCTGGATCTCCTTGTCTGCCACCTTTACGGCGACATTCTCGCTCAAGGCGATCTGAAGGGCGTCGTTCAAGGTCAGGGTCACCAGCGAGGTGTCCTTGGGCGACTCCTTCGGGATGGTGTCATTCCGGTACTGGGCCTGCGCTGCCAGAGCAAGCGGCAGGGCCGCGGCGGTCAGAACTAGATACTTCAATCTGTTTTTCATACTATACTAACTATTTTTACAATTATCCATTGATGAATATTCCTCAAAACCCTTCGGCGTGAGCAGCACCCTTGTCACGATGTCCTCGAAGGCCGCGGAGAGCGACTTGAACGAGACCTTCTTTCCCTCGATGCGGTGGCCGCCGTCAAGGTACTCGGCCATGCCCTCGTGCATGATGTAGATCAGCAGCTGCACCCCCTCAACGTCCATGTCGGAACGAATGAGTCCCTCCTTCCTTCCGGTGTCGAAACAATCCACAAAGAAGTTGTGAAGTGCCTTGGAGCGATCCTCGGCGCGCTTGATGAAGGTCTCAGGATAGTATTTCATGATGTCCTTGACCATCCTCTTGTCCTTGTCCATGGTCTTTTTCCTGCCTACGAGGGCGAACATGGCCTTAAGCACCTGAACGGCGTTCTTGCCTTCGACCATCCTCTCGAACTCATCCTTCTTCCTCTCGACATTGTAGGTCACCACGTCGGCGACAAGATCCTCCTTCTGGGCGTAGTACTGGTAGAAGGTCTTCTTCGAGATGCAAAGCTTGCGGCAGATGTCATCGATGGACACCTCGCGGACCCCATCCTTTGAGAAGAGTCCGTTCGCCGTCATCATTATCGTTTCCTTTGTCAATTCAGCCATAATCTCTATAATTGCGTCAAGCCATTCTGCAAATGCTATGCAAAAACCGCCATTTTTTCAAGCAATATAATAAAAAAATCCGCCACCCGGAAAGCAGCGGATTAATCAAGTGATTTATTCTCAATAAAATAAAACGATACACTTAAAAACTTGAAAAATTTCCAAGTTTCCTAGAGCACGCCAAAACGCTCAAGCGCGGTGACAACTCCATCCTCATCGACAGTGTCTGTGACATAGTCCGCGGCGGCCTTCACATCGTCGGTGGCATTGCCCATCGCGACACCGATCCCGGCATATTCAATGATCGGGATGTCGTTGCCTCCGTCGCCGAACGCCATGCACTCCTCGCGTGTCACGCCGATGCGCTCAAGGATGCGCGCCGCGCCGTAGGATTTTGACAGGCCTTCCGGCACAATGTCCAGAAAATAAGGGTGCCAGCGGGTGTAGGAGACATTCTTCAGCACCGGATAAAGCAGCCTTCGCGCCTGTTCGTCATCAAAGAATATGGTATATTCATAGACCGTGTGATTCTCCGCGACCTGCCGGAGGTCAAGGAAGCAAGGTGGGCGCAGGTTGATCATCTCCGCGATCTCCATCGCCTGCGGGCTTGCATGGTTGATCCCCGCCACGTTGTCGGCGAACACCCAGCAGGACACCTTCTCCCGCTCAGCGATTTCGGCCACCTGAATGGAAGTCGCCTCAGGAAGCGGGTGACTGTCAATCACTTCACCGCCAAGAGTCGTCTCCGCCCCGTTCATCGCCACATAGCCGTCGAACGGAAAGCCGTCCAGATTGTTCATCACCAGCCTTGCCCGTCCACTTGAAATGAAAAGCTTCACGCCCTTGGCCTGAAGCTTACGAAGGTTTTCCTTCAGATTCTCGGACATCCGGTGAGTGGTGAAACTCACAAGGGTGCCGTCTATATCAAAAAAAATTGCCTTTACCATAAATTATCCGTTAAGGCCCTTGGCGTAGTGGGTGGGCTCGGACTTTTTGGGCTTGGTGTCGGGGATGACAGCGGCGGCGGGAATCTTCTTCTTATAGGAATAGACCAGAAGTCCGATGCCCAGAAGGACAAACGGAATGCTCAGCCACTGTCCCATGTCCAGAACCATCGCGTTCTCGAAATCCACCTGCGGCTCCTTGATGAACTCAATGAGGAAACGCATCCCGAAGCAGACAATGAAGAATATTCCTATGAATGAACCCCTGTACATCTTGTCCAACCTCTTGACATAGAGCCACAACAGCCCGACACCGAGGACCAGATAGCTCAGCGCCTCATAGATCTGGGTCGGATGCTTCGGCTCGGTCTCCCCCCTGCGCTCAAAGACGAACCCCCAAGGAAGGTTTGTCACATCGCCATAGATCTCTGAATTACAAAGATTTCCAAGCCTGATGAAAGTCGCCGCGAACGCCACGGCAATCGCCAGATGGTCAAGAATCCACAGGAAATCGATGTGGTTCTTCTTCCCGTACCTGCCCGCGAACCACCACATGCACAGGAGCAGCATCAGCGCCCCCCCGTGGCTGGCGAGTCCTCCGTGCCAGACGGCGAAGATCTCAAGGAAACCTTTCCAGGAGCCGAAATAATAGTCCGGCTGGTAGAATATGCAATGCCCGAGACGGGCTCCCACAAGAGTACCTATCAGCAATGTGTACAGAAGCGGATCAAGAAGGGCCTCGTTGACCTTTTCCCTCTTGAAGAACCTCGCGAACATCCAGTAGCCAATAACGAAACCGGAAACAAACAGGAGACCATACCACCTTACGGCGAACGATCCGATCCTGAATATCTCCGGATTCATATTCCAATGTACGAACAGAAGATCCATAACCTAAAAATCACTTTTCGTACAAACTTACATAAAATCTGCGATTCTTACGCCCCTTCGCCCGAGAAATTTAGAGGAAGGGGCGTGACGGTCGCGCCGCCGGCTACTCGCGGATAGCCGCGATGCCAGGAAGATCCTTGCCCTCGATGGCCTCAAGCATTGCGCCGCCACCCGTGGAGACATAACTTACCTTGTCGGCGAAACCGAGCTTTGTCACGGCTGCCACTGAGTCGCCGCCACCTACGAGAGAGTAGGCACCGTTCTGGGTGGCCTCGGCCACGAACTCGGCGATCTTCTCGGTTCCGTGAGCGAAGTTAGGAAGCTCAAACACTCCGACAGGACCGTTCCAAAGGATTGTCTTGGAAGCAAGGATGATCTTCTTCCAGTTTTCAAGGGAAGCCTCGGAAGCGTCCATTCCCTCCCAGTCATCAGGAATGTTGAATATGTCGAATGTCTTGCGAGGAGTGTCGTTGCTGAACTCCTGACCGGAGACTGTAGCGACTGAAAGCGAGAGGTTCACGCCCTTCTCCTTGGCCTCCTTCATGATCTGAAGAGCGTCCGGCATAAGCTCGTCCTCGTGGAGAGACTTTCCGATGTGGCCGCCCTGGGCCTTGATGAAGGTGTAGCCCATTCCTCCGCCGATGATCAGGTTGTCAACCTTGTCAAGCAGATTCTTGATCACCCCAAGCTTGCTGGAGACCTTCGAACCTCCGATGATGGCGGTGAAAGGACGCTGGGCGTTCTTCAGAACGTTCTCGATGGCCTTGACCTCTTTCTCCATCAGGTAGCCGAACATCTTGTCGTCCGGGAAATAGGCGGCGATCAGCGCGGTCGAGGCGTGAGCCCTGTGAGCCGTGCCGAAAGCGTCGTTGATGTAACAGTCAGCGTAGGAAGCCAGCTTCTTCACGAATTCCTTCTGGCTTGCCTTGACAGCCTTCTTAGCCTCGGCCTTCTCCTCATCGGTAGCATCGGCGGCGAGTCCTCTCGGCTTGCCCTCCTCCTCGGCGTAGAAACGGAGGTTCTCAAGCATCAGAACATCACCCGGCTTGAGGGCGGCGGCCTGAGCGTCAGCCTTCTGGCAGTCCTCGGCGAACTGCACCGGAACTCCGAGGCACTCGGAGACGTGGGCGAGAATATGTTTGAGGGAGAACTTAGGGTCAACTCCCTTCGGACGTCCGAGATGGGACATGAGGATGAGGGAGCCACCTTCGGCGAGCACTTTCTTGAGCGTAGGGAGAGCCGCGCGGATGCGGGTGTCGTCAGTGATGTTGAAGTTTTCATCGAGCGGAACGTTGAAGTCCACTCTCACGATAGCCTTTTTGCCTTTGAAATCGTAGGTGTCAATGTGCTGTTGCATAACTTGTTGTTTTAGTAAAATCTTACAAATTCCGAGCGCAAATATAGTAAAATCCAGCGGATTACGTATCAGTCAATCAGACTATAACGATTAAATCCTGTCCCGATAGAACAAAATAGGCTTTCTTTTTCCTATATTTGTGCGCTATGACGATCGAGTATGTTCCTAATAACTGGAAGGACTACGAACTTCTGGATTCCGGCAAAGGAGCCAAACTTGAAAGGTTTGGTGAATATGTTCTTGCCCGTCCGGAGCCTAAGGCTCTGTGGGACAAGAGCATGAGCGATGCCGAATGGAACACTCTCGCACACACCCGCTTCACGCCGGGAGCCGGATTCGGCAAGGCCGGGAAGGAGGACAGCGGGACGTGGGAAAGGCTTAGGAACATGCCGGATCAGTGGTGGATCCGCTATGATGGCGGCCCGAAGTTCAGCCTCCGCCTCGGACTCACGTCCTTCAAGCACGTGGGAGTTTTCCCGGAGCAGGCCGCTAACTGGGACTACATATTCAGACAGACATCGGACATCGCCGCGAAGACAGGCTCACGCCCTAAGGTCCTGAACCTGTTCGCCTACACGGGAGCGGCATCGCTGGCTGCCAAGTGCGCCGGAGCAGATGTCACTCATCTGGATTCAGTGCGTCAGGTCGTCACCTGGGCGCATGAGAATCAGGATCGCAGCGGCCTCCGGGACATCCGCTGGGTGGTGGAGGACGCGATGAAGTTCGCCGGCCGCGAGGCTAGACGAGGCAATCTCTATCAGGGAATCATCCTCGATCCTCCGGCCTACGGCCACGGCCCGGACGGGGAAAAATGGAAACTGGACGAATGTCTTTTCGATATGATGAAGACCGTCGGGAGGATTCTCGCTCCTGAAAACAGTTTCCTTGTCCTGAACCTTTACTCCAACGGATTCTCGGCCATTCTGGGCGAGACCGTTGTCCGCCAGGCTCTCGGTCTTCCAGCCGACTCCTCCTTGGAATCCGGTGAGCTGGTACTTAGAGACAGGTTCGGCAAGAACCTGCCGCTGAGCATATTCGTACGACTTAAAAGGTAACCGGTCATGAAGTCGCTCGTCAGATTATGCCTGGTTTCCGTTGTCCTCGCCGCCCTTGCGTTTTTCTGCGACGGGCTGCGGGTCAACTTCCTTTCCTCGCCACAGGACAAGGCTCACATCGGGGTTTCTGCCGCTGCTTCCTCCGGAATTATTTCAGATCCGGCAAATTCTGATCATTCATTCATAAAGTTCAACACGCCTTGCCTCTCCAGCCCGACGGCCGAGGGGCAGACGGTAGTACGCACAGTCACAGGTGCTTCCGGCAACGTGTGCAGACACACACGCAGGACAGACATCCTGATCGGAATCCTGGGTTCCAGGATCCTGACCGGTTCCGTCATCCTTAAGCGTTCCCTGCCTACGCTGCGGAAGCTGCGTCTTTAGCGGTCGGTTTCCATATTCCAATTCCACAAAAGTGCCGCTTCTTCCGGTGGCACAACGGTGTGTATGAAGGCGATCCAGCACATTCCTGATCCCTGCACCCCGAAGGGTGCCGCTCCCCTCTTTTTTGAGCGGCTCACCGGATCATTGCGTTATCCGGCAATGGATCCACATTATATTATTAAAGGATAACTTTTAAAACAGAAAAAAAATGGAAACCGTTAATATTAAGAAAACAAGATCCGTAAAGGACATCATCATCACACTTTTGTTCCTCGCCGGAGGAGTGGCCCTGCTCTTCTGCTCCGACTCAATGTTCATCCTCGGCTGCACCCTCATAGTGTTCGCAGCGGTCCTTTTCCTTGCCATGAAGTCCTCCTATGTGATCGAAGGCAAGGAAGGCTCCTTCCGCCGCAAGACCGCCAACTACCCGAAAACCAAGAAGGAGGAGGTCGTCTCTTTCCTTGAGGGAAGGTCAACCAAGGTGCCAGCAGAGGCTCCCGGCGGACTTCTGATGTACATCTACTACCGCCGCGACAAGTCAGCCGGCTTCGCCCAGATCAATGACTTCGACCAGTACCAGTACAAGCCGATCACCGACCTTCTCTCCCTCGGTGCGGCACAGGTGAAGGCCCTGGTCTAAAGGCAGCGATCCACTTCGTGGCACCTAACCACTTGACAATAACTAACATAAGCATTCCCGTGGCACTCAATACCCCACCACGAGAATGCTTATTTCATTGACTCTCGCCTCATTACCCGCCACGCACTCCCCCGATGATCCCATGTCGTAGATCCTGTCGAAGCATCTGCGCATCCCATGCCTGACGGCGATTCCCTACCTGTTCGCTATGGCGTCCATGGCCAGCGTGAAGGAATTGTTCTCTACCAGCATCTTGAGGAACTCCTTCGTGGCGTTTTTGCAATAGGAGCCTTTGAGAAGATGGAATGATCCCTGCATTTCAGAGTGCGGGTGATCAAGACTCAGGGCGACGAAATCCTTGTTACCGCGGACAGTGGCCTCGGAAAGGAGCGTCACAAGGCCGGTGCTGGAGACCATGTCCAGAAGCATGCTGAGATCGTTGATCTCCAGACGGACATCAAACTTGAAGTTCTGGCCGTAGAGCAGGCTGTCAAAAGCGTTCCTTGCCTGCAATCCTCTGGCCGGCAGCGCTAGTGGGAGCTTTTCCAATTCCGTCAGACGAATGCTCTCCATCCGGGCTACGGGATTGTCTTTGCCGGCGATCACGCAAAGCTTGCTGTTGAACAGGATGTGCGAGTCGATGTCGTCGTAGCTCTGCAGTGGCTTGTAGGACAAAGCCACATCCAACTGGCCATGCTCCAACATCTCCATAAGGTTCTCCATCGAGCGGCAGAAGATCTTGAGCTTTATTCCCGGGTATCTTTTCATGTAGTCTCTCACGGTGTCAGCCAGCAAGGGGCAGAACGTGTAGGTGGCGCCGACGTTCAACGTGCCGATGCTCAACTCACGAACATCCTTCATCCTCTCGGCGCTTGCGTCCACATCTTTGAGAACCTGCTTGGCGTACGGAAGGTATTGCTCCCCGTAGTCACTCAAGGCGACGTGCCTTGAGTCCCGGACAAGAAGTTCCACCCCAAGTTCATCCTCAAGCTGCTTTATCTGCTGGGACAAAGTGCTTTGGGAGATGAACAAAGCCTTTGAGGCCTCGGAGAAGCTGCACAATTGCGCGACCTTGACGAAATAGCGTAGTTGTCTGAATTCCATTACTTTGTCACCTTAAAAGAATAATTCTGAAACAGCAGGATGGGCAGCATCACACCGACCACCATCGCGATGATGGTCACCAGACAGGTCATCCAATTGAACCTCAGCAGGTACAGGTAGTGCATGAAAGTCGGCTCCGAATAAGATCCCAGGCAATGCAGCAAGGACTGGATCGTCCGGTAGGCGTACATTCCCGGAACCATCGGAAGCAGTGCCGGGAACGAGATGCACTCCGCCGGGGTCTTGATCATCTTGGCTGCCGGCAATGCCAGAAAACCGATGACAAGCGCGCCCAGCATGCTGCCGGTGGCCAGTTGAAAGCCATAGATATTCATTAACACGTAGCGGGTCATGTGTCCTGCGGCGGCGATCAGGGCGCACAGAGGAAACACCCTCGGTGACGGATTGCTGATGCTTGAAAAACCTATCGCCGCAACAGCGGCAAAGATACCGTCTTTTATGATAAGAAAGAAAAGTTCCATTATAGAAATTGAATATTCAGAAGCCCGAAAGCGATGCAAAGTCCCAGTGACAGGCAGACCGTGATCATCACGGCGTGCAGGAAACGGCTGATGCAGCAGATGTAGTGGCCGTAAAGAAGGTCACACACCGCGTTGCAGAACGGGATTCCCGGGACAAAGTAGAGGACACTGGTGGCGAGGGCGACCTCCGGTGTCCTGCCCCATCCGAAGACGAAGCCAGAGCAGGCTATCACGGCGGAAAGGCAGGAGGCCAGGACGATGACCACCCTATAGTCAATCCCCTTGGCGGGCAGTTTCTGCTTGAGGAAGAAACCGTCGATCGTGGCGATGAACACTATCAGCATCGAGACAAGATCCCCTCCGAAAAGCTCGCAGAACGATGCGTTCGCCAGCCCTACAAGAACCAGCACAAGCCAAGGGTTCAACCTTTTCTTTTTAAGAATATTCTTGAATATGCCCGTGGCCTGCGTCACATCAAGCCCCTCTTCCACAATCTTCCAGCTCAGTCCGCTAAGGTCGGAGACGGTGTTGAAATTGATCCTGTCGGCGGGGATCTTCCCGGTCACGGAATAGGATCTCTCCTCCCTCTCGTCCCAAAGGTTCAGCACAATGCAGGTCGGAAGGACGGAGAAGTCAGCCTTCGTGTGCCAACTCTCGGCGATCCTGCCGAGATTCTTCTCAATCCGGATCGTAGTCGCCCCGCTGGCGTAGAGCTCAGTGGTGAAGTCTCTCAGGAATATGCTCTTGCGCTTCAGCTCGTTATGCAGCGTGACTTCCTGAGTCTCCATATTCCTTCACCTCCTTTGCCTCCTTTGTCTTAATTGCGGTAGGGATTGACATCACGTTGTCGACCGGGGTGTCATGGTCTTCGTCCTCGTAGGAACCGTAGTAAGGGATGCCGTCGATGTCGATGCCGTCCTTGCCGCCGTTCCAGGACACCGGCCTTACGATGGTGTCGGAATAGGTGATGACTTTGTGCTTGGCGTTGAAGGCCTTCAGTCTCTCACGGAAAAAGGAAATGACAAGGATCACCGCGCTTGCGACCGCGCAAACGATGATCAGCGATCCGGAATTGGCGCTCATGGCAGCCGTGGAAATTTCAAGTGGTGACATAATCTTACGCTCTATTATTTAACGGTGCAAAATTATAACACCACCTGCGATTCGGGATGGATAATCATCCCTTTGTTTCTATAACTGCTATCGGGATTTCCGAAACATCTTATGACTGAACGGAAAGGAAGCCGGCGAGGGTCTTTTCTATCTCGTCGGCGAAGTCCTTGTCGCCAGCCTTGCGGATGTCGTTGGTCATGTAGTAGACAAGGTTGCAGTTGTACTCGAACTCGTTCTTGCACATCGGGTAGAAGTCCAGATAGAACCTGACGGACTCCATCAGCTCGGAGGAGAGTTCACGGGCGAGAGCCCTGGCCTTATCCTGCCTGCCGAGGGCGTAGTAGTCCTTGACCATCTCTATCGGGAAGAGGGCGTTGGATCCCCAGCCCAGAATGGAGTTGTCGTAAGGGTACTTCTTCGGCTTTAGAACCTGCTGGCACTTGTCCAGCATCTCCTCGGCACGGTCGTTCTCACCGGCGGCGATGAAGGCGTTGGCGGCTGACACGAACATATTCCTCAGGGACATCACGCCAAGGAACGTGTAGGTGTTCTGGTAGTCAACGCAGTAGTCCTCGCGGGAAACGGCGTCGAAGCAGAACTTGTCTGTCATCTTGTCGTAGAGGTCATCGGTGTCCACCAGACCGACCTCAAGAGACTGGACCTTGTTGCGGATCGGCGTGAACTTGTAGGAGAATCCCTCGTACATGAGGTAGTCCTTCAGGCCGATGTTGAGGTCGCCACCCATGTTGAGCATATTCAAAGGCCTGTCCCACTGATAGGTGGAGAGGAAGTCGAGGACGAAGAGTTCCGGCTTGCTCAGGTAGCTCTTGCTCTTCGGGATCTCGATGACGATGGAGTCCGGGATCTGTCCGGCGAACTTCTCGCTCACGATCCCGCTCTTCAGGCAGTTCTCCTTGTTGACCGGAATGATCATCTTCCTGGACACCCAGTAGTCCATCTTCCTCCCGTCCTGGTAGAGCAGCTTGGCGTCCGGGTGCTTGAACACGGCGACGCAGTCAGACAGCAGGAGGGCCTGGCCGCGCTTGTCCTCGATCGGCACCCACTCGTTGGTCCCGTAGAGGTACTGCTCCTGGCCTATCGACAGATTCAGAGGCGCGGAATTGTTGATGGCGTACCTCATCTGGTCGATGTACCAGTCTGTTCCCAGAAGGGAGGTGTTGCATATTCTCACATCGTTCCTGAAACCCTCGACCTCCTGGGCGTACCAGAGAGGGAAGGTGTCGTTGTCGCCGTGGGTAATGAGCAAACCATTCCGCTCCACGGAGTTGAGATAGTTCTTGGCAACTTCGACGGCGGTGTAGCGGTTGCTTCTGTCGTGGTCATCCCAGTTCTCCTCGGCCATCAGCGCCGGCACGAAAAGACACGCGACGGAGGCAACGGAGGCAACGGCGACGGCGTGCTTTCCCTTCAAGGCGGAAGTTATCCATGAATATAATGCCGCGACCGCGAATCCGATCCAGATGGCGAAGGCGTAGAACGAGCCCGCGTAGGCGTAGTCCCTCTCACGCACCTGATACGGTGACTGGTTCAGGTACAGCACGATGGCGATTCCCGTCATGAAGAACAGCAGGAATGTCAGCCAGCAGCCCCGGCGATCCTTGTCGAACTGGAAGCAGAGCCCAAGAAGACCCAGCAACAGCGGCAGGAAATAGTAGTGGTTCTTGCCCGGGTTGTCCTTCAGCCACTGCGGGGCGTTGCTCTGGTCGCCAAGATGGATCTTGTCGATGAACGGAATGCCGCTCTCCCAGTTGCCTGTGAACATGTCGGCGGAAGGCGTGTGGATCTCGTTCTGACGCCCAACGAAGTTCCACATGAAGTACCTCCAGTACATCCAGCCAAGCTGGAAGTCAAAGAAATAGGAAAGGTTGGCTCCCTGCGTCGGCTTCTTGTACTGAGCGCCCTGGACAGGGGTTCCCTTGCCGTTGGTGTAGGACTCGTAGAACCTGATGTGCCTGTCATCCGTGCTGTACATCCTCGGGAAGAGCATCTTGCCGGCGCGGTCGTACTTCACGTCAACCGGAGCCGGAGCCTTCTTGTACTTTCCGTTCAGCGGAGCCCAGTAGTACTTCTGGTCGAGTTCGTACGGAGCGCCGTAGTACTGGCCGTAGAGCAACGGAGTCGAGCCGTACTGCTCACGGGAGAGATAACGGACGAGGGTGAAGGCGTTGTCCGGCTGGTACTCGTTGGTAGGGGTCTTGGCGCAGGAGCGGATGATCACGATGCTGAACACCGAGAATCCGATCACGATCGTGGTGAAGCACAGCAGAGCCGTGTTCCAGAACACTTTCTCTGTCTTCAAGGTCTTGAAAAGTCCCCAGAAGCATGCGGTCAGCAGAGCCACGAGGAAGAACGCCGCTCCGGTGTTGTACGGAAGCCCCAGCGTGTTCACGAAGAACAGGTCGAAATAGGCGGCTATCTTCGGGATGTAAGGCACCATGAAGAACAGGATGAAGGCGAGGATCACCACAGAGACGGCAAAGATCTTGACATATTCCCAGAATGAATATGGCTTGTCCTCCCTCATCTTGAAGTAGTACATGTAGACGAGCATCGGGATCGCCAGCAGGTTCAGAAGGTGCACTCCGATGGAAAGTCCCATCAGGAAGGAAATCAGCACGATCCAGCGGTTCGCATACCTGCGGTCGGTCTCCTCGTACCATTTTGTCATCGCCCACACGACCATCGCCGTGAACAGGGACGACATGGCGTAGACCTCGCCCTCGACCGCCGAGAACCAGAAGGTGTCGGAGAAGCAATACGCGAGAGCTCCGACGGCGCCGCTGCCATAGATGGCTATCGCCTGGCCGGGTGAATATTCTTCCGTCCCGCCTTCCCCTTCCCTCTTCGGCGCGACCACCCTCTTGACAAGGAAGACGATCGTAAGGTAGAGGAAGAATATGGTCAGCGCCGAACACAGGGCGCTCATCGAGTTAACCATAACCGCGGCCTTGTCAGGGCCGGTGAACATGGTGAAGAACCTTGCTATGAGCTGGAACACAGGGTTTCCCGGCGGGTGTCCGACCTCCAGTTTGTACGATGAAGCGATGAACTCTCCGCAGTCCCAGAAGGAGGCGGTCGGCTCGATGGTGGAAAGATAGGTGAAGGCGGAGATCAGCAGAACAGCCAGCGCCGTCACCTTGTTCCACAGGTTGAATTTCTTTATGTCCATAAACTAATGTTCGTAAATCGGCCGAATCCGGCTGACAATCAGACAAAGATACAAAAGGATTCGCTATCTTTGCAAAAATATGACAGATAAGCGGCAAAAAAATGAGCCGCCGCTGATCTGGAAAAGTGTTTTTGACAATTAAATAATGAAAGCCGACAACGACTGGAAACAAAGACTTGGGGTTGTCTATTCGACAGACCCGAACTTCAGCTACGCGAAAGAGGAGGTTCCCGAGGCGGAGACCCTTGAGCCGTCCAGGCAGAGACTGACGGTCACGATCGACCGGAGGAACCGCGGAGGGAAGCAGGTGACGCTGGTGAGCGGTTTCGTCGGGACACAGGACGACCTGGCCGCGCTCGGCAAGGCGCTGAAGGTGAAATGCGGGGTCGGAGGCTCCGCCAAGGACGGCGAGATCACGATCCAGGGTGACCTGAGGGACAAGGTGACGGAACTGCTCAGGAACATGGGCTACAACGCTAAACGTGGGAACTGACGAGCATGATCGACGATCCGGTATTCTGTGGCCTCGCTGTCATATTCACATTCCTTCTCCTGCTGAGTGCCAGGAGTTTATTCAAGATTCTACCGTCGCTTTGGTACTGTGTACAGCGATGGAAGGGTAACCTTGACCTTGAGGACAGCCTCCAGCTCAGCGGAAGCCGCAACCTGGTCGCCGGAGTCCTGTTCGTCCCGCTGTGCATGGTGGCATATTCACACAATCTCTACCACACGGACTACATGGACGGGATGCCGCCGGCGCTTCAGCTGGCCGCCGTCTGCGGCACCATGCTCGCCTACCTAATCCTGAGGATGTTCCTGAACTGGCAGCTTGAGATGGACGCCTACAGAAGCAAGACCTTCACTGCCGCCAACAGGTCGTTCTACAACTATTTGATACTCCTGTTCCTCATAGTGTTCCCGGTCGGCGCGGCGTTCAAGGTTCTGATTGGCAATGAATATGTTACAAGAACCGTCATACTGTACATAACGGCCTTCACCTACCTGTTCCACATCTTCCGGAGAGGACAGATTTTCGCATCAGTTTGCAATCCTTTCACAACATTTTTGTATCTTTGCGGCCTTGAATTACTTCCAACCGCCGTTCTGGTGCTTTCAGCCAAGTTGCTCTAACGCCACGGACTTGCAGGATTACAAAAGTAGGACTATGACAATAAAGAAGATTTTAATCTCACAGCGCGCACCTCTCAACGACGCACCCTACGTCGCCCTAAAGGAAAAGTTCGGCGTTGACATCACATTCAAACAGTTCTTTCTCATCGAGCCACTCTCTTCCAGAGAATTCCGGACACAGAGGATCAACATACTTGACTACACGGCCATCATCTTTTCCTCACGCCACACCATCGACGCATTCTACGGACTGTGTGACGGACTGAGGGTGAAGGTTCCGGAGACTATGAAGTACTTCTGCACCACAGAGGCCGTGGCCATGTACCTTCAGAAGCACATTGTCTACCGCAAGCGCAAGATTTTCTTCGGCAACGGGACTCCGGAGTCCATCATCGAGCAGATCGGAACCAAGCACAGGGACGAGAAGTTCCTCGTGACCCAGTCCGATTCCTCAAACAGTTCTCCTCTGACCAATCTGATGGAGGCTCAGAACCTTGAGTACAAGACCGCCGTGTTCGTGAAGTCCGTCCCTCAGGATCTGAAAGACATCACCCTTACGGACTACGACATGATTGTCTTCTACAACCCCTATGATGTCAAGTCCCTGTACGAGAACTTCCCTGATTTCCAGCAGGGCGACATCAAGTTTGTGGCCTACGGCAAGTCCATCGTCAAGGCCATGGACGAGGCCGGCCTCAAGATCGAGATCCAGGCTCCTACGCCGGAGGCTCCTTCCGTGGCCCGCGCCATCGAACTCTACCTCGCCGCTCAAAAATAGTCCCTGATGCTCACTCTACCGAAATCCGAACGGCTTCACGGGAAGTTGAAGATTTCGGCTCTGATGTCCAAGGGCCGCTGGGGCTTCACGCCCGGTCTGAAATACTGTTTCCTCAAGAGTCCGGATCCTAGTAAGGTTGAAAATGATGTTGTCCAGCGAGAGGCAAGGAGGGACAGCGCGCCAAGCGCGGAGCAACGCAAGGGGTCTGGGGAATACGGTCCCCAGTGCCCCCCGGGGGGCTGTCACGAAGTGACTGGGGGGAGAATGGTAGAAAATGATGTTGTCCGGCGAGAAATAGTTGAAAATGATGTTGTCCGGCTCTCGCCGAACAACATCATAGTTTCAGTTCCGAAGCGCCTGTTCAAGAGGGCGGTTAAGCGCAATCTGCTGAAGCGCAGGCTACGTGAGGCCTACAGGACGCAGAAAGGGCTGCTGCCGCCGGAAGGATATTCAATACTCTTCCTTTACAACACAAAGGAGGTTCTGGACTACGCCGCCGTGCGGGAGCAGGTGGGTGCGATCCTGCAAAAAATCGCGGAGACATGAAGCCCAGCGGAAACATTCCTCCATGGAGGCAGAAGTTGAGAAAGGTGTGCATCGCGCCGTTCCTGGCGCTGATCTGGTTCTACCGCACCTGCATCGGCCCCTATATTCCCAAAACCTGCCGCTTCGAGCCGTCTTGCTCGACCTACGCCATCCAGGCTTTCAAGAAATGGGGACCCGTCAAAGGCCTGTTCCTCACAATCTGGAGAATCCTCCGCTGCAACCCTTGGGGCGGCAGCGGCTATGACCCTGTGCCTTAAGGGCTTGCACCACCTTAATTGATTGGTTATCCTGTCAGATCTTGTGATTCTTCTTCCGCGAGCGGAGGCGTGTGACACTCTCCACAAGGAGCTGATCCCTAAGGATGTACCTCGCCGCAATGAAGTTCAGGATCGCGGAGAGAAGGGGGAATATGGCGGTGAATTTGAATATCCACTCCTTGTCAGCCGTGAAATAATCCACGCCCAACCAAGCCTGGAGCGCTATCATCAGAATGGCCGAAAGCACAGCGGTGCGCATCTGGAAGACGCGGGCATTGAACGAGAACACCGCCAGCAACTGAAGAAGCGTGATAAGAATCATGAGAATCAGGTACGGAGTGTACTTGACGTAGGTCAGCTCAACCGCATGAACCCCGCCAGGGCCGAGTGCGAACGCCTTGACGCTAAAGAACAGCGCCGCGATGAGACCTGTGGCGATGCACAGGTATAAAGTTTGAAGTCTTTGCCACATATTCCACAAAAATAGTTAATTCCGCTGAATATTGCTATCTTTGGCAAGATAAGACATTAAATTTTAAAAATCAGAGAATATGAGAATAGCAGAATCTGAACTCATTATCAACGACGACGGGTCGGCGTTCCACATCCACCTCAGACCGGAGGAGCTGGCGGACATCGTCATCCTCGTAGGCGACCCGGGAAGGGTTGACATGGTCTCCGAGTACCTGACGGACATCGAGTTCCGTCACCAGTCCCGCGAATTCGTCTCCACGACAGGAAAGTACAACGGCAAGAGAGTCACTGTCCTGTCAACAGGCATCGGCACCGACAACATCGACATCGTGATGACCGAGCTGGACGCGCTCGCCAACGTTGACTTCACGACCCGCGAGCCAAAGAAAGAACACCGTACGCTCACCGTCCTGCGCATCGGGACCTGCGGCGCGGTACAGGCCGACATTCCTCTCGGCTCTCCTATCTTCTCCCACTATTCCGTTGGCTGTGACGGCCTTATGAACTGGTACGAAGGCCGTGACGAACTCTCCAACCTTGAGATGGAGGAGGCGTTCAAGAAGCACACGCACTGGGACAGGCACCTTCCTTCGCCTTACTTCGTGAAGGCCAGCGAGAAGCTCATCAGGAAATTCGAGGACTGCACGGTCAAGGGCACGACCATCTCGGCGTCAGGGTTCTACGGGCCGCAGGGCAGGGTCGTCAGACAAGGCCTCGCCATGCCGAACATGCTTGAGGATTTCGAGTCGTTCCGCTTCGGAGAGTATAGGATCACAAACTTCGAGATGGAAAGCTCGGCTGTCGCCGGAATGGCGAAACGCCTTGGCCACGAGGCCGGCACAATCTGCTGCGCGATAGCGAACCGCTACCTCAAGAGCAGCAATCCGGACTACAAGCCTCAGGTCCGCGCCGTCGTAAAGCTCGCCCTCGACAGGCTCTGCGAATAATCCGCGAACAAGAACTTTACTCCACACGACGTCCTGCGCTGTTGTTGAAACGGCCCAGGACGTTTTCCGAATAGGTCTTGGTGATAGGAATAGGGGCGATCGCGTCATTGTCCAGATCCAGCTCGTAGCCATCCCTCTCCTTGCGCAGAACCTTGACCTTGTCCATGTTCACGATGTATTTCCTGTGGCACCGCACGAGGCTGCTGCCCCGGAAACTCTCCTCCACGGTCTTCAGGCGGCAACGGAGCATGTAGCGCTTCAAGTCCCCCTTGCTGTCCGTGTACCAGACCACAATGTAGTTGTCGTCGGACTCGATGTAGTAGAGGTTCGACGCGCTGACGCACAGTTTGAGATCGCCATTGTTGTCGAAAAGGGTTATCTTCTCAAGCCGCGAGACCGGCATGGCCTCGTCCGAGACGACATTATCATAGTTCATCAGACGAATGATCTGATTCTTGTCTTGAATGGCATAGTACATCCCGGCGAGGATGTAAGGAATTATCAAAGAAGTGTTTCCATACAACAAAGCCTTTCCCAGAGTCGCCGGAAACTGATCCCAACCGATGCCCGTGATCGGCACGGTGATGAATGAATATGCCAGGCAGATCACGACAATCTCGCACACGCACCACATGATGTAGCCCAGGATGGTCATGTTGATCTTGTTTCTGGTCTTGTACATTATGTACTTGCTGATGATTACTATCATAAGCGAGCCAAGCGCGAAAAGCACCGTGAAGACGAAGAACCTTGAGTTGCCCAGCGCCATCCAGCTGCTATGCGAGAACGGAAGGCTGACCAAAAGGAACACGATGGAGAACAACGCCGTGAACGTCACGGTGTAGATAAGTTGGTTCTTCCCCCGGAGATACCCCGGAACCGGCTTATTGAAAAAACTCATCCTTTTCTCTTTTATGTGGCAAATATAACACTTTTTAGGATTATAAAAGAGCGGCGATTCGCCACATATTCGGAAAAAACGCCACTTAAAACACGAAGACGCCGACTCCGGACGGTTATTCACCACTTAATTTTTGAGGGGCATGGGCATATTCATAATTTTGTTTGGTTAATACTTTAATTATAGGAATTTTATTTATGAGAATCATCGGTACAGGAAGCGCGCTTCCAAGAAAGGTTGTGACCAATGAGATGCTTACCGGATTCCTTGACACAAGCGATGAGTGGATCTACCCTCGCACGGGAATCAAGACAAGGCACGTGATCACCGACGAGAACCTGGAGGACCTCGGAGCCGAGGCTGTCAGCAAGGCTCTCGAAATGTCCGGTCTCAATGCCGAAGACATCGACCTGTTCGTCGTCTCGAACGTGGTTTCCGAATATGTCACCCCAAGCATAAGCTGCATAATCGGCGAGAAACTGGGGCTCAAGTGTCCAATGTTCGACATCAACTGCGCCTGCCCGGGATTTGTCTACGCCCTGGACATGGTGGAGGCTTACTACAAGGCCGGTAAGATCAGGAACGCCATCATCGCCTGCGTCGAGGAACCGACAAGGATGGCAAGCTGGAAGGACAGAGGGACATGCGTGCTGTTCGGCGACGGAGCCGGAGCCGTGGTGCTGACCGAAGGCGACAACGTCAAAGGCATAAAACTGCACTCCGAGCCGTCCAAGGAAGAGATCTGGGAAACCATCACGCTGAACGACACGCCTTACATCACGAAGAAGGAGGAGACCGTCCCGATGCAGATGAAGGGCCGCGAGGTCTTCAAGTTCGCCGTGAACGCCTGCACCCACGGAGTGGAGGATCTTCTCGACGAGGTGGGCATCGACAAGGGCGACGTCGCCTACTTCATGATCCATCAGGCCAACCAAAGGATCATCGACGCCATCATCAAATACATGGGGCAGCCGGCGGAGAAATTCCCTGTCAACATCACCGACCACGGCAACTCCTCATCGGCCTCCTGCCCTATCCTTCTTGACGAATGCAACAGGAAAGGAATGTTCAAAAAGGGGGACATTCTGGTCTTCAGCGCATTCGGAGCCGGACTTCTTTCAGGAGCCGCCGTGATTGAATGGTAATCTGAACATTAATTAGTATATTTGCAAGAATATGATTAAAAGTGTTATATGTGACTTGCTCGGAATCGAGCGCCCTCTGTTTCAGGGAGGTATGGCCTGGATCGCGGATGCGAGACTGGCTGCCGCCGTGTCCAACGCCGGCGGACTTGGACTGATTTCCTCCATCAATTTCGGCACGGAAGCCGTCAGGGAGGAGATCCGCAAATGCAAAACGCTGACCGACAAGCCATTCGGTGTCAACATCATGCTCCAGGCTCCTAACGCCGGAGAAGTCGCCGACATGCTCATCGAGGAAGGCGTAAAGATCGTGACCACCGGAGCCGGCTCACCGGCCGCCTACATGGAGAAATGGAAGGCCGCCGGGATCAAGGTGATCCCTGTCGTGGCCTCCGTAGCCTACGCCCTCAAGATGCAGGAACTCGGAGCCACTGCCGTTGTCGCCGAAGGAGCGGAATCCGGAGGACACATCGGAGACATCCACACAATGGCTCTCGTTCCGCAAGTAGTTGACGCTCTTGACATTCCCGTGCTGGCCGCAGGTGGAATATTCGATGGCCGCGGAGTCGCCGCCGCATTCATGCTCGGTGCGCAGGGAGTACAGGTCGGCACAAGATTCCTCATCGCCGACGAGTGCCACATCCACGAGAACTACAAGGCAAGGCTGATCGCCGCATCCGATGTCAGCACCATGGTGACAGGAAAATCACTTGGAGACGCTGTGCGCGGTCTCAAGACCCCTTTCACCAAGAAATTCTTCAAGATGGAATATGACCCTGCCGTGCCGAAGGAGGAGGTACTGAAATTCGGAACCGGATCCATGCGCAAGGCCGTGTTCGACGGTGACCTCGCGGGAGGCAGCTTCCTTGCCGGAGAAGTCGCCGGAATGATCAAGAAAAAAGAGACAGCCAAAGAGATTGTGGAAGACCTCATGGACGGGGCCGAGAAACTGCTCGCCAATGCTCCGGGGCTTCTATCCAACTAAACAATAACAGATTATAAAAAGATTAAGCATGAATAAAAGAGTAGTCATTACAGGTATGGGAGTCATCTCCCCGGTAGGAAATGACGTCAACACCTTCTGGAGCAACCTTTGCAACGGAGTGTGCGGCATCGATCACATCAAGTCCTTCCCTACGGACAACCTCCCGGTCGGAATCGCAGGTATCATCAAGGATTTCAAGGCCGAGGAATACGGCATGGACAAGCCGTTCATAAGAAAGCAGGACTTGTTCACACAGTACGGCGTGGCCGCCGCCTATCAGGCAATGAAGCAGTCCGGGCTCTCCTCACAAGGTGAAAACAAGAACATCGACCCTTTCAGGCTCGGAGTCTACTTCGGTTCCGGAATCGGTGGATTCGCCACACAGTACAGGGAGATCTCCAAGATGATCGAGGATCCTTCAGGACAGTGGATCTCTCCGCTGTTCATCCCGACGATGATCTCCAACATCGCCGCCGGGCACATCGCCATCCTGAACAACGCCCAAGGTCCATGTCTTGACATCGTGACAGCCTGTGCCACATCGACCAACGCCATGGGTGAGGCTTTCCGGGCCATCAGGAACGGCTATGCCGACGCGATCATCACCGGAGGCTGCGAGAACGCCACCATCCCGATCGGCATCGTCGGTTTCGCCAACGCCAAGGCCCTCTCCAGAGCCACGGATCCGAACTACGCCTCACTTCCTTTCAACGGCAACCGCGCCGGTTTTGTCATGGCTGACGGTTCCGCAGCGCTTGTGCTTGAGGAATACGAGCATGCGAAAGCCCGTGGAGCGCAGATACTCGGCGAGATGGTCGGCTACGGCAACACCTGCGACGCCTACCACTCCACAGCCCCGAGGCCGGACGGCACCACACAGGCAAAGTGCATCGAACTCGCCCTTGAGGAGGCCGGATTCGACAAGGAGAAAGACAATCTCTACATCAACGCGCACGGTACGGGCACAAAACTGAACGATGTCGCCGAGACCCTGGCCTACAAGATCGCTCTGGGAGACTTCGCCTACAAGGCCCACATCAGCTCCATCAAGTCCATGACCGGACACATGTTCGGAGCCGCGGGATCCGCTGAGGCGATCGCCACGGTGCTTGCCCTCCGTGACGGCATCTGCCCTCCTACCATCCACCTCGACACTCCGGATCCGGAGTGCGACCTCGACTACACTCCTAACACAGCGGTCAAGACCGATCTGACCCTCGGTATCTCCGACTCGTTCGGATTCGGAGGGCATGACGCGTGCGTGGCGTTCAGAAAGTGTGAGTAATTCATTTAAAACCAGAATCATGGATAAGGAAGAGATCAAAAAGTTCCTGCCTCACAGAGAACCCATGCTTCTCATTGAGGAGGCCTACATCGACGAGGAAGGCACGGCTCATTCCAAATACCGCATCAAGGAGGACGAGTTCTTCACAAGAGGCCACTTTCCTGGCAACCCTGTCGTTCCGGGAGTGATCCTTTGCGAGATCATGGCACAAAGCTGCGCGATTCTCGTCAAGGATGAGATTCCGGGACACCTCACGCTTTATGCCGGACTTGACAAGGTACGTTTCAAGAATTCCGTGAAGCCGGGGGATCTGTGCGAGGTGACAGCCAAGTTGATCGACAGGCGCGGACAACTTTTCTTCTGCACCGCCAAACTTGAGGTGAACGGCAGGCTCTGCTGCAAGGGCGAGCCAAGCTTCGCCCTCGTCCCTATCGAATAAGCAAATGGAATACAGACGGTTAGGCGAGGAAGAGTTTCAGGACATCGAATCCAGGATCCTGTACGAGGACAACCACATCATGGTCTTCAACAAGAGGGCCGGAGAGATTGTCCAGGCGGACAAGACCGGAGACGAATGCCTTGCCGAGACTCTGAAAGCCTTCATCGCCCAAAGAGATGACAAGCCGGGCAAGGTGTATGTGGGGATTCCGCATCGCCTTGACCGGCCTGTCAGTGGTATCACGATGTTCGCCAAGACATCAAAGGCTCTTTCAAGACTCTCGGAGATGTTCCGGTTCGGGAATATTCACAAGATCTATTGGGCGCTGTGCTGCAAGGCGCCGGAGAAGGAGTCCGCGGAATTGGATGACTGGCTGGTTCGTAATGAGAAGATGAACAAAAGCTTCATCGCCAAAGGGGGCGAAAAGACTCCGGGAGCCAAACTGGCAAAGCTGATCTACACCCATTTGAGGGACACGGAGAGATACTCCCTGCTTGAGGTTCAGCTGCTTACGGGAAGGCATCACCAGATCCGCTGCCAACTTGCGGGGATAGGCTGCGTCATCAAGGGCGATCTGAAATACGGCGCTCCGCGGTCGAATCCCGACGGAGGAATATGCCTGCATTCACATGAGATAAGATTCATCCACCCGGTCCGGAAAGAGGAGATGGACATCATCGCTCCCCCTCCTGAGAGCTGGAAGATAGGGTAATGATTCAGAAGCAGGGTGATTTGGAAGGCCTCTTCCAATCACCCTACTTTCTTTCAAGCTCACGTAAATAGTCCTGCAGCCATTCGGAAGGGGTCTTCCCGGTGTTCACCTTGAAGGACATGTTGAACGAGACCGAAGAGTGGAATCCTGACATCTCCGAGACCTCCCCCATCTTCAGCCTCGGATCCGTCTTCAACAGTTCTATGGCCCTCCTCACTCTGTAAAAGTTGACAAACTGCCTGAAATTGCGCCCGGAAAGGATGTTTATCGTCTTCGAAAGATACAACTTGTTCGTGAACATTCTGTCCGCAAGACTCGACATGTCGAAAGTCTGGTCAAGGTAGGGGCGTTTCTCCTCCATGTACATCACCACTCTCCTGTAGAGATTGTTCATCTTCCTGTCATCGTCCACCTTCTCGGCATAGGAAGACCTTAGGTTGCCTTTTATGATGTCCTTGATCCTTTCCTCCGTGTCAGACGGAATGATGAAAGTCCTTCCTGTCATCGCCCTGAGATACAGGACAGCATACAGAGCCATGTAGAGCAGCGCCGTCACGACTGAAAGCACATCGCCCAGATGGCCCACCGCATAGATCGCGGACAACAACATCACCCCTGCCACCAGATAGATCATCGAATAGATGAAACGGGCGTACTCTTCGACATTATGCCAGACGGCGGTGTTACGGAACATGGCTCTGATGGCGGAGAACCGCTTGTAGGTCAAGCGGAAGAAATAGACAAGGACAAACAGGAACATCGGAGCGAACGAAAACGCCACCCTCTGAAACCGGTAATCAAGTGTTCCCTTCGGTTTGGACGCATACACGAACAATGTCATCAAGGTGAACGACAACAGGCATAATGAAGCCAATAGCGAACTCTTCGGCTTCTCGAACGAACAAGGATACATCACCAGCACCGCCGCGGCGCACGAAAGATCCGCCGCCAGCTCACGGGTCTCAAACGGGGAGTCGAAGACAAGCTCACAAACCGCCAGAACAACCCAGCCAAGACACGAGGACATCCGGATCGCATACCTCCGGGTGCGATTGCCCTTGCTGCTGATAAGGTCATAGACGAAGAAGAAAGACAGTTCGATAATAGCCAGCAAAGTAATGATACGTGTCATGTGGTCAATTCTTGTAATGGTGGTCAAAGCCAAGGTAGAAATTAAAACCCCCAGGCGGTGGTTTGCCCGGGGGTACGATGCTATATTTAAACGTTTTTTATAAAAAACTAACTTTTCTTTGCGACTTTGATGGACTCGAATCCTTGTCCATAGACTCCGCTTACGGAGGAAATCGAAAGGAATGCGTCCGGATCCTCACGTTTGATGGCTTTCAGGAGGAGATTCACGTCCGTTTTTCTGGTGATGACCATCAGAACGGATGCAGGCTGCTTGGTGTACCAGCCCTCGCCGTTCAGCACAGTCACGCCACGATGGAAGTCCCTGACTATCATGTCCGCGATCTGCTCATACTTCCTTGACAGGACAAAAAGCTGAACGCTCTGCTTAGAGCCGGCGAGATAGAGGTCCACCACATAGCCGTTGACCGTCACGATGATCATGCCATAGACAGCGATGGAGAACTTGGCGTCAAACGGAAGAAGCTGGCCGTCCGCTCCGTAGGAAGGGAACAGCAGGGATGAGGAAATGATGAACACATCGATGATAAGGATGATGCGCCCCGGGGAGATATTTCTGAATTTCGTGATTATCATCGCCAAGATGTCGGTCCCTCCCGTGCTTCCGCCTTGCGAGATCGACATGCCGATGCCAACGCCAGCCATTGATCCGCCGATGATCGAGCACATCAGTTTCCCGTTCGAAAGCGCGAAATCCTGGATGATGGTCTGAGGAATTATGGCCTGGAACAGGTTGAGGCAAGCGGACGCGAGGACGATGGCATAGATTGTCTTCGCACCGAACGAAGGCCCGATGATGATCACGGAGATGATCAGCAGGATCGTGTTGATCACAAAATAGGAGTATCCCATCTTGATGCCGGTGGCATACTGGATGATGGCGCTTATACCGGAGACACCGCCACCGATAAGGTTGTTCGGGGCAAGGAAAATAGCCCAACCAACCGTGTAGACAACTATACCGAGGGTGATGAGAAGGTACTCCTTGACTCCCCGAAGAATTGTTGAAGAATTGATTGACATAAACTATTTCACAACAAAATTAACTATCTTGCCAGGAACGACAATCACCTTGACGACATTCTGGCCGCCGACATACTTGACGGTCTGCTCCATCCCGCGGATCTCGGCCTCGACCTCCTTAGGAGACAGAGACTTAGGCAGTTCGACAGTGAAGCGCATCTTGCCGTTGAACGAGACCGGATAGGTCACGTTGTCCTCGGCTGCCAGCGCCGGGTCAAACTCAGGGAAACGGGCGTAGGTGATGCTTTCCCCGTGGCCAAGAGCCTCCCAAAGCTCCTCGGCGATGTGCGGGGCGAACGGCGAGAGCATTATCGTCAACGGCTCAAGGATCTCACGCTTGCGGCATTTAAGGGCAGAAAGGTCGTTCAGAGCGATCATGAACGCGCTGACCGTCGTGTTGAAGGAGAAGTGCTCGATGTCGTCCTGCTCCTTGGCGATCAGCTTGTGGAGAACCTTAAGCTCTTCAGGTGTGGCCTTCTCATCGGTCACGACGAGGTCATCCCCGTCAAAGAACAGCCTCCAGAACTTGCGCAGGAAGCGGTTCACACCGTCGATACCCTTTGTGTCCCAAGGCTTTGACTGCTCAAGAGGACCAAGGAACATCTCATAGAGACGAAGGGTGTCGGCACCGTAGTCATCGCAGATGTTGTCCGGATTGACGACGTTGTACATCGACTTGCTCATCTTCTCGACGGCCCATCCGCAGACATATTCACCATTCTCAAGAATGAACTCCGCGTCGGCGAACTCCGGCCTCCAGGCCTTGAACGCCTCAAGGTCGAGCCTGTCGTTGCGGACGATGTTGATGTCCACGTGGATCTCGGTGGTCTCGTACTGATCCTTCAGGCCGAGGGAGACGAACTTGTTGGTGCCGACGATCCTGTAGACGAAGTTGGACCGGCCTTGGATCATGCCCTGGTTGACCAGCTTGCGGAAAGGCTCGTCCTCGCAGACGTAGCCAAGGTCGAAGAGGAACTTGTCCCAGAAGCGGGAATATATCAGGTGTCCCGTGGCATGTTCCGTACCACCGATGTAGAGGTCAACGTCACGCCAATATTCATCAATCTTCCTGTCCACCAAGGCATTGTCGTCGTGAGGATCCATGTAGCGGAGATAGTAGGCGCTGGATCCGGCGAATCCCGGCATCGTGCTGGTCTCCAGAGGGTAGCCCTCGTAGGTCCAGTCCTTCGCCCTGGCGAGTGGCGGCTCACCGCTCTCGGTCGGCTTGAACTCTGTGATCTCAGGAAGGGTCAGCGGCAGCTTCTCGAACGGAACAGGGGTCGGGATGCCGTCCTTGTAGTAGATCGGGAACGGCTCGCCCCAGTACCTCTGGCGGCTGAAGATCGCGTCGCGCAGACGGTAGTTGACCTTCCTGTGGCCGAAGCCCTGTTTTTCGACATATTCAATGGCGGCAGGGATCGCGTCCTTGACATCCAGCCCGTTGAGGAAGCCGGAGTTGATCATACGGCCCTCTTTCGCGTCGAAACTCTCCTCGCTGACATCGCAGCCCTCGATGAGAGGGATGATCGGCAGGTTGAACTTTCTGGCGAACGCATAGTCGCGGCTGTCGTGCGCCGGAACGGCCATGATGGCTCCGGTGCCGTAGCCCGCGAGGACATATTCAGAAATCCAGATCGGCACCCTGCCGCCGGTCATCGGGTTCACTCCGTAGGAGCCGCTGAACACGCCGGTGACGGTCTTTGTCTGGGCGATCCTCTCGCGCTCGGTCTTCTTTTTTACCGCCGCAAGATACTCATCCACAGCCTCTTTCTGCCCAGGCGCGGTGAGGAGCGGCACCAGGTCGCTCTCCGGGGCCAACACCATGAAGGTCACTCCGAACATCGTGTCGGCGCGGGTTGTGAATATGGTCACATCGTGCTCTGTCTCACCATTGTAGCACTTGAAAACAGCCTCGCAGCCGTTGGACTTTCCGATCCAGTTGCGCTGCATCTCCTTGAGGGAGTCGGTCCAATCGATCTTGTCCAACCCTTCGAGGAGTCTTCCGGCGTAGGCCGAAACCCTGAGCTGCCACTGACGCATCTTCTTCTGCTCCACCGGGAAACCGCCGCGCACGGAAAGCCCGTCCTTCACCTCGTCGTTGGCGAGAACGGTTCCCAGGCCGGCGCACCAGTTCACGGCGGTCTCGCCCTGATAGGCGATGCGGTAGTTCATCAGGACATCAGACTTCTCCTTTTCTGAATATGCACGCCACTGTTCCGCCGTAAAAGGCTCATGCTCAGTGCAGGCCGCATTGACGGCAGCGCTTCCGCCCCTCTCGAAAGCCGAGATAAGATCCTCTATCGGACGAGCCTTACGGGCATCGTTGTCGTACCATGAGCCGAACATTTTCAGGAAAGCCCATTGAGTCCACTTGTAGTAGGCCGGATCGCAGGTGCGGATCTCGCGGCTCCAGTCGTAGGAGAAACCGATCCTGTCCATCTGCTGACGGTAACGGTTGATGTTGTTCACCGTAGTCACTTCCGGATGCTGGCCGGTCTGGATGGCGTACTGCTCGGCGGGGAGTCCGAAGGCGTCGTAGCCCATCGGGTGAAGGACATTGAAGCCCTTCAGCCTCTTGTAGCGGGAATATATGTCGCTGGCGATGTAGCCCAACGGATGGCCGACATGCAGGCCTGCTCCGGACGGATAAGGGAACATGTCCAGAACATAGAACTTCGGCTTTGAGGGATCCTCCTTGGTCTTGAAGGTGCCGCGTTCAGCCCAATAGGTCTGCCACTTTTTTTCAATTTTCCTGAAATCGTAGTCCATTTTATTATTGCAATTGATTAATTATCATGCTTTTTCAGCCCAAAACTTCCTTTCTTCTCAAGCCGGAACTCCACGTAGAGAGACATCCTTGACTTGACCTTCTTGCCCATCAGCCAGCCCGGCTTCCAGTCCGGCGACGCGCTGATGATCCGCACGGCCTCCTCGTCCAGAAGTGGATCCACACCCTTGAGAACCTTGACATCCTTGACCCTGCCCTTCTCGTCGATCACGAAATCCACAAGCACACGACCCTGGATGCCGTTTTTCACCGCCTCCTTAGGGTACTTCATGTAGGTGTAGACCCATTTTTCGAGAAAGACTCTCGGATCACGGCTGCCAAGGAACGACGGCCTGTAGTCGCAATCATAATAAGGCACAACGTTGTCCTTACCTTTGGCAGAGGTCAACCCTGATAGATCAGAAGGATTGAAGATCGGCTTCGGCCCGTTGATGAGAGCCACGGAATAATTGTAGACATATTCAAGCTCCCTTTCCATCGTGTCGAAGTCGATGATGGACTGGGTGTCGCGTTCGGTGCAATATTCAGGGTAATGTCCTGTGGTGAAGAGGATTGACGGGATCTCCTTGTCGTAGAAGGCCCTGTGGTCGGAAGTGAAAGGCTCCGCCGCCGTGAGCGTCGGCAGGATCGGCTGGAGCTGCCCGGCCATCGACTTGACGACCTCGTTCATGTCGGCGTTGGATGAAGTGTAGGCGTAGAAGCCGCTGGAGCCGGTCCCCACCATGTCCAGGTTGATCATCGCGTCGATCTCCTTGACATCCGAGAACGCCCTGTTCAGGAAGTACCACGATCCGGCGAAGGTCTGGCAGGAGGCGCCGAAAGCCACGAACAGCACTGATCTGCCGAGCAACTGCCTGTTGGTCCGGAGCATGCGGGACAACTCCAGCATCATCGCGAGACCGGAGGCGTTGCCGTTGGCTCCGTAATAGGTCCGTTCGACAGTCCGCCCGTCGATCGTCATGGTGTCGGAGCCGAGGTTATCCATCCTTGCTCCGATGACTATATATCTGTTTCTCAGCGCTTTGTCGCCGCCCTGCAAGAATGCTATCACATTGCGGGAGGTAAGCGTGTCGCCACTTTCCTGCCTGATGCCGAAGATGTCGCCGTCCTTTCCGGAAAGCACATCGAGACCGTACCTGCCGAAGACTTCGGTAACATATTCAGCGGTCATTCTCTCCCCTTCCGAACCGGCCTTGCGACCCTCCATGACCGCCGCCGAGATGGTCGAGACGTGTTCCTTGAGCGCGCGGACCGTCTCGCTGTCGTCCAGGTCAGCGAACGAGGCTCCGTTTCTGAATTGGGCGTTGGCTTGAATGCCTCCGAAAAGAATGGCGCAGATTGCCGAAATGATCGTGATTTTTCCTTTCATCATTGTTTCCGTTCTAAAATCCACGCGCCCTTAGGGCAAAAATCCTGCCTCTGGAGTTCTTTGAGAGATTCCTGTGCCTTGCCTGGATCATCCGTTCCGCACACTCCGACGGCGGTGCTATTGCGGAAAGCCAGAAGTTCCCCCTTGTAGCCTTTGCCGGCGATCTCCTTGATGTAGCGCTCGGCATTTTCTTTGTTAGAGAACGAGCCCAGAATCACGACGAAACGATAGCGATGATTGGCCTGACGAACAGAATCAGCGGCTGCAAGCGAGTCAGCCACAGCCTTCCGGGCAGCCTCCAGCGAGTCCTGGCGGGCGCGGAGAGCCTCCTCGTCCTTTCTGATGGACTCCGCCTTGGCCTCAATCCACTCAGAGTCAGGCCGTCCGGCGAGCCTCCGGAAGAAGTCGCAGCCCGTTGCCATGAAGGCGACGAGCACAAAAAACGTCAGTGTCAAGAACACATTTCTCATAACCTACAAAGTTAGCAAAATTCCACCCGCTTCAAAAATATATTTTTTTTAAGAAATAAGTATCTTTGCAGATTGGATAACAACTAGACAACAACGAATATTATGGCATCAAGAGAAATCAAATTTTCCCTCGTTTACAGGGACATGTGGCAGTCATCAGGCAAGTACGTGCCCCGCGTCGACCAACTCGTGGAGGTCGCCCCGGCCATCATTGATATGGGTTGCTTTGACCGCGTCGAGACCAACGGCGGCGCCTTCGAGCAGGTGAACCTACTTTTCGGCGAGAACCCCAACGTGGCCGTCCGCCGCTGGACAGCCCCTTTCCACAAGGCCGGCATCCAGACGCATATGCTCGAAAGAGGCCTCAACGCCCTCAGAATGAACCCGGTACCGGCGGATGTCAGGGAACTGATGTTCAAGGTCAAGAAAAAGCAGGGCACCGACATCTCCCGCTCCTTCTGCGGCCTGAACGACCACCGAAACCTGCGCCGCTCCGTCGAGTTCGCCAAGAAAGGCGGAATGATCTCGCAGGTTGCCCTCTCCATCACCAACTCCCCTGTCCACACTGTTGAATATTACATGGGCATCGTCGACAAGGTCGTTGAATATGGAGCCGACGAGATCTGCCTCAAGGATATGGCGGGAATCGGCCGTCCGACCTTCCTCGGCCAGCTCACACGCGACATCAAGAAGAAATACCCTCATATTCTTGTCCAGTACCACGGCCACTCGGGGCCGGGCTTCTCCCCTGCCTCGATGCTTGAGGTGGCCCGCGCCGGCGCTGATGTCCTGGACGTGGCCGTCGAGCCGCTCTCCTGGGGCAAGGTCCATCCGGACGTGATCACCATCAGGGAGATGCTGAAGGCCGACGGATTCCTTGTGAAGGATCTGAATATGGACGCATACATGGAGGTGCGCCGCCTCACGCAGAAGTTTATCGACGACTTCCTCGGCTACTGGATCAACCCTTCCAACGCCAAGATGAGCTCGCTGCTCGTGGGCTGCGGCCTTCCTGGCGGAATGATGGGCTCGATGATGGCCGACCTCAAGGGCTTCCAAGGCGCTATCAACGCCGCCGAAAGGGCTCACGGCCGTCCTGAGATCAGCCTCGACACATTGATGGTCAAGTTGTTCCAAGAGGTTGAATATGTCTGGCCGCGTCTCGGATTCCCGCCACTTGTGACTCCGTTCAGCCAGTACACGAAGAACACCGCGCTGATGAACCTCCTGAACCTTCTGAACGGCAAGCCTCGCTGGACCACGATCGACAAGGACACCTGGAACATGATCCTCGGCAAGATGGGCCGCCTCCCTGGAGAACTCGCTCCGGAGATCGTACAACTCGCCAAGGAAAAAGGCATGGAGTTCTACACCGGCGACCCTCAGGAGATGTACCCGGACGAGCTTCCGAAATTCCGACAGATGATGAAGGAAGAGGGCTGGGACGAAGGTCAGGACGAGGAGGAACTCTTCGAGTTCGCGATGCACGAGCGCCAGTACAGGGACTATCGGAGCGGCGTGGCCAAAGAGCGTTTCAACGCCGAGCTGGCCGACCTCAAGGCCAAGGCGAACGCCCCGACCGAGGTGGTGCGTCCTGTGGTCGAGATGCCGAAGTTCGATGTGGATGAATATGCCAGGCGCTACCCTCACGCCGTTCCCGTCCAGGCTCCGGCCAAGGGTCAGCTTCTCTGGCAGGTCGATGTGGAGGACGATTCCGTAGCGCCGATCGCCGGCACAAAGGTCAAGGCCGGGAAAGGCATAGGCTTCGTGCAGACATATTACGGAATGGAGGAACTGGTTCCCGCCGTTGACGGCCGCATAGTGGCCACCCCCGGCAAGCAGGGTGACAAGGTCGCCAAAGGTGAGATCGTCGCCTTTGTCGAAGGTTCCGCCGACGCCGCCGGTGCAGCGGATGATGCCGGTGCAGCCGGGGATGCAGGTGTAGCCGGTTCCGCTGGCGCAGCCGGGGATGCAGGTGCAGCCGGGGATACAGGTGCAGCCGGTTCCGCTGGCGCAGCCGGGGATGCTGGCGCAGCCGGGGATGCTGGCGCAGCCGGTTCCGCTGGCGCAGCCGGTTCCGCTGGCGCAGCCGACGCAGCCGCCAAGTAATGAATATTCAAAAAGAATTGAAAGCTGTCTCTCCGGTCACTTCAGCAGACTCAGTGACCGGAGAAACTTTAATCGCTTCGACAAGTTCAGAGGCCGAAAAAGCGACTTGCAGTAACAACACCATTGTTTCGGGCGCTTCGGTGGTTGGCGGACTTTGCCAAACCGTTAGCCCTGAGGCCGAAAAAGCGACTTGCAGTAACAACACCATTGTTTCGAGCGCTTCGGTGGTTGGCGGACTTTGTCAAACCGCAAGCCCTGAGGCCGAAAAAGCGACTTGCCGTAACAACACCATTGTTTCGAGCGCTTCGGTGGTTGGCGGACTTTGTCAAACCGTTAGCCCAGAGGCCGAAAATGTAGGCTCAACCATCGAAAGATTAAACACATACGGGTCGTTTCCAGACCGCAATCCAATTCCCGTTGAGCGGCATCCTTTCGAGCCATTCCTGCCGGCTAATGCCAAGGTGCTGATGCTGGGCAGTTTCCCGCCCCAATCCAAGCGCTGGAGCATAGATTTTTACTACCCGAATTTCATCAACGACATGTGGCGGATTCTGGGCCTGATATTTTTCAACGACAAGAACCGTTTCGTGGACGTTGCCGCCAAGAAATTCAGACTGGATGACATAGTGGATTTCTGCACCGGAACCGGCATAGCGATGTACGACACCGCCACCGCCGTCCGCCGCCTGAAAGACAACGCCTCAGACAAGTTTCTGGAGGTAGTGACCCCGACCGACATCCCCGCCCTGTTAAGGCAGATCCCTCAGTGCCAAGCCATTGTAACCACCGGCGAGAAAGCCACCGACACCCTCTGCCAAACCTTCGGCACCTCCGCCCCCGCCACCGGTGAATATTCAGAATTTCATTTCGAAGGCCGCCCGATGCGCCTCTACCGTATGCCATCCTCCTCCAGAGCCTACCCCCTACCTCTGGAACAGAAAGCCGCCGCCTACCGCCGCCTCTTCACCGCCCTCAACATGGTATAGCCAGTATAGCCACATAAGGTAGAAGCCCCGGTGCAGTTCCACGGCGCGTACCAACGGTGCAGTTCCACGGTGCGTCACAACGGTGATGTACTACGATGTGATCCCACACCCCACCTCAGGCAACATTTTAGCCCAATATCGTCACCCGAAAGTGCAGCACGGCACGCTTGAGCGACACCTCAGCGCTTCTTCGTCGCCCAAGAGTGCGGCACGACGCGTTCAGGCGACACTCCCGTCCATTTTTGTTGCCCGTGGGTGTAGGGCAGAATGACGTAAGGATGAATGGGACTCTTCGGCAACGAAACCCACACTTTTCGTCGCCCGAGGGTGCAGCGCGGCACGCTTGGATGACACTTCCGAGCATTTTCGTCGCCCGAGAGTGCGGCACGACACTTTCAGGCGACACTTCAGCCCATTTTCGTCGCCCAAGAGTGCGGCACGACACGCTTGGGCAACACTGTCGCGCCTTTTCGTCGCCCGAGGGTGCAGTACGACACTTTCAGGCGACACTTCAGCCCATTTTCGTTGCCGAAAGGTGCAAGGCAGAATGACGTAAGGATGAATGGGACTCCTCGGCAACGAAACCCACACTTTCCGTCGCCCAAGAGTAAAATACGGCACGCTTGGGCAACACTTCTGTCCATTTTCGTTGCCCGTGTACAGCGTGACACGCTTGGGCAACACTTCAGCGCATTTTCGTCGCCCAAAGATGCAGGGCAGAATGACGTAAGGATGAAGGGACTCTTCGGCAACGAAACCCACACTTTTCGTCGCCCGAGAGTAAAGCGTGACACGCTTAGGCGACACTTCAGCGCATTTTCGTCGCCCGAGAGTGCGGCACGACATGTTCAGGCGACACTTCCGTACATTTTTGTTGCCCGTGGGTGTAGGACAGAATGACGTAAGGATGAAGGGGACTCTTCGGCAACGAAACCCACACTTTTCGTCGCCCGAGAGTAAAGTACGACACGCTTAGGCAACACTTTCGTACATTTTCGTCGCCCGAGAGTGCAGCACGACACGCTTGAGCGACACTTCAGCGCTTCTTCGTCGCCCGAGGGTGTAGCGCGGCACGCTTAGGCAACACTTCCGTACATTTTCGTCGCCCGAGAGTGCAGCACGACACTTTCAGGCGACACTTCAGCGCATTTTCGTCGCTCAAAGGTGTCGCACGGTACTCCTCGGCAACGAAACCCACACTTTCCGTCGCCTGGAGGGCTGGGCTACTTCTATCTTATGTCGTAGAGGTTGGAGTTGCCGGAGGGGTAGTACGGGAGAGAGGGGTCTTCGATCAGGGCATCCACGTTAAGCTTGTGACGGGCCATTACGTTGCGCTCAAGGAAGGACTTTTGGAGGTCGAGGGTGAAGTGCATGAATCCGGCGACGGAGTGGTTGTTGGACAGATAGCGGTAGGCACGGTAGTCAAAGCCGTTGCCGGAGAACACTTTGGCGATGGCATCCACGCCACAGAAGGAATAGCCGTCACTGTCGATCCGGGAATATGGCACGAGGTCGTCATCGGTGCCATGCAGCAGCATTGTCGGGCAGGGAGGTCTGCGGGCATATTCAATAGACCCTCCCTTGACCAGGATGGCTCCGGCGAAGGACATCACGCCGGCATAGTTGAAGCCCTCCGGGAGCACTGACGCGACGGGCGTTCCGTTACAGATCTCATATTCAGCCTGTAACGCGGTTATCGCGCCGGCGGAGGATCCCGCGACCACAAGGGCGGACGGATCTATGCCCAGTTCATCCCGATGCTCGATCAGATAGGATGTCGCGCTGAACAGATCCTCAACCGCAAGGATTATAGCCCTTTCCAACAGCACGACGAACTCCGAGGCGGTAACGCCCCTGACCCCCTTTAAGCCAAGGCGGTAGTCAATCGCCACCACCCCATAGCCATCATCAGTCATATCCCGGAACCACTCCATAGCCGTCACGTCACGCCTGTTCCCTTCCATGAACCCGCCTCCGAACACATAGAGGATCGTCGGCTTCCTGCGGCCGTCAATCTCCGTCACGCTCCCCTCCGCCGGAGAGTAGATGTCCATGAAAAGCGCCGAAGTGTCTTTCCGTGAATATTCCAAAGTCCAGCGCGGAGTCAGTTCCCGCGCAGAGACCCACATCCCGGCGCCGAGCGGACACACGGACAGCATCAGCGTCATCAAAAAGGTTATTTTCCTCATATTCAATACTTTTATCATCAACGACAAGCACTTCCCTTTTTCCAACACCCACAATTGTCAGCACGGTGCCTTTAATCCTTTTTGCCACTGGTGGGGCGCAAACGGACGCCGGCCATAGCGCTACCTATATAATTCTCCATCAATAAGACGTATGTGCAGCATGCCGGTGTGCGCAACTTTCTTCTTCGCCTTCCTGGCCGTGAGAGACATCGTCTCCATCCAGACCAGTTCGAAAAATCCAACATACCATCGGGAAGAATGAAACCGGGGTAGTGCACGTAGAGCTTTGCTTGTGCAGAGTTCTTATCCATGACTACAAAGGTACTTCCTTTCACGGAATCTACCTTAGTAACCTTCAAAAATAAGCTGCATCATCTTAAGGAATATTTTCGGTCTATATCTCATCAGTCATGTGTCACCGGCACACTCCTTCTTCGAAAATAAAGCTATCCTCGAAGGTATTCTCTTAATCTGAGGCAACTTATTATTTTCATGTTCCTCCATGGATGGTTTTTTATATCATATCAGACACAGATATTTGCATGTGACCCGTCAAGGATCAATTGGACGGCGACGGGAGCGTTTCCGGGAGGTTTCGCGGACGATGATGATGAATACTCGGCGGAAGGCTTGACGGGAAGGGTGGCGAGGTTGTCAGCAGTGACGCCACGGAAGCAGGAGGCGACGGGCAGAGGGGCGCTAGTCGCTGAGGCCGAAAAGATCGACTTCGACTATGTACTGCGCGCAACCTTCGGCTTTCGGGTCGGTGAACTGAGACTCGAACTTCTCAAGGTTGAGGTCCAGAGACAACCTTCGGGAACTTTCCGGCGGAGTAATCGTCCAGTAATGCACATTCAGCGGATTTCCGGGAGCCCAGTTGGCCCTGTCATAGAGATAGGTCCCGGCCTGAGGGTAGTTGTCCTTGTTGCTGTAGAAGATTTTTCCGGTCTTTTTCTGGGTGACTCCGTTGATCACGATGGTGTACGTGTTCTCATCGAACTCGGCAGCGTTTCTTGTCACGTAACCCGTTCTTTCTATGAATCTTCCCTGATCGTGACCATGGCCGCTCACGGCCACTTTCATCAACAGGAATTTGACTTCCTGCGGCAGGGTGAACTCCCTTTTGCCCAATCTGGAAACATCCTCGATGTCATGACCCTTCACGCCGTAGGACCAGCCCCTATAGCCGGAATTGCCGTCACGGCTGGAATCGTAGACCTTGGATGTCCACACGACTTTTTTCGACGGCTTGCCTTCGTAGAGATTGAAGTCCAGCCTGACGGCGTGGCTTCTTGTCGGGGTCGCGTCGAACCCGCCGTAGTACAGCCGGAACTCCGTGTCCCCGGAGAGCATAGAGGAATATTCAGAGACATCTATCCAGAAGGTCTTGCTCCAACTGCTGTTGAACGCGTTTCCGTATGGGGTGAACGCCCTTGTAAGTTCGTACCATTGACCGTCTGTCTTGTTGCGCACAAAAAGCATGGTTGTGTTGTCGTAGGAAGCTGGTCCTTCGAAGAAACTTGTCATAGTATAGGCGATGATGACCCTTTCATATTCCTTGTCCTTCGGGAATATAAGGTTGAAGGAGAAGTCCTGTTCCTCGCCCCAGCCGAAGAAATGCAGCTTCAATTTGTCACTGCTGACCTTGGCGGAAGGCGTTTTCCCCGTCATGGGGTCGGACTTGTGGAACGGCTTCCTGTCTTCCCTGACAGCAATGTTGTCGGGGTCAAGAGGAACCGGAGTCTCAATCTTGTCTTTTCGGCAGCCTGAAAACATTGTGACGCACCCGGCTAAAACAACGCAGGCAACGGTGATTCGATTCATCATAATCATGTCTGTATAAGTTTTATCCATCGGCTCCTAAATTAAAACAATTTAAAATAAAATCAAAATAAATGTCGCGCTGACAGACCGCTGTTTCCTCCGCGCTCTCCGGCGACGTTTTGAGGGGTTTTTGCGCCGGAGAGGGATCAGAGGAGGCCTGCGGCGACGTTTTGAGGGGTTTTTGTCGCCGGAGAGGGATCAGAGGAGGCCTGCGGCGACGATTTGAGGGGTATTTGTCGCCGGAGAGGGATAAAAGGAGATCTGCGGCGACGTTTTGAGGGATATTCGTTGCCGGAGAGGGATCAGAGGGGGCCTGCGGCGACGTTTTGAGGGGTTTTTGCCGCCGGAGAGGGATCAGAGGAGGCCTGCGGCAACGTTTTGAGGGGTATTCGTTGCCGGAGAGGGATTAGAGGAGGCCTGCGGCGACGTTTTGAGGGGTATTCGTTGCCGGAGAGGGATCAGAGGAGGCCTGCGGCAACGTTTTGAGGGTTTTTTGTCGCCGGAGAGGGATTAGAGGGGGCCTGCGGCGACGTTTTGAGGGGTTTTCGTCGCCGGAGAGGGATAAGAGGGGGCCTGCGGCGACGTTTTGAGGGGTTTTTGTCGCCGAAGAGGGATCAGAGGAGGCCTCTGGCAACGTTTTGAGGGTTTTTTGTCGCCGGAGAGGGATAAGAGGGGGCCTGCGGCGACGTTTTGAGGGTTATTCGTTGCCGGAGAGGGAGGTGCGGAGGGGAATGGCGGCATTATTGAGCGTTTTTGAGAGCCTTTTGTCGCCGTGGAGGGCATTCGATTGAAAATCAGACAGTAAAAAGAACCTTCTCCTATCGCTTCGAGGCAGGAGAAGGTTCGTTGATTTCGCTCATTATTAAGACCTTAGACTCCGCGGACACTCGGCGGAAGGCTTGTCTGAGGCTTGAAGAGGTGAGCGGCGGAGGCGGTGACTCCACGGCCACTCGGCGGAAGGCTTGAAGAGGAGGGCGGCGGTAGCAGTGGCACCACAGCTACTCGGCTACTCGGCTACTCGGCTACTCGGCTACTCGGCTACTCGACTACTCGGCTACTCGACTACTCGGAGGAAGGCTTGAAGAGGAGGGCGGCGAGGTCGTCGGGGGTGGCGGCGCGGAAGTAGGTGGAGACGGGCTGGGTGGCCAGGAAAGCCTTTACTTCAGCCGGGGCGTAGCGGAGGCCGGTCATCTTGGTGGCAAGCTCCTGGGCAGGGGTGTCGAAGAGGAAGTCACCGGAGAAATCCAGACGGGCGATCAGGCCGCGGTCCACACGGATGTTGGCCTCTACGTTGCCGCAGGCCAGTTTGGCCTTGCAGCGGAAATCGGCTTCGTGGGAGTGACCATAGATGAAATCCCAGGTGGAGAACTTCTCGTCGGCTTGCTTCCGGACCTCGGCGATCTGCTCGGCGGACAAAGGCATCTGGCCGTCACCTGCTGAAAGAATCTCCTGAAGCTTGGCCTGGAGCTCATCCAAGGAACTGAACTGAGGAAGATATTCCTTCAGGTTGGCCACACGGCTCTTGACCGAGGATATTCCCTTGGCCTGCATCTTCGAGGTCGGAGTGTCGAGCACCTTGATAAGAGTGTCAAGGTCAACGTTGTACATCAGCGTACCATGGATGATCTCCTGATTGTGGGAGACGCGGCGGGCGTAGCCTGAGACCTTTCTTCCTTCTACGAATATGTCGTTGCGGCCTGTCAGCTCGGCTGGTACGCCAAGGCTGCGCAGAGCGTCCACCATTGGTTGCGGGGACGGATTCTTGCCGATGATCGTGTAGTTCATGTTCTGGAGATCGTGATAGACGGCCCCGCCACCGGTCACACGGCGGGCCAGCGTGATGCCGTGCGAATTGAGATAGTCCAGATTCACCTCGCTGTAGGCATTCTGGTTCAGGCCTATGATCACTGCCGGGCGGTTCCTCCAGAGGAAGAAGTACGGTTCCTCGGACGGAATGTTCTCAAGACAGTACTCGTCGAACGCGAGATTGAAGTACGGATCAGTGGAGTTGTTAATCAGGTATTTCATGATGAATTACTGGTATGATGTATTGTTTTATTTCCGGATAGTTGGGTAGATGGGTTCCCGGGTAGGAGTGCGAGCGCCCCGGGTAGAAGCGGTCAAACTCGTCCTTGCAGTTGACCATCTCGTCACGGTCGGCGAACATGCCGGTTGTCAGGGCAATCTCCTTAGGTGAAAGCCCGTCAAACTCAGTGACTTCCAAACGAGCATATTCATCGCATAGAGCATCGGTGACGGTGAACGTCAAGGCTCCGTCGCGGCGCGGGGAGAGATATTCACGCACCCCTGTCATCGTGCGCAGGAGTCGGGAGATGTGGAAGTCAGGATTGACAAGGATCTTCCGGTAGCCACGGAGTTTCTGTGCCCAGAATCCGCCAAGGGACAGGCCGACGATGAGGTCGGGGCGCTCGTCCCGGCATATTCCTTCAAGAAGGTTCAAAGCCTCGCCGGGTTCGATGGGCACGTCCGGAGCGATGACTTCGCTGCCCTTCAGAAGAATCCGCAGGGAGGAGGCCATCTTGTAGGCACCGGAAGACGCAAGCCCGTGAATGAAAAGGACTTTCATCGGGATTGTCAGTCCTTGTGGCTCTCAAGGATCAGGTCGCCAAGCTCCTTGAGGTCGCGGACGATGAAATCCGCCGGGTAGTGCTCGGGATGAGGGTTCGTGCGGGCGTCCTCGGCCACTTTCAGAGCGGTCTCAAGGGTAGTCTCACCAGAAAGCACCAGCACGCTGACCGCTCCGGCGTTGTGGCCCATAGCGATGTCCGTGTAGATTCTGTCTCCGACCATCGCTATCTCGTCGGCCTGCAGACCGTTACGGTCACGGATGCCGTCGAGCATCGTAGGATCCGGCTTGCCCATCACCTTGTCCGGTCTTCTGCCTGAAGCCGCCTCGATGCACTTCTGAAGCGAGCCACAGTCCACAAGGATGGTTCTGGCATCTGTCGGGCAGACCCAATCCGGGTTCGTCGCCATATACGGAATGCCTTGCTTGGCCCACCAGGTGGCGCGGCAGAGGCGTGAATATACAAGCGTGGTGTCGAAGGCCACAATCAGCATGTCCGGAACGTCATCAGGATCGTCGGTGCAGGAGATGAACCCGGCCTTCTCGAACTGGCCGATCATACTCGGAGTTCCCAACATAAAGAGTTTCTTAACATTAGGGAAATTTTTCTTGATATAATCAATCGTGGCGATAGGGGTCGTGTACATATTCCCTTCATCGGCGGGAATCCCCATTCCGGCGAGTTTCTTGAGGTAATCCTCCACCGACTTCGTCGGATTGTTCGTCAAGAATGAATATCCCACCCCGTTCCTTTTCATCGTGTCGAGCACCTCGACGGTGAAAGGGAAAATGTTGTTCTCCATGTAGATGGTGCCGTCCATATCCAGGGCCAGATGCTTGATCCGGCGAAGCTTGGCTTTCTGCTCTGCTGTGAGAGACTTGTTATAGTTTTCTGTCATATTCATTAATAATTAATTTCTTTCATTATCCGGTTCCTTCGACAGGCTCAGGGACCGCTTCGATGGTTGGTGAGCCTGTCGAACCAACTGCCGCTTCAACAAGCTCAGCGACCGGGCGAAGCAACAGCTCCGCGACCGCTCATTTCATATCCTACAAAAATAACAATTTCTTCATTAAGAATGCCGTTTTTTGTATCTTTGTGTCCCCCGTTTTAAAACGCTAAAAGAATGGATCAATCAGTAAAGAAAAAGTACAACTATTGGCAGTGGAGAACCCTCATCATCCTGATGATCGGCTACGCCCTCTTCTATTTCGTCAGGAAGAACTTCAGCATCACGATGCCGGCCCTGGAGGCCGAGCTGGGGATCAGCAAGGTCAAACTCGGTCTGTTCCTGACCCTGCACGGCATCATCTACGGTCTGTCAAGGTTCATCAACGGCTTCATCGCCGACCGCGTCAGCCGCAAGAAGATGATGGCAGCGGGATTGTTCCTCTCCGCGCTCGTGAATATATTCATAGGACTCAGTCCTGAGATGAACGGCCTGTTCAACTTCATGGACGGCGAGGGCAAGGCCACTATGGGAATGGTCGCGTTCATCGGAAGCCTTTGGCTCATAAACGGTTACACTCAGGGGATGGGGTTCCCTCCATGCGGCAGCCTCATGGCCCACTGGATCAAGCCTTCGGAGCTTGCCACCAAGCAGGCCATCTGGAACAGCTCGCACTCCATCGGTGCCAGCCTTGTGGCCTTCCTCTGCGGAACCTTCATTCTGAACCACTTCTCATATTCAGCGTGGCAATGGTGCTTCTTCGTCCCGGCACTCCTCGCAATAGCCGGTGCCGTTCTGGTTCTCTTCGGCCTCAAGGACACCCCTGCGTCAGTAGGGCTGCCTGATCCTGAGGAGATTGACGACAACGCTCCAGTCAAGGAAGTCGTCACAGAGCCTAAGGAGTTCACCGATTTCGCCTACAAGAGATTCGTCAAGGAGATGGTGTTCAAGAACCCTATCGTCTGGATTCTCGCGACCTCCAACTTCTTCATCTACATCATCCGCTTCACCATCCTGGACTGGGGCGCGACATTCCTCACCCAGGACAGAGGCCTGAGCATCCAGACCGCCTCGACGGTGGTGGGCATCACTGAAGTGCTCGGCATCGTGGGAACACTTCTCGCCGGCTGGGCGACCGACAAGTTCTTCGGCAGCAAGGCCCACAGAACCTGTCTCATCGGCCTGGCCAGCGCCACAGCCTGCTTCATCCTCTTCTGGCTCACCCCTAAGGAGATGGGCGGCCTGTCAGTGGCCCTGATCATCATGGCCAGCTTCTTCATCTATATGCCTCAGGCTCTTATAGGAATATGCCTGTCCAACCAGGCCACGAAGCGTGTCGCCTCCTCCGCCAACGGCATGGCCGGCATCCTCGGCTACGCCAGCACAGCGATCTCCGGTCTCGTCTTCGGAGCCCTTGCCGACAAGTTCGGCTGGAACTCCGTCTTCGAGGTGGCCATAGCCCTGGGCATCGTCGGCGTGATCCTCTTCGCCATCATCTGGAAAGCCCCAGCCGACGGCTACGCCAAAGCCGACAAGCTTCTGGAACAGGTCAAGGCCGACTACGAGGCGCAGGGCAAATAGCGAATTCCTTTTCCTGTTTTCCGCACTTTTTCGTGACTTTTCAGAAAATCGGCCCTACAGCTGCGTGAGAGGCTGATAAAGAATCAAATTTGGGTGTCCCGCGACAAATGGCTACCTTCGTAGTATGTTTGTCCGGCGGAAGCAAAATAAGAGCGGAACCATCTCCATCCAAGTCGTTGCCAAGGTCAGCGGCAAATACCGCGTACAGAAGTCCTTTGGCAGCAGCCGAGACGAAGCCACCTTGATTTCTCTTGAGCGCAAAGCCCGCCAATGGGCTGACGAACAGGAGTTCGGAGAGGAGTTGTTCATCCAAGATGATGCTGCGGCATATGATGCCGTTTTTGCCGGTATAGGCCAGAACCAGCTTCGCCTGGTAGGCCCGGACCTCATTTACGGCCGCCTTTTCGATAAGATTGGCTTCGGTGCGGTTAGGACTTCCGATGACGAGATTTTTAAGAGCCTTGTGGTTACACGCCTGTATCACCCGGGAAGCAAACTGAAGACGCTCCGTTACATGGCGTACTTCATGAACAAGTACTACGACGAGGATAAGATCTATCGCTATCTTGACGAACTCTGCTGGAGGCATGGGAGCAAGCACAAAGGTAACTACGATGTCAAACACGATATAGAGCAGGTCACGTACAATCAGACAAAGAAAGTGTTGGGGGGCAGCGTGGCCATAGTCTTTTACGATACGACTACGATGTACTTCGAGTCCCGCGAGGACGACGCCCGCATTCCAGGCTGGTCTAAGGACGGAAAGAACGCCAATCCGCAGGTTGTTCTTGGCTTGTTGGTTGGTCCCGGAGGGAATCCCATAGGGTATGAAATCCATGAGGGGAACACTTACGAAGGCCATACGATGATCCCAATTATCAAGAAATTACAGAAGCGGTTCGAGTTTCCGAAACCTATTGTTGTGGCGGATGCGGGTCTACTTAGCAAGGAGAACATACGCGACCTGGAGAAGGACGGATACGAGTACATTCTCGGCGCAAGGATACGTTCGCAAAGCGAGCAGTTCAAGGACAAGGTAGCCTCCCTTGGCCTGAGCAACGGGCAAAGTTCCAGCATCCCACTAACGGCATCCAGACGAATGGTAGTAACCATGAGTGACTCACGGGCAAAGAAGAATGCTGCAGATCGCGAAAGAGGCCTCAAGAGGCTAGAAAAGCGATTTAAAACCGACAAACTCACGAAAGACAAGCTGAATAACCGTGGATATAACCGGTTCCTGGCCATGGAAGGTGATGCATTCATCAAGATTGACTATGCCAAGGTTGAGAAGGATGCCCGCCTGGATGGCTTGAAGGGTTACACAACCAATAGCACCTTGTCAGATGCCCGCGTCATAGAAGAGTACGGTTACCTCTTTATGATTGAGCGGGCCTTCCGCTTCTGCAAGACTGACCTGGACATAAGACCGATGTATCACCGGCTCTTTAACAGAATCGAGGCACACGTCTGTATCTGCTTCGTCGCCTACACGATCATGCTTGAGTTGGAACGTATCCTGAAGGCCGCCGAATCATACATCACACTGGACCGGGCACGCTTCCTCGCGGAGAAAATCTACCAGATCGACTACGTAAATCCATACAACAACAAGCAGATGTCAGTACTGCTTCATACCAAAGAGGAACCCGAAGTCACTGAACTTCTCAATATCATCTCAGCTAATTGCTGAAATGGGTGTCCCATTGCGGAAAACAGGAAATATGGTCGGCATCCTCAAATCTTTTTCTCAAAGACAAATATAGGTAATATTTTTATAACCTGCAAAAAAAGAGGGTGACATTGGTCACCCTCTCCTTTATCTTTTTGATGTATAATTTCTAGAGCAGCTTCTTGCGGAGCGCGTCGATCATGTCCACGGTCATGGTCTCCAGATCATAGGACGGTGTCCATCCCCACTCCTCGCGGGCGCAGGAGTCATCCATCTTGTCCGGCCATGAGTCGGCGATCGCCTGACGGACAGGATCGACCTCATAGCGCATCCTGAATCCAGGGATGTGTTCCTCGATCTTCTTGCGCAGGATCTCAGGATCGAAGCTCATTGACGCTATGTTGAATGAGTTGCGGTGTTTCAGCTTGGACGGGTCGGCGTTCATGATGTCCACGGCGGCCTTCAGGGCGTCAGGCATGTACATCATGTCCATGAATGTCCCGGCGGCGATAGGACAGACAAACTCCTCACCCTTCACGGCGGCGTAGTAGATCTCAACGGCGTAGTCGGTTGTGCCTCCCCCAGGCAGAGTGACATTGGAGATCAATCCCGGGAACCTCACCGAACGGGTGTCCACGCCATACTTCGTGTGGTAGTAGTCGCTGAGCAGCTCGGTGGCCACCTTGGTCACGCCGTACATTGAGCGCGGCCTCTGGATCGTGTCCTGAGGCGTGTCCTGGTGCGGGGTCTCCGGACCGAACGAGCCGATGGACGATGGAGTGAACACGGCGACATTGTTCTCGCGGGCGATCTCAAGAATATTCATGAGACCGTCAATCTGGATGTGCCATGCCAGTTGCGGCTTCTTCTCCGCCACGGCGGAGAGCAGGGCTGCCAGATTGTAGATCGTGTCGATGTTGTACTTCTTCACGATTCCGAGAAGTCCTGTTTTCCGCACTTTTTCGTGACTTTTCAGAAAATCGGCCCTACAGCTGCGT